>Ga0310811_10008125_pt1 | contig 13481 bp, 3 predicted proteins | sample YCmetagenome_FD_207642 | JGI IMG/M metagenome (GOLD analysis project Ga0310811, IMG submission 207642) | Soil microbial communities from experimental microcosm in Duke University, North Carolina, United States - YC | ecosystem: Engineered > Artificial ecosystem > Soil microcosm > Unclassified ... | reverse complement strand
GACTGACGTGACTCGACTTTTCTGGACCGCGTATTTTTAAACCCACATCCTGTGTTTGCAGTTAAATTACCAAATTTCAAATCCCGGCAACGCATGATCGCTGTTAATTCTACGATGAAATCACGGCTGTCAGGTTTTGGGTGCCTGCCGGGCGCATTTCCATTGCTTGCGTTTTTTTTCGCCCTGGTCGTTCCCATTCAGGCGGCGGACAAGGCGGCGGACGACAAGGCGGTTGTTTCCATCCTGGATGATTCAACCCCCTACATCAGCCCGACCAACGGACTTGGCTCATGGATCTGGGCCAGCAACACGTTCAGTGGCCAGACCTGCCAGCTTTGGAACACGTTTGAAATTCCAGCGGCGGCGAAGGTGGCCAAAGCACGACTGGTGATGACGATGGACAATGAGTTCACACTATATCTCGACGGGCGCGAATTGGGGCATGGCGCGGAGTGGCGCGAGTTGTTCGTCTTCAACCTGACCCCGCTGCTGACTCCTGGATTGCACGTTTTGGCCGTCAAGGGAGTTAATTCTTTCGGCCTTGCGGGCATGCTTATGAGTTTGCACGTTGACCTGGCGGACGGGCGAACCATTGATCTTCAATCAGACAAAAGCTGGAGAATTGTTCCCAATGACGCCAGCCGGTGGGAAACAAGGACCGAAGTTCAAGTCGGCTGGCCGCAGGCAGTAATTGTAGCGCCGTTCGGTGGCAGCCCTTATTGGACCCAACCGGTAAATGTGAACCAGATGCCGTCCTTGCAGCCTATCAAGATTTATTTTTGGCAGACCGGCTGGTTTCAAATCACGTTGCTCTCGGTTTGCGGTCTGGTAATTCTAATCAGTTTTCGCCTCATGGCTCAACTGGCCCTGCATCAAAAAGAGCGATGGCTCTTGCAGCAGGAACGCGCCCGGATCGCCCGGGAAATACATGACGACATCGGCTCAAGAATGACCCAGCTCGTGTTGCACGGAGAAGTGGCGCAGAGCGGTTTGCCCAACGGTTCGGAAACCCAGTTGCAACTGGGGCAGATTTGCGAAGAAGCCCGCGGGCTGCTGTCCACCATGGATGAAATTCTCTGGGCCGTGAATCCGCGCCGGGATACGCTGCGCGATTTCACAGCCTACGTCACAAAATATGCTCAGGAATTTCTGGCACCCACCAAAATCCAATGTATTTTCGAGGTGGATCCGGAAATGTCGGTGGCAAAGTTTGAACTTCCGCTCCGGCGCAGCCTGCTCATGGCCATCAAGGAGACGCTCAATAATGCCGTCAAGCATTCGGGCGCGACCGAACTGCGCTTGCAAATTCACTGGCAAGGCCAGTGGCTCATCGTCGTGGTTCAAGACAATGGCAAAGGATTTGACCTGGCATCAACAAAATCGGAACGCAACGGTTTGATCAACATGACCCAGCGCATGAGCGAACTTGGCGGCCATTGCCGGGTCACCAGCCAGCCCGGCCAAGGTTGCAGAGTGGAATTTAAAATTCCATTGAAGCGTCCGCAGCAAAATTCCTGGGCCTGGATTTGGACCGCGAAGCCATTTTCGTCGCCGACAAATGAAACCCAAAACGGCCAGGCCGAAGAACCTTCACAAAACCATGATTTCACCAAATGACAGCGTAACGAAGCCCGCGAAAAGCAGCCGCTTAGAAACTCCGGCAGCCAAACGTCCGATTAAAGTTGCGCTGGTGGAAGACCAGCCGAAAGTTCGTGACAGTTGGGTCAAACTCATCAATTCCTTTCCCGATTTCAATTGCGTTTGCACCTGTGCCACAGGCGAGGAAGCTTTGCGCGTGATGCCGCAGGAACGCCCGGAGGTGGTGCTGATGGATATTTTTCTGCCGCGCATGTCGGGCATTGAATGCACCGGGCGGCTGAAGGTATTGCTGCCGCAAACTCAAATTGTGATTCTTACTTCCATGGACGATCAGGAACTGGTTTTTCTGGCGCTGGAAGCCGGGGCCGATGGGTATCTGCTGAAAAGAACCAAGCCGTCGGATTTACGAACTGCGCTTTTGGATGTTCTGGGCGGTGGCGCACCGATGACCAGCCAGATCGCCCGTCGCGTCATCGAGTCATTTCGGCGTAAAAATCAAATTCAGGATGAATCCGCCCGGCTTTCTGTGCGAGAAGAACAGATTCTGCAACTGCTTTCGCAAGGCTACGCCAACAAGCTGATCGCCGACAAATTGGGCATCAGCATTGACACGGTTTGCAGCCATTTGAAGCATGTTTACAACAAGCTGCATGTGAGTTCGCGCACCGAGGCAGTCGTTCGCTACATGGCTTCCAAAACTTCACAGTTGAAGCCGAACAGCTCGTCATAAACTACCGTCTTCCACTTGATGAAATTGGCGACGGCTTCGGAGATAAGACGGGTTTTTTTGAAGCATCCCCTATTCCGGTGATGAAAACCTCACCGAGTTCGGGGGATGGACGGGTGTGTTATCCGAAGGCTAGATTAACCCGATAAACACATCACTCAACTCCGTAAAACTTATCAGCAGCTTCTTGGATAGCTTCAAATTGAGAACGGCGGGGCGGCTTATTTTCGTAGCTTGGTTAACTTGTGCCAGCCCTGCCCCGGCAGCGTTGGTCATTTCGACGGCCAATCAAAACGGAGCAGTGCCGTTCACTCCCACTTGGACGCCGGCTGCGGACAGCTTGATCGCCGGGCTTTCTCCCAGCAGTTCAGCGGGCAATTTCAGCGAGGAACCACAGGGCGGCGACCGGGATGTCAATTCGCTGACCGCCGGCGGCAGTCTGACGATTGATTCCGTGGGAAGTCCGAATACCACATGCACTCCTAATTATGTGACTTGCGGTAATGTCAACGGCGCAGGTTCGTCAATGATCTACACGCTGCCAGCTTCCGCTCATGGCTATAATCTGACCAACATCACGGTTTACAGCGGCTGGCAGGATAATGGCCGCGATGCGCAGGCTTATACCGTGTTCTATTCCACCGTAGCCAATCCGGCAGCGTTCACGGCATTAACCTCGGTCAATTACAACCCTTTAGTTTCTGGCGGCATCGCATCCGCCAACCGGGTGATTCTAAGCGATTCAGCAGACGGCGTCATTGCGGCCAATGTCGCGGCCGTGAAATTTGATTTTACTTCTCCGGGTTCGGAAAATGGTTATGTGGGTTACGGCGCCATCACAATAGAAGGAATCGCCGCCACCAATCTGATCGTGCCGCCCATCGTCATCACGACGGCCAATCAAAACAGCAGTGGTTCGTTCACGCCTACATGGCCGATTGAAACCGACAGCCTGATTGCTGGCCAAATGCCCAGCGTCGTTGGTTCAGGAAATTTTACCTACGAAGACGGTGTGGCTGGCGTCGGCGCGCTGACCGATGGCACGTTCGGGCCGGTTGATGACAAGTCGTCTTATGCGACCTGCGGCAACCTTGCGGGGCAGTCGGTCACTTATTATCTCAATGGCGCGACGCTTACTAATATCGTGGTCTATAGCGGTTGGCCGGATCAAAATCGTGACGGCCAATTTTACACCGTCTTTTATTCCACCGTAGCGGCACCAACTACCTTCGTTCCACTGACCAGCGTTTATTACAATCCGGCTGTCACCGGCGTTTCCGCCAACCGCGTGGCCATCACCAGTTCGACAGATGCAGCACTGGCCACGAATGTCGCCTTCGTAAAATTTGATTTCTCCGCCCAAGACAGCAGCACCGACAACGGCTATTCCGGCTACGCAGAAATTATTTTGGAAGGAACCAACGGCGCGCCCGTGCCGGCGTCTCCAGTGGCCATGAACACGGCGTTTCCCACCAGCAGCGCCAATGGCGCGGATGCGGCGCTGGTGTTCAACGAGATCATGTATCATCCGGCGACGAATGAAGCGGACAACGAATGGATTGAATTCTACAACCAACTGGCGGTGGATCTGGACATCTCAGGCTGGCGGGTAAGCGGGGACACGGATTACACCTTCCCGGCAGGCACACGGGTGGCGGGACGGAGTTACATTGTATTGGCGCGCAATCCGTCGGCGTTGATGACGGCGACGGGTTTGTCTTCAAATGTATTTGGACCGTTTGTGAGTCCGTTGAACAACCAGGGCGGCACGCTGGAGTTGTATAATAATTCGGGGCGGCTGATGGATACGATCACGTTTGGCACGGAGGGCGACTGGCCAGTGACGCCGGATGGCGCCGGGCCATCGCTGGCGAAACGGAACCATGACTGGGGCAGTGCCTCGGCGGCGAACTGGACAGCCAGTTCGCAAAATGGCGGGACGCCCGGCGCAGAAAATTTTGCCTTGCCAGCACCGCCGGTCACGGTGGCGTTCAACGAAATTTCCGGCACGACCAACACGGCTTTCTGGGTGGAACTGATGAACTATGGAACCAACGCGGTCTCGCTGGGCAACTGCATCCTGCATCACGATGGCGAGACGAACACGGATTACCTATTCCCGCCGAACGTGACGATCAATGCTGGCGACTTTTTGGTGTTATCCAACAGCACGCTGGGCTTCATATCACCGGCTTCCGGCGAAAAATTATTTTTATTTACGACGAACTACAGCGCGGTTTACGACGGACTGGTTTTGAAGAAAGGTCTACGCGCCCGTTCGCCGGACGGCTCGGGAACGTGGCTGGTGCCGAATGTGCCGACACCGGGCACGAGCAACAGCTTCGCAGTCCACAGCGAACTGGTGATCAACGAGATCATGTATAACCACAAGGATTTTCCGGCGGCGGATACAAACTCATTGCCGGTGAGTAATCCGGAAGAATGGATTGAACTTTTTAATCGCAGCGCCAACACAGTTGATCTGACTGGCTGGACGTTGTCCGGCGGAATCAGTTATTCGTTCACGGCGGGCAAGACCATCGCACCGGGCAGTTATCTGGTGGTGGCAAAGGATGCGAGCACATTGCACACGACTTATCCGGCAATTGACATCGTGGGTAATTTCAGCGGCCACCTCGGCAGCGACGACCGGATCATCTTGAACGATCCGCTCGGCAATCCGGCGAACGAGGTGCATTATTACGACAGCGGACGCTGGCCGGAAGCGGCGGGCGGCGGCGGCTCGAGTTTGGAATTGCGCGATCCGAACGCGGACAACTCGAAGGCCGAAGCGTGGGCGGCGAGCAAAGAATCCAGCAAATCTTCATGGCAGACTTATACCTATCGGATGGTCGCGCAGCCGAGTGCCACGTCCGACCCGGACAGTCAATGGCATGATTTTGTGATGGGCCTGCTGACGGACGGAGAATGTTATGTGGACGACATCAGTGTCATCCAGTCGCCGACGAACAACCCGGTGCAATTGATCAGCAACGGGAACTTTGAGAACGGCCTGACCGGCTGGCGGCTGTTGGGAAACCATCAGCGCAGCGTGCTGGAAACAGACCCGGACAACGCGGGCAACCATGTGCTGCATATCATCGCCAGTGGCCCGCAGGAGCACATGAATAATCACGTGGAGCAGACGCTGGCACAACCCGTGGTCAATGGCACGTTATATGAGATCTCGTTTCGCGCGCGCTGGATTTCCGGCAACAACTTGTTGAACACGCGGCTGTATTTCAACCGCGTCGCGCGCACAACGACGCTGCCCTGCCCCCAGTTGAACGGCACGCCGGGCGCGGCCAATTCTGTTTATGCGGGAAACATCGGCCCGACGTTCGCCCAGTTCCAACATCAGCCGGTCGTGCCACAGGCCGGCCAGCCAGCGACGGTGTTTGTCCGCGCGCAAGATCCACAGGGCGTTGCCGCCTGCACGCTCTGGTGGTCGGTGAACGGCGGCGCGTGGTCGAGCGCGCCGATGACGCCGACCAACGGCGTTTATGCGGGCACAATCCCGCCGCAATCCACCGCGAGCCTGGTCCAGTTTTATGTGAGCGCGACAGATGCCTTGGGAGCCGTGGCAACCTTTCCGGCCAAGGGGATCAATTCCGGCGCGTTCTACCGGGTCAACGACGGCTTGGGCGATCTTTCCCAGGCGCATAATCTCCGCATCCTCATGTCGCCGGCTAATGTGTCACTGCAAAATGCGTCCACCAATCTGATGAGCAATGAAAACCTGCCCTGCACGGTGATCTATGATGAGCAGCAGGTCTATTATGACATGGCCGTCCGGTTGAAGAGCAGCGAGCGCGGCCGGATTGATTCGACCCGGATCGGCTTTCATCTGGAGTTCCATCCGGACGAACTTTTTCGCGGCGTGCATCCGGTGATACTGCTGGATCGTTCCGGTGGCGGTGACCGTCCGCAGCAGGAAGAGATTATCGTAAAGCACATGGCTAATCATATTGGCGTTCCGACGGTCAATTCCGATTTGTGCCAGGTGATCGCCCCATTGCCGGCGCAAAACGGTTGGGCGATCATTTCCCCGCGGTATGAGGATAACTTCGTGGGCACGACGTTCACCAACGGCAGCGATGGCACGCTCTACGAACTGGAGCTGACTTATTATCCTACCACAGCCAATGCCGCCGGCTACAAACTGCCATCGCCCGACAATGTGCAGGGCACGGACATCACCGACCTTGGCAATGACAAGGAAAGATACCGCTATAATTTCATCATCAAGAACCATCGCAACACGGATGACTATTCCACGTTCATGAAGTTCGCCCAGTCGTGGAGTCTGACGGGCACGGCGCTGGACACGCAGAGCAAATTAACGACGGATGTGGACGAGTGGCTGAATGTTTACGCCCTGGTCAGTCTGGCCGGTGTGGGCGACATGTATACTTTTGGTGCCGAACATAATTTGATGGGTTACATTCGGCCCAGTGACAACCGGGTTTTGTATTTTCCGTGGGACATGGATTTTTCCTTCAGCCAGTCGGCCACGGCACCGCTGGTCGGCAATGATAATTTTTCCAAGATCGTGAACCTGCCGGGCAACCTGCGGCGGTTTTACGCGCACATTGTTAATGACATCAACACCACCTACAACGCCACTTACATGGCTCCTTGGATCAGCCACTACGATTCTTTCCCCGGCCAGGATTGGTCGAGTGATCTTAATTACATCACCACACGCGGCAACTATGCCCTCAGCGTGATCAACAGCGCCGGCGGCAACACGCCGTTCAGCGTGAATGGCAGCAATTTCGTCACCGTCACCAACAACAACCTGGTGACCTTGAGCGGCAACGCTCCGGTGCAGATCACCTCCATCCTGATCAACGGCGTCAGTTATCCGGTGACGTGGAGTTCAGTCTCCGGCTGGTCAGTGCAGGTGGCGGTGGGTTCGGCCACGAATATTTTAAATGTTTCGGGCTACGATCTGCACGGCAACATCGTCACGAACATCACCCAGACAGTGGTGTTCAAAGGCGTGATTCCAGATCCGGCCGGTCGCGTCGTCTTCAATGAGCTTATGTATGATCCAGCGCTGACGAACGCTGAATATGTCGAACTTTACAACACCTCCACCAATTTCACTTTTGATTTGAGCGGCTGGCGGGTGAACGGACTAGGTTATACCTTCCCAGACGGCAGCATTTTACCCGCGAACAGTTATCTGGTTTTGGTCCAGAATCCAACCGCCTTTGCCGCCGCGTATGGCAGCAGCCTGACGGCCTTCGATCAATACAACGGCAACCTCGATCCCGGTGGCGAGACGCTCACGTTGTTCCGGCCTGATCCAGTTCAAACCAATCAGGAATTAGTGGTGAATCGGGTTCGTTACGAAGCCGCGACCCCGTGGCCCGTGGCAGCAACCAACGGTGCCGCTTTGCAATTGATAGATGCAATACAGGACAACAGCCGCGTGGCGGACTGGGCGGTCGTGACGACCAATGCGCTTCCACCCGCGCCGCAATGGGTGCGTGTCAGTGCCACGGGCATTCCCCTCACCACCGCCACGTCGCGTCCGCTTTATATTTACCTGCAATCCGCCGGCGACATCTATGTTGATGATGTCAGCGTGGTAGCGGGTTCGGTTCCCGAATCGGGCGTGAACCTCGTCACCAACGGCGGTTTTGAATCTTCGTTGACCCCGTGGACGATTGGCAGCACCGGCAACAACAGCGCCTCGACCAGCAGCACCGATTTCGCTCATTCCGGAAACCGCAGCCTACACTTGATTGCCTCCACCGGCGGCACGACCGAAAACTCCTCCATCTGGCAGGATTTCTCCAGCCGCCTGACCGTGGGCGCGACTTACACCTTGAGCTTTTGGTATCGGCAAAGCACCAACGGCGGCCCGCTCACCGTGCGCTTTTCAGGCAGCGGCATCAGCGTCACCACCAACCCGGCACCGGCGACATCACAAATAATTCAGGCCTCAGCCACGCCTAATGCAGAAAATTCTGTCGCCGCCACGCTGCCAGCCTTTCCATCAGTTTGGCTGAATGAAGTGCAGGCCGAAAACGTCACCGGCCCGACCAACAACGTCGGAGCCAATGTTCCGTGGGTGGAACTCTACAATCCCGGCACAAATTCATTGAGCTTGGACGGACTCTATCTTGCCAACAACTACACTAATCTGGCTCAATGGGCTTTTCCCACCAACACTTCGATTCCGGCAAATGCTTTTCTCGTGGTCTGGTGCGATGGCCAGACCAACCAATCGTCCGCAAACGCGCCGCACGCCAGTTTCAGCCTCGCTCCCGGCGCGGGCAGCGTGGTGCTCTCGCGATTCATCAATGCCAGCACTCCGCAGATTGTGGATTACCTTAACTACACCAACCTGTCCGCGAACTGGAGCTATGGCGATTATCCTGACGGCCAGCCCTTCTACCGCCAGACGATGTTTGCCACCACGTCAGGCGCGTTCAACACGAACAGTTCGCCGCCCATTACTATTTCCATCAATGAGTGGATGGCGGACAACAGCCATACGCTGACTAACCCCGTTGGCGGCAAATTCGACGACTGGTTTGAACTCTATAATTACGGCAGCAACACGGTGGATCTGGGCGGCTATTATTTGACCGGCACGTTGACGAACAAAACCAAGTTCCTGATTCCTGACACGCACCAATACCTCGTGCCGCCCCACGGATTTTTCCTGATCTGGGCCGACAATGGCAGCGGATCGAACAGCACCAATCGTCCCGAACTGCATGTGAATTTCAAGTTGAGCAAGTCCGGCGATGCCATCGGATTGTTTGCGCCCGACGGCACGACCATTGACGCGCTTTCGTTTGGCACGCAGGCGACTGATGTCAGCGAAGGGCGTTTTCCCGACGGCGCCGCGAATATTTTTTCCATGCCCGTGCCGACACCACAGACAAACAATGTCATTCCCAACACCGCGCCGGTGCTGGCGGCGGTCAGCGACAAATATGTCCTTGTCGGCCAGACGATCCAGTTCACGGCGAGCGCCACAGATGCCGAGAGCGCCTGGCAGACACTCACATTCAGCCTTAGCAATTCGCCGGCGGGTGCCAGCATCAATCCGGTCAGCGGAATTTTCTCATGGACGACAACTTATGCGGTCACTCGCAGCACCAACTCAATCACGGTGCGCGTCACTGACAACGGCATACCGCCGTTGAGTGATGCCAAAACATTTTCAGTTTTCGTCTCCGGCCCGCCGCAGTTCACTCAAATCAAACCCGTGGCCGGTGGCCAGATTCAGATCTCGTTCGACACCTTGCCAGGACAAAATTATCAGGTTCAGTTCAAGGACAGTCTGACAGACGCCAGTTGGACGACGCAGGGTGAAGTTATTTCCGGCACCGGCTCGCCGGTGTCCGTTTCTGATGACCTGACCGGACATCTTCAACGGTTTTATCGTCTGCTGGCATTGCCGTGAGGGGCTTGCGTTTTAAGCCGCGCCGACCCTCACCTGTTTCGGTGATGAGCCTTTAACCATGTTTGGGGATATGTCGTTTCCAGCTTTCGTTTATACTGAAAATTATCAACCCAACGTGTGAACACAGAACAATGACGGGATAATTTCTTGTCCGCCCACGTTGACCGCAAAAACCCAACAACCCGGATCGCGCAAATACCAAAATCATCATGAACAAACTACAACTCATCCGCTGGAAGATCACGGCGGGCCTTATCAGCGCCGCCCTGATAATTTTTTCCGCCAGTTCAGCTTCAGCGGCACTGAACATCACGACAGCCAATCAACTGGGTGTTGCCAATACCTGGCCGTTCACGCCCACTTTTGTCGTGGACACGAATGCCAGTCTGATCGCAGGACAGGTGCCTGCTACCGCGCTGGGGAATTTCACCCAGGAACTTGCCGGGCGAAGCCCCAATTCGCTGACGGTGAACACGAATTTACAAATTCAGATCATCCAGCCGAGCACCAGCACCGACACGAATTATGTGACGGTCGGTTATAATGGAGGATCGTTGCTGGTCTATACGCTCCCGGCTTCCGCCAATGGATATAACCTGACCAATATCACCGTGGATGGCGGATGGGCCAATAGCGGCCGGGACGCGCTGGGGTTCACTGTTTTGTATTCCACCGTGGATAATCCAACCAGCTTCAGCTATTTGACCACGGTTAATTACAATCCATCGGTGCCCGCCAACACGGCGAGCGCCAACCAAGCGATCATCAACGATTCGCTGGGCGGGGTGATTGCCGCGAATGTCGCCGCCATTGAATTTGATTTCACCACCCCGCGGGTGGAGAACGGTTTTACGGGTGTGAGTGCCATCACGGTGGGTGGAACGCCAGCGGCGAGCGTGGCTTCGCCGGTGATTGCAATCACGACTACAAATGAAAGCGGTGCCAGCCCATTTACTCCTGACTGGACGCTGGAAACGCCCAGTCTGATCACCGGGCTGGCTCCGACCACCGCCAGCGGCAATTTCACGCAGGAAGCTTCAGCAGGCACGCCCATTTTGACAGATGGAATGATCGGAAATTCCGGGGATATTACCGGCTTTGCCACCTGCGGCTCCAGCGGTGGAACCACACTCATCTACACGCTTCCCAATGTTATCAATGGCGACGATGTGACGAACGTCGTCGTTTATAGCGGCTGGGGTAATGGTGATCGTGACGGTCAGTATTATACTCTTTCTTATTCCACCATCGCGGCTCCCACGACCTTCATTCCAATCACCACCGTTTTTTACAATCCTCAAGGAGTCAGCGGCGCGTCGGCAAACCGGGTGTCCATTGCCAAAGCCGATGGCACGCCTTTGGGAATTGGTGTGGCCAATATCAAGTTTGATTTCTCCAGTCCGTCCGGTGCCTCCGGCTTTGACAACGGCTATTGCGGTGTCTCAGAAATCATTGTGCAAGGCAATGACAGCACGGCCCCGCCGCCGCCGCCGTCGCCTTATCTGACGGCAGATACTATGCCCGCCACGGCGGCCAACATTGAAGGCGACCAGGTGGTCTTCACGGCGAGTTACAGCAATTTCCCACCGGCCAGTCTGCAATGGCAGAAAGTCGTCGGTGGGGTGACGAATGACATCTCCGGCGCCACTTCAGCGACATTGACGCTCACCAATGTGCAGATCGCAGACTCCGGCTCCTACCTGCTGAAGGCGGTCAATGCGACCAACAGCAGCTCGATGCCTTCGTATTCCACCGCCCGGACGTTGACGGTCAGCGCAGCCCCGGCACCGGTCAATGGCGTCATCAATAAATTCGCCGCCCAAACAGGATTGAATTCCGGCGAGTTCATCCCCACTTGGAATGTGGACACGAACGGCAGCCTGATTGCCGGCCAGCTTCCCACCGCCGTCGGCCAAGGCAATTTCAGCCTGGAGGCGGATGGCCGGATCGTTGACTCTTTGACCGCTGGCGGCAATGGCGCGATTTCACTCATCCCCAACCTGGCGGGAAACGGCACCACCACCAGCACCAACTATGTGTCCTGCGGGACGAGTCCCGCCGGCATGTCCATCACCTACACCCTGCCCTACACGGCCAACGGCTATGATCTCACCAACATCGTAGTTTATGGTGGCTGGGCTGACGGCGGCCGCGATGAACAAAAATACAATGTGTATTATTCCACCGTGTCGGCTCCGTCCACGTTCAACGCTTTGGAAACCGTGGACTTCAATCCCTCCAATCCGACCGGTGCCCGGTCGGCGACCCGCGTGACGCTCGCGCCTGCCGGGGCGGCGTTGGCGCAAAACGTATATGCCATCCAGTTTGATTTTAATCTGGTGGGATCGCCGGCGAAAAACGGCTGGGAAGGCTACTCGCAGATCATCGTAGCTGGCACACCTTCGGCTCCGAAGCCGATTTTGGTTCAACCCATCACGCCGCTCAACGCCTCGGATGTGGCGGGCAGCCAGGTCACCTTCACGGCGGGCTTCACCGGCGCAACCAGTTATCAGTGGCAAAAAGACGGGACCAACATCTCCGGGGCCACGGATACAACCCTGACGTTGACCAACCTAAAATTCTCGGACACGGCAACGAACGGCGGCTACCGCCTCGTGGCTTCCAACGCCTCGGGCTCTGCTTCCAGCCGGGGCTGCTCGCTGGTGGTCATTCCCGCGCCGGCCGCCACCAATAATGTCGTGGTAAGCATCGCCGCCCAGACCTCCGACGCCCAGACATTTGGCCCAACGTGGACGGTGAATCCCAACAGCCTCATTGCCTACACGTATCCCAGCGACATGGGCAGCGGAAATTTCAATGACCCGGATGGCAATCCCGTTTCGGGCAACCAGGCAGGCGGCACACCGGTGCTTACTGACGGTCTCTTTGGTTCGGTGGATGGCACGGGACCACATTACAGCTTTGCCACCTGCGGCGCGAGCGCCGGTCAATATGTGGTCTATACGCTCGACACCTCGGTTTTCACCAACGGCTATACGCTCACCAACATCATGGTCGGCTCCGGCTGGAACGATGCCGGCCGCGACCAGCAGGCATACACAGTGTTCTACGCGACCGTGGCGAATCCCTTATTCTCGCCTCTGGCAAGCGTGAACTACAACCCGGCTGATCCAGGTGGTCTCAAATCATTTTCACGGGCAACCCTGACCAGCCCGACGGGAATGCTCGTTTCCAATGTCACTGCCGTGATGATCGACTTCACCTCGCCGGCTGGAGAGAACGGCTATTCCGGCTACGATGAAATCGGCGTGTATGGAACTCCGTCTGGTGCCGTGTCGGAAAACGCGATTGCGACTACCTCGGAGAATCAAGCCACGGCGACCCCGACTTGGTTGGTGGAAACCGACAGCCTGATTGAAAACCAACTGCCCAGCAGCGTGGGCAGCGGCAATTTCCAGAATGAGACTGGTGTCACCGGCACCTCGGCGTTGACGGATGGCACGTTCGGAGCTGCCGACGCCACTTCCTCTTATGCCACTTGTGGCGGACAAGCGGGAACTTCGGTTACCTACACTGCCCCGACTGGCTGGGATTTGACCAACATTGTGGTTTACAGCGGCTGGGCCAATTACGACCGGGACGGACAATTCTATGATGTCTCCTACTCCACATTGGCCGCTCCAACCACCTTCCTCCCATTAACGACGGTTGAATTCAATCCGCTGAATCTCGGCGGCCCGTCCGCCAATCGTGTGACCATCG
>Ga0310811_10008124_pt1 | contig 13483 bp, 13 predicted proteins | sample YCmetagenome_FD_207642 | JGI IMG/M metagenome (GOLD analysis project Ga0310811, IMG submission 207642) | Soil microbial communities from experimental microcosm in Duke University, North Carolina, United States - YC | ecosystem: Engineered > Artificial ecosystem > Soil microcosm > Unclassified ... | reverse complement strand
ACCGCCTCCCCCGAAACCCGGTCATCGACACGAACAGTAGCTGCGAGTGCGCCCTGGCCCGGGGCCGGCAGCATTACCTCGAACGGGAGACTTTCGCTGATTCGGGCGCCCAGGCCAAGCCGGATCAGCCCCGCGGCGGCGAGTACAATCGCCGACCAGTCCGCACGGCGCTCAAGCTTCGCCAGACGCGTATCGACGTTCCCTCTGATGTCCGAGAGGCGCAGATCCGGGCTTGCGCGCAGCAGCTGGGCGCGCCGCCGTTGGCTGCTGGTGGCGATCACTGCTGTTTTTGGAAGCGTGCTCCACTGCAGACCCTCCCGGGCGACCAGAGCGTCATGCGCATCTTCTCGGAGGCCCACCGCACCGAGAGTGATGCCGGCAGGTAGCTCCGTCGGGAGATCTTTCAGCGAGTGGACCGCGATGTCGATCCGACCTTCAAGCATGGCGTCGTCAAGCTGCTTGGTGAAGAACGCTCGACCGCCAAGGCGGGAAAGCGGCAGCTCCTGAACGACGTCACCGGTGGTCCGAATCTCGACTCGCTCCGTGGCATAGCCAAGCTCGGCCAGTTGCGACCGCACCCGCTCGGTTTGCCAAACGGCGAGCGCGCTCGCGCGAGTGCCGATCCGGAGTGGGCGAAGAGGGGTCACGTTCTCTCCGTTGGCGAGTCGACAAATCTATCATGGCAGAGAGACCCGGGCGGTTGGGGCTAGCGGCGTTTTCTAGGGACAACAGCACCGCAGCGGTTTTTCCCGCATCCGAATTCGGTCAGGGTGTCGGGGAAGTGCGCAGAATAGCCGGTCATTTTCACGACAGTGCAAGGGGCAATAGCGGCAACCGCCACCTGCAGGCTTGCGATATGCCGCGTCAGGGTATTACCCTACCCCGGCAGGATTGACCGGACGATCGAACTATCGCGCCCACTCCGATTACTCAGCCCCGCTCCGGGACCTAGCAATTCGAGTGCTCCCCTCGCGCAGGAAGGTGCCTCGTAGTGCTCACGCGCCCTGGCACGACCGCCGCTCCCCGCGGCCCCCGACGCACGATTGGTATCCTTGATCTCGTTACCAAGAGCCCCCGGAACAGCATGTACGGGAGGCTGATGAACGCCAACTTCGCCAGCATCATGCCGCAGGTCTTGGGCGTGTGGTGCGAAGAGGCGGGGCATCGCGTCCATTATCTCTGTTACACCGGCGTCGAAAACCTGCTCGAGGATCTGCCGCGCGAGCTCGACGTGCTGTTCATCGGCGCGTTTACCCAGGCCGCGCACCTCGCGTACGCTTTGAGTAATCTCTTCCGGCAGCGCGGGGCAATCACGGCACTCGGGGGTCCCCACGCCCGGTGCTATCCTGAGGACGCCCAACGTTACTTCGACTACGTCCTGGGATTCACCGACCGGAGCGTGGTGCAAGAGCTCTTGGCCGAGTGTGAGCCCCATCGGCCGGTCGGGCGCGCGATGTCGGCGGCTCGCCAGCCGGCCGATTTGCCCAGCCTCGCTGCACGTTGGAAGTTCGTCGAGGCAACCCTCGCCAAGGCCCCCACGATCAAGATTGTGCCGATGATCGGCAGCCTCGGCTGCCCCTATACCTGCTCCTTCTGCATCGATTCGACGGTGGACTATCAGCCCCTTGCCTTCAGCCAGCTGACCGAGGATCTCCGGTTCTTGCTCGCGAAAGTCCGCCGGCCGATCGTGGCTTGGCACGATCCTAACTTCGGCGTTCGATTTGACGACTACATGGAGGCGATCGAGGCCGCCGATCCGGCCGCCTGCATCCGGCATATTGCGGAAAGCAGCCTGTCCCTTCTCTCAGAGCCTCACCTTGTGCGCCTGCGCAAGAACGGATTTCAGGCACTGCTGCCCGGGATCGAGTCGTGGTACGACCTCGGCAACAAGTCGAAGACCCGACTGCGCGGAATGGAGAAGGTGCGCCAGGTGTCCGATCACGTGAACATGATTCTCCGCTACGTGCCCTACATCCAGACCAATTTCGTTCTGGGCCTGGATTCCGACGAGGGACCGGAGCCGTTCGAGCTCACCAAGCGGTTTATCGATCTCGCCCCCGGTGCGTTCCCGGCCTACTCCCTTCTCTCGGCATTTGGTCGGGCTGCGCCGCTTAACCTGGAATACCAGCGCGCTGGTCGGGTGCTCCCCTTCCCGTTCACGTTCCTGAACAACAACCATGCAATGAACGTCCGCCCGGCGAACTACCGGTGGGAGGAGTTTTACGACCATCTGATCGACGTGACCGCGCATTCGTTTTCCGGACGCGCCATCCGGCGGCGGATCGCCGCCACCGGCGGCGCCACTCCGCGTTGGCTAAACCTGTTGCGCTCGGTATCATCCGAAGGCTGGGGGCGGATCAGGTACCATCGCACGATCAGGCGCCTGCTCGATGCCGACGCCGACGTGAAGACGTTTCTGGAAACCGGGACCGAACCCCTGCCCGCGTTCTACTCCGACCGGATTCGGCACGACCTCGGCGACCTGCACGCGTTTCTCCCTCCGGGCAGCATCATGCACGACCCCAATGCCTACCTGAAGAGCGTGGAGAACGGCGCAGCCGTTGCCCAGATCCAGCGGGGCCGGCACCGGGTGCAGGCATCCGCCGCAGGGACGACCGCGATCGCCCCGACGCCTACCTGACCCGCGTCGCACGGCGGCTCAGCGTATCTCCATCAGCTCGAGCGCGAAGATGAGATCCTCCCCCGCAAGCGGGTGGTTTGCGTCCAGCACCACAGCATCGTCAGCCACCTCCTGCACTGTGACGCGATAGGTCTGCCCGGCTCGATTCATCTGCAGCTGCTGACCTACCGTAGGCTCGATGTGGTCGGGGAATCGGTCCCGGCTGATTGTCACCGTCAAGTCGCTCCGGTGCGGGCCGTAGGCATCCTCGGCAGCGACCGTGACGGTCCTCTGCTCCCCGATCTGCATGCCCGTGACCGCATCGTTCACCCCCGAAATCACCTGCCCCTTTCCCAGCACGAACTCCAAGGGCTCACCGTTGCGGGAGGAATCGAAGACGGAGCCATCGCGCAGGGTGCCCGTGTAATGCACGCGGACGGTGTTGCCTGGTTTCGCGTTTTGCATGCGTAGTCTCCTGGCGTCGTGTTAAATCAGACCCGGCCGCTTGGTGCGGGCCTTCGGTCAAGCAACGCCACTCATGGTCCAGACGCCAGTGCAAAAGTCACAACGAGACAGCCGATCGCAGAATTGTTTCCGCGGACGGCCTGTCGGGTGGCGCAGGTCACTCGGAACCGGTGGCTCGCGGCGCATGTATTCCTTATCGGCTAAGGTGGAGGCTGGCCTCCGGATGCTTGCGACGAGGGTCGTCAAAATGGTACTGTGACGACGTCGAACCGATCGCTACCAATGTCGTCGAGAGAGGTGCTCGATGTCCGACAATCCCGAATTGACTGCGTTGCAGATTTGGATCTTGCGAGCGCAGCGCGAGATTCTGCTCAAGGGCAGCGTCACCCGCAGTGAGGCTCCTCCGAGCCCCGACTCTCAAGCCGCCTGACGACTCAAACGAAACCGGCCCCTGTTCAGGGGCCGAGTTTTTGTTGTCTAGCGCAGGGACGGTCCGGCGCCGCCCAAGTAGAGACCCAGCCGGTCACCGGCGGCGAGGCCAGACGCCAGGGCATCCCCCAAGCTCACACCGAAACGGTAGGTCCCGACGAGTGCCAACCCGGAATTGGCTCCCTCGATCTCGTCGAGTAGATCCAGCCACCGTTGGTGGCCGACCTCGTACTGCGGGATCGCTTTGGGCCAGACGCTCACCCGCTGAAATGCAGGATCCCCGAACGCGCCCAGCAGGTCGGTCAACTCGTCCCGGACCAGGCCGACGAGCGCATCCCGCTCGAGCCCAACCAGGTCCGGCCGGCCCATCCCACCCACGAAGGTCGTGAGTGTGACGGATCCCTCCGGAGCGCGGCCCGGAAATAACGTGGAGGAGAAAAGGGTGCCGAGCATGCGGCGACGCTCGGCCGCGGGCACCAGGACCCCGAAGCCGTCCAGCGGGTGCGCGACAGCGCCGCGGGGAAACCCCAATACTACGACGGCCACTGGAGCGTAAGCGATGGACGCGGCCTCGCGCAGCTTTTCGCTTTCCTCGCAGGCGAATTCGATATCGCCGAACGCATGGGCGGGAGCCGCGAAGATGACCCCGGCGAACCGCGCGTCACCTTGGTCCGTGGCCACGATCCATTGAAAAGCACGCCGACTGAGCCGCCGCACCGGAGAGGCGGTGCACACACGACCGGCCAGCCGCTGGACCAGCACCTCCGTCAGCTCTCCAAGGCCATGGGGAAAGGAAAACACACTCCCGCTTGACCCTGGGGAGCCACTTCGGCGCGACGCACGTGCCCGAGCCAGCATTGCGGCGAGCATCGACCCGTGCTCCTGCTCCATCGCGTACAACTTCGGCAGCGCATGCCGCATGGAGAGCGCGTCCGGGTTGCCGGCGTAGACTCCACCTACGAACGGGCCCACGACATAGGCAAGCACCTCATCGCCCAGGCGTCGGCGGACGAAATCCCCGACGCTCTCCTCGACCGCTGGATCTGCCTTGGCAACGAATGGCTCCTTCAGAAGCCGGAGCTTCGCAGTGGGCGATAGGAGCGGTGTGGTGAGCAGTTGAAGAGGCGACGACGGAAGGGGCTCGAGCCGCCCGTCCCGCACGATGTACCGGCATCTAGCAGCCGGGTTTGCCTCGATCAGGCGCTCCGACAACCCCAGCTCGCCAAGTAATCTGCCGACCATGGGGTTCGGGTTGCTCAGCGAGTTGGGGCCCGTCTCGGCGAGAAAACCGGCCTCACGCTCACTCCAGACGACCCCACCCACCCGCGCTGCTGACTCGTAGACGGTAGGCTCGAAGCCCAGCGTCTGCAGCCGATACGCCGCGGCAAGCCCGGTCAGGCCCCCGCCGACGACCGCGACCTTCATGGGTTATCGGAAGGCGTGGGAGAGCGCCTCTTCGAGGACCGCGAGCTCGGCGTCTCCATGAGCCGCCGACGTGAACGCCGCCTCGAATGCCGAAGGAGGGAGGTACACTCCGGCATCGAGCATCGCGTGGAAGAATCGGCTGAATGCGGCTCGGTCGGTCTGCTTAGCCGCAGCAAAGTCGTCCACGGGACGATCGGTGAAGAACGGCGTGAACATCGTGCCGACCCGCTGCACCGTGAGCGGCACTCCCGCGGCCGCGGCCGCGCGGCCCATTGCGTCAGCGGCGCGGTCGGCCCATCGCTCAGCGCGGTCCCAGAGGCCCGGTTTGCCAAGGATATCGAGCGTGGCAATGCCCGCCGCCATCGCCAACGGATTTCCCGACAACGTGCCGGCCTGGTACACGGGACCCGAAGGCGCCACTTGCTCCATCAAGTCCCGCCTGCCCCCGTAGGCCGCAGCAGGCAACCCGCCACCGAGGACCTTGCCGAGACAAGTGAGGTCCGGCTCGATCCCGAACAGGCCCTGAGCGCCTCGCGGATGCACCCGCCACCCTGTCATGACCTCATCGAAGATCAGGAGAGCACCCGCGCGTCTACTGATCTCCCGGAGCCCCTCGAGAAAGCCGGGCTTTGGCGGAACCAGTCCCATGTTCCCCGCCACCGGTTCGACCAGCACGGCCGCGACACCGCCCGGCCGGCCCGCGAAGAGCCGCTCGACCGCGTCGAGATCGTTGTATGGTGCTATGAGCGTGTCCGCCACCGCAGTGGGCGGGACTCCCGGCGAATCCGGCAACCCCAGCGTCGCGACACCGGACCCTGCGGCAGCAAGCAGCGCGTCCGCATGCCCGTGATAGCATCCGTCGAACTTGAGCACCGCACGACGTCCGGTAGCGGCACGAGCAAGACGTACTGCGCTCATGACCGCCTCCGTACCCGAGTTCACGAACCGGAGCATCTCTATAGATGGAAAGACGCCGATGACCCGCTCCGCCAGGCGCAGCTCGAGCTCGGTGGGAGCGCCGAACGTGGTGCCTAGAGCTGCGGCGTCAGCGATCGTCGCGACGACCCCAGGATGGGCGTGGCCCAGGATCAGCGGCCCCCAGGAGAGTACCAGGTCCACATAGCGGTTGTCGTCGACGTCCACCACCAGGGCGCCCTCGCCCCGCACGATGAAGCGCGGTGTGCCGCCTACGCTCTTGAACGCCCGCACCGGACTGCTGACGCCGCCCGGCATGATGCGTTGGGCCTCTGCGAAGAGCGACGCCGAACGCGCTGCCTCAGGAAAAGCCACCGGGGCGCGCTTCATGATGCCGACTCCGATTCCTTGAGCCATCCGGCGACGTCTGCCGCATGGTACGTGATGATCGCGTCGGCGCCGGCCCTCCGCATGCCGGTGAGCGCCTCGAGCACCGCGCGCCGCTCGTCGATCCAACCCCGCTGGGCCGCGGCCTTGAGCATGGCGTACTCCCCGCTCACGTTGTACGCCACCAGCGGAAGCCGGGTCCGCTCACGCACGGCGCGGATCACGTCGAGGTACGCCAGCGCTGGCTTCACCATGAGGAAGTCGGCCCCTTCAGCTTCGTCCAGCCCGGCTTCCAGCACGGCTTCCCGCACATTCGCGGGATCCATCTGATACTGCCGCCGGTCGCCGAATGCCGGCGCACTGTCAGCCGCTTCTCGAAACGGGCCGTAGAACGCGCTCGCGTACTTGACCGCGTAGCTCAACACCGAGCAGTTCTGAAAGCCCGCCGCATCCAGCGCGGTCCGAATGGCCGTCACCATTCCATCCATCATGCCGCTGGGCGCGACGATGTCGGCACCCGCGTCTGCGTGGCTGACCGCTACCCGACCGAGGATTTCGAGCGTGGCATCGTTGTCCACTGCACCGTTCCGAACGACGCCGCAGTGGCCGTGGCTGGTGTACTCACAGCAGCACACATCCGTGATCAGTAGCAAATCGGGATGCCGGCCACGGAGTCGGCGGAGGGCCTGCTGCACGATACCGTCCGGCGCGAAGTTCTCGCTCCCGATCTCGTCCTTAGCCGCCGGCAGACCGAAGAGGATGATCGCCGGGATACCGAGCTGTTCCAGGCGGCCTACCTCCCCATCCAGCCGCTCGTCGACGGAAAGCTGAAATACCCCAGGCATCGAGGAGATCTCGCGGGCCTGGCCGGATCCATGGATCACGAACGCGGGCGCGATGAGATGCTGGGGGCTCAGCGTCGTCTCGCGGGACAGGCGGCGAAGCGCCGGAGTACGGCGCCGGCGTCGGGGCCGGACCTGGGGAAAGGAGCTCAAAGGCTTGCAGGCTCGGGGCGCAGGGGAGACGGTCGGCTAGCGGCTGGGCGAAAGGTACGGGCCCCGGCGGCTGCGTACAAGCGAATGACTCGCTGTGACTTGGGGGGTGGGCGACCAGCGCCCGACGGCAACGCGTAGATCGCGGTCGGCACGCCCTTCCCTGTCATAGACTCCCGCCCCCTCTCAGGCACGTATAGTCTTTGCATGTTGCTCCTAACGAACCCGGGTGACGCCAGGATTGTTGAGCAGCATACCTGTCTGACTCGCGTATTGCGGCGAGCGACAGCCGTTCGCCTAGGGCAGGGGTCCCTCATGGGTCGTTCGTCAATCCTCCTTCGTGTGGTCGCCACCGTTGCGGCGGGAGCCTGCGTGGCGCCCGCTTCCCGCCCGGTCGTGCGCCCTCGGCCTCTCGACCCGGCTACCGCGATAGTAGACGCTACGCTCTGGGACGGCACCGGACGAGCTCCGGTTGCGCACGCGGTTACCCTTGTCCGCGGCGATCGCATCCTATGCGCGGGCGGCGTTGGTGAATGCTCGATTCCACGCGATGCCCGCGTCATCGATGCGCATGGGGCCTGGCTCATGCCCGGCCTGATCGACACCCATGTCCACCTCCTGTTCCTCCGCCGTGGCAGTGCGAGCGAGGACCTCGGGAACGACCTCAAGGATCTCCTGGCGCAGGGCGTCACCACGGTACGAGACATGGGGACGAACCCCAAAGAGCTCTTGAGCCGAACCCGCGCGCTGGGCGCGTCGCCGCGGGTGTACGCGATGCAGCTCGTCGCGGGCTTCCGGTTCTTCTATGGAAGGGAAGCCGTCCCAACCAGCGACGGCAGTGTCGCGTATCGGCTGCCCCAGGCGCAGATCATGGAAATGCGGGGGTGGACGCCCATGTTGTTCACCCACGACGACGATCCCGATTCCATCGCGGCCGCCGCACAGGCCGCCGGCGCGATCGGGCTCAAGCTCTACGGTTACCTCGACTCCACCTCGGTCCGCATGCTGACCGACGCGGCGCACCGGGCGGGGATGAGCGCGTGGGGCCACGCCTGGGTGCAACCGGCCAATGCGCGCGATCAGGTCCTCGCAGGCGTAGACGGCGTGGTCCACGCGTCGCTGTTCGTGGGTGATCTGCTGGCGCCGCAGACCCGCGACAGCCTGCTGGCGAGCACGGCGATTCTCGAGGAAGGGGCTCGCAGCGCTTCCCCCGAGGCCGCGCTCGACCCGCGGATCGGCGAGACCCTCGACAGCATGGCCCGGCGCGGCACGTTCCTCGAGCCCACGCTCGATGTCACCCTGCGCAGCGTGTCTCACTTCGACGCCGAGCATGCCGAGCGGCCCTCGCTGCCGGAGCAATACGCCCGCGCGGTGGTGGGGTTCAGCATGGGTGTTGCCCGGGAGGCGGTGAAGCGGAAGGTACGAATTACCGCCGGCACCGATCATGTCGCCTACGGCCCGGTTCGCGATCGAGCGTCGCTCGTGAACGAGCTGCGGCTCCTGGTCGACTCGGTGGGGCTCGGTCCGGAACAGGCGCTGATCGCGGCGACGCGGGATGCCGCCATCGCGATCGGCGGCGAGGCCGCCCGGTCGGTCGGGACCATCGAAGCCGGTCGATATGCGGACCTGCTGCTACTCGACAAGAGCCCGCTTGTGGCGACCCTGGCAGTTGAGGAGCGGCATGGCCAGCCGGTCGGCGCATGACTCAAACGCCGACGGGGCCACTGGCGCGACCGTGGAACTCACGCACCCCTAGCGCTAAGGCTTGCCTGCGGCCTGTGCGGCCGGCTTGCCACCTTCGATCGGCAATTCCTCCCGCTCGGCCCATTCAGTCCACGCGCCAGTATAGATCCTGACGTGGGGATATCCGAGCAGATAGCTGAGCGCGAAAAACACGTGAGTCGCTTCAGTCGTGCTGTTGCAGTAGAGGATGAGATGTTTGTCCGGCGCGATACCCTGCGCTAGGTACCTGGCCTTGAGTGAATCCGCCGGCTTCCAGACCCGCCCGAAGCCTTCCTGCTCCAGATCGTCCTGCCAATAATGGTTGATGGCACCGGGAATGTGCCCGCGGCGCATCTGCGCACCTGCCTCACCTGAGAACTGATCCGGAGGGCGAGCGTCCACCAATACCGCGTCATGGGACTGGACGGCACGACGCACATCGTCAAGCGAGGCGGTGGGAGGCCTGAATGTTCCCGGCGGCACCGGTGCTGACGTCAGTTTCGGATAGTGCTTCGCCAGTGGCTTCTGTTCCAACTGCCACTTGAAGTAGCCGCCGTCGAGCAAGTACACCCGTGGATGGCCGTAGCTCGCGAGCAGCCACACCAGGAAGGTCGCATCGATGTTGTGAGTTTCCCCTGCGCTATAGACCACGACCGGCTGGTCCCAGCGGATGCCCAGCCGGGCGATCACGTCGGCGTACCATTGCCCCGGCAGGAGCTGCATCGGTGTCCCCCCGGACGCGGCGCGGAGCGTCTCGGTGTTCAGGTAGACGGCATCCGAGAGATGGTCCTTGAGGTAGATGAAAGGGTCGGTCCGAACGTCGATCAGCCGAAATGCGTCGCCGCGCCGCTGCCACTCCGCAAGCTGATCGGTGGAGATGAGGGCAGCCTTGGTCGAGACCGGCGATCCCGGCACTGGTGCTAGTGAAGGCTGTGAGGCGCAGGCCATGAGCAGGAGGGCCGCGATACTCGCTCTCGTCATGGCAAGGAATCCCCGCTCAGACCCATTACGTCCTTCTCTTCCTCCACATAGACCCGGGCAGCGTTTCGTCGCTTGCGGGAATTGAGCGACACCGGCCGGTTTTCATCGGCCGGTGGCAGGGCATCGAGGGCTCGCTTCATTGGCACCCCCTCCTGCACCGCCGCCCGCATTTCACCCCGGAGCTGGGTCATGTACGCGCGGGTGCGCTCCACTAGCACAGCAGGCTCAGCAGGCAATGCCCCGTGGCCGGGCACGGCGATCTTAGGGTGCAGTGAGTCGATTTCGTTCAAGGCCTTGAGCAGCGCCGGTGCGCTTCCGTCCACCACCATGGTAACTCCGTCCTCCACGAGGATATCACCAGCGAACAGGACCCCGGCAGCAGGTATCCAGACCATGAGGTCGCCGGGCGTGTGCGCAGGTCCGGGTGCAATCACGACCAATCGCTCCCCACCGAGGCGGAGCGTATCGACCTTCGTGACCGGCCGGTCGGGACTATTGGCGTACTCGAATCCCCGCATTGCGTCGAGCCCTACCACCCGAATCCAGTCGATCATCTGATTGTCGAGCCCGCCTTCCGACGCCAACGTGCGTGTGTCGGGGTGCGCCACCACCTTGGCGCCGGCCTTTCGAAAGACGATGGCTCCGAAGTGATGGTCCGGATGATGGTGCGTCAGCACCAGCCATCGGATGGGACGCTTGGAGACAGAACGGATGGTTCGAAGGAGGGTTTCGCCGTCCCGCGGACTTCCCTCGGCGTCAATGACCACGATGCCGTCACGCGTGACCACGAATCCTGCGTTCGCACGCCCCTCGGACCCGCGTCCCGTATCCCCCATGACCGCGTACACATCGTGCGCAAGCCGCCGGAGCGGGAACAGGGGTGGGCTTGGCGGTGCGAACCAAGCGCTCCATCCGGTCAGAGCCGTATGGAGCGCGAGCAGGGCCATCGGGAACAGGAGGCTGGCGCTGGGAATCAGGCGGCCGCGAACGCGATGTTGACCGTCTGACCGTAGACTCCGCCCTTGTTGTCTTTCCAGGTCATGACGAGCGGCGCTTCGCGGTCAGCTTTGAGGTTGAAGCTCACGACCGGATCGCGGCTGATACCGGAGGTCCATTCGAATCGCGCGACCTCTTCACCGCCATAGGTGACCACGACGTCGCTGATGAAATACGCCGGAATGGGAGCGCCGTCCTTGGTTCTGAAGAAGCCCGTATCCATTGGGTGCGACACGATCGAATTCACGGTGATGATGTCACCCTTCGCAATCTTCTCGGGAACTCGAATTCGGGCGTCGCCCACGTTGTTGTGCATGATCAGCCGCATCCGTTCAGCGTCACAAGGACTTTGGTGTAATCAGCCCAAAGCTCGCCGGTATTGGTTTCCGCGATTGCACGGACCCAAGTGGTCCGCTTCATCTTGATCCGGGTGTTGATGGAGACCTGCCCGATGGTGGGGGTGAGGTAGAACCCCGCGAGGTGGGCATCCGGGTTGTGATCGACGATGAGGTGAATGCCCTTTACGTATCGCTTGGGCGTCATCGGCAGGTCGCTCTCGATGATGACCGGCACGATCCGGCCGTCCTCGGCAACCGCCGGCATGTCGAGCTCAACATGGCCGCGCGTGATGGTCCGTCCCCCGAATCGCTCACGGTAGATCTTCGCCACTGCTTCATTCGGAATCTCGGGATCATCGGGACCGGCGCCAGCCAGCGCGAACAGTCGTTGCGATTTGAGTATGGCTCCTGATCCAGCTACAGCTGCCGCCGCAAGCGCGACGCGCTGCAGAAAGGATCGCCGTGGCAACTGAGTGTTTTCGGACAATCTCGCCTCCGGAGCGACTGCGGGTTCCGCTATCGATCACTAACATATTCCGATGGCCAGCGATTCGGAATTTGAGTCCACGCCTCAAGAGGAGACCAAAGCGGCCGTTCCGGTGTGGCCGGCAAGGCATACTCCGAGGCCGACACCTCCAGAATCACCGCCGTTGCGGCCGCCCATGGTCACGTCGTGAGCCTTGGGAGAGCTTGCGGCGCCCCGCTCGAACTTGGCCCCGAGACAGGCTTTGCGCTCGGCCTTTCGAGTGTCACGAAGTTGCCTGGCTGATCCGGCCCGGTGCTTGCTATCCCCTTGCCCGATTTGGCATTCCGGACACTGCCGGTTACCCGAAGTCAGTCTTGTGTGGCGAGTCAGGGCGTCATACTTTAAGCCGTTCTGGACAAATAGTTTCGGGGCCGTTTTACCTTTTGCCGAGCCGAGGCACCGTGGATATCCAGACCCTGCAACAGGCCGCGCTGTTGGATAAGTGCCGTCAGTTTACGAGGGCGCGCGAAGTTCAGGCAGCGGGATTGTACCCCTACTTCAAGCCGATTTCCGAGTCCGAGGACACGGTTGTCGTCATAGAAGGTCAGAAGCGGCTCATGCTGGGGTCCAACAACTATCTGGGCCTCACTCATCATCCCAAGGTGCTGGAAGCGGCGTCCCGCGCCCTGTCCCGGTATGGCTCGGGCTGCACGGGGAGCCGGTTCCTGAACGGCACGTTGGACCTTCACGAGCAGTTGGAACACGCCCTCGCAGAGTTCACCGGCAAGGAGTCATGCCTGGTCTTTTCGACCGGCTATCAGGCCAACCTCGGCCTCATCTCGGGGCTGGTCGGGCGTGGCGAGGTCGTCTACCTCGACAAGCTGGATCACGCCTCGATCGTTGACGGCGCAAAGATGTCGTATGGCGACACCGAGCGCTTCAACCACGGCGACCTGGCTGCCCTCGAGCGGAAGATGGAGCGAGGCTTGTCCGGCCGCGGCGCGATGATCGTGGTCGATGGTGTCTACTCGATGGAAGGCGACATCGCGGATGTGCCCGGACTGGTGCGGGTGGCCCGGAAGTTCGGCGCCGTCCTGGCCGTCGACGATGCGCACTCCGTCGGCGTGCTCGGTCCGAACGGCGATGGAACCGCCGCGCACTTCGGCCTCACCGAGGAAGTCGACGTCATCGCCGGCACGTTCTCCAAGTCGCTGGCCTCCATCGGTGGCTTCGTCGCCGCGCCTGAGAGCGTGATTCACTATCTGCGGCACCACTGCCGTCCGCTCATGTTTACCGCGTCGCTTCCGCCGGCCAATACCGCCGGCGTGCTGGCCGCGCTCGAGGTGCTCCAGCGGGAGCCCGAGCGCCGTGAGCAGCTCTGGGCGAACACCCGGAGGCTCCAGGAGGGCTTCCGGAGTCTCGGCTTCGATATCGGTCCGACCGAGACCCCAATTGTGCCCGTGTTGGTCGGCCCGATGGAGAAGACCTTCCTCATGTGGCGCATGCTGTTCGATGCGGGCCTGTTCACCAACCCGGTGGCGCCGCCTGCGGTCGCACCGACTCAGTGCCGGCTGCGCACCAGCGTGATGGCGACGCACACGTTCGACCAGATCGACTACGCCCTGGATACCTTTGCCCGCATCGGGCGCGAATTGGGGGTCATCTGACGGCTTCGGTGCGCGTCAAACCGGCGCGCGAGGCAAAAGACGTCAGGCGCTTTATCGATCTGCCGTACCGACTCCACGCG
>Ga0310811_10008123_pt1 | contig 13484 bp, 11 predicted proteins | sample YCmetagenome_FD_207642 | JGI IMG/M metagenome (GOLD analysis project Ga0310811, IMG submission 207642) | Soil microbial communities from experimental microcosm in Duke University, North Carolina, United States - YC | ecosystem: Engineered > Artificial ecosystem > Soil microcosm > Unclassified ... | reverse complement strand
GTGGGACGCGATCATCGCGATCAATCTGTCATCTGCCTTTCATGCCATCCGCGCGGCGGTGCCCGGCATGAAGAAGCGCGGCTGGGGTCGCATCATCAACACCGCCTCGGCGCATTCGCTGGTGGCCTCGCCCTTCAAGTCGGCCTATGTCGCGGCCAAGCATGGCATCGCGGGTCTCACCAAGACCGTGGCGCTGGAGCTTGCGACCTTCAAGATCACCTGCAACGCGATCAGCCCCGGCTATGTCTGGACGCCTTTGGTCGAGAAGCAGATTCCCGACACCATGAAGGCGCGCAACATGACCAAGGATCAGGTCATCAAGGATGTGATGCTGCAGGCGCAGCCGACCAAGGAGTTCGTCACCTCCGAGCAGGTCGCCGCTCTTGCAGTCTATTTGTGCGGTGATGATGCGGCCCAGATCACCGGCGCCAATCTGTCGATCGACGGCGGCTGGACAGCGGCGTAAGCGGCGCGCTCAGGCGCTCTTGCGTCCGCCAAAAGCGAGAACGTGCAGGCCGAGCTTATGCTTGGCGATGGCGAACAGAAGAATGCTTTCGAACACCAGCGAGGTCGAAGTGGCCGCGGCTGCGCCGTAGCCGCTGTAGTGCGGCACCAGTACCACGCACAGCACGAGGTTCATGACGAACGCGCTGGCATAAGTCAGCGCGCAGGAGCTCTGGTTGCCGCTCATGTTCAGGAGCCTTTCCACCGGGCCGATCGCCGCACGCGAGATCAATCCGATGGCGGCGACGAACATGATTCCATAGCCGGCGGTGAATTGCGGGCCGAACAACCACAATAATGGCTTGCCGCATGCGAGCAGAAGCAGCGTCGCGGCGAGCGAGGGCCAGAACGTCCACTTGATCGCATGCTTCACATAGGCGGACAGCCGTTCGGTGTCGCCGCTCGTATAGTATTCGGTGAAGCGATGCGCGGTGGTGGTCGCCATCGCGTAATGGATGAAGGACACCAGCGCGAGCGTTTTCACCACCGCGAAATAAAGACCGACTTCTTCGGATGACCGGAAATGCTCCAGCACCAGAATGTCGGTGTAGGACAGCAGCAGGTAGAAGCCTTCCACCATCATGATGGGGAGCGACAGCTTGAGCCAGCTTGTGAGCGCGTAGTCGCGCGGGCCGCGCTCCACTTCGGCGTGCAACTTGCGGTTCAGAATGAGCATCTGCCCCGTCACGGAGATCCATACTGCAGCAGCGCTCGCCACCATGGCGGCGGTGGCCTCGAGATGCAGGCCGAGCGCGACCATGCCCGCCGTGAACGCGATGATCAGCGTCTGGCGGACGATGAATTGCGGCATCAGTCCGAGGCGAATCCAGTCATGTGAGCGGGCGATGCCGTCCTGCATGTTGGCGACGACGAAGGCCGGCAATATCAGGCAGCCGATGTAAAGCGGCGTCGCCATGCCTGCTTCGAGCCATGGCGTCACGAGATGGACGATGCTGGCGAAAACGAGGGCCATCAGGGTCGATGCGCCGAGCACCATCAGACGGCTGCCGAGCAGGAAGCCGCGCAGGAGGGCCTGCTGGCCGCTGCTGCGATATTCGGGAATGAGTTTCTGTGCCGAAACGGCTAGGCCGAAATCGAGCATGCTGCCGACCAGCAGCACCCAGGTCCAGACATAGACGTAGATGCCGTATTCCGATCCGCTCATCCAGCGCGCCAGCAGAATCTGCGCCAGATACGCAAGGCCGGCGCTGAGCACGCGGATGGCAAATACGGCGCTCGCGAGACGGCTGGTCAGCGAGGCCTCGTTGGTGCCTCCCAACATGCCGCGTAGCCGCTCCAGCCAGGTCGATAGGCGGTTCGTCGAGCTTTGAGCGTCCATGAGGGCCAAGGGGCGGTGATCCGTCTGCCGCATCCGCGGCGATGGTCCGACCTAGCAAGGATTCGTTAAGATATGGTTGGGCGGCGGGCCTATCCCTTGAAGCCGCCATCGGCGAGGAAGGCCGCTTCCTCCGCTGTCGTCTGCCGCCCGAGCACGGTGTTGCGATGGGGGAAGCGTCCGAATTTGCGGATGATGTCGGCGTGCAGTTCAGCGAACGCCAGATTGTTGGCGTTGCCGAACGCGCGGAACACCTCGACGCAGTGAAGCTGGTCCTTGGGATCTTCCGAATGCATCAGCGGCATATAGACGAAGGCGCGAAGGTCGGGGCCAATGCGCTGGTCCATGCCCTGCGCGATGGCGCGCTTGGTGAGGGCGAGCGCCTGCGGGTCGGTCGAGAACGCCTCGGCGCTGCCGCGAAACATGTTCCGTGGAAATTGATCCAGCACGATGATCAGCGCCAGCATGCCGTCGGCGGTCTTTTCCCAGTCGGCATGGCGGCCATCGCGGGCTTCCTGCCATAGCGTGTGAAAACGCGCGCGTACGTCGGCGTCGAAATCCGCATCCGCCTTGAACCAGCGGTCCTCGCCGGCGTCACGCCAGAACGAGATGATGTCGTCGGGAGAAAACGAAGTTGTCATCGATCAGTGTTTTGCCATTTCTTCATCGCGCAACGCGCGGCGGAGGATTTTTCCGACATTGGATTTCGGCAGCTCGTCGCGGAATTCGATGTGCCGCGGCGTCTTGTATTTGCTGAGCTGCTCGGCGGCAAAATCGTGCAACGCCTGCTCGGTGAGGTTTGGGTCTTTTCTGACAACAAAAGCCTTCACCACCTCGCCGGACTTTCCATCCGGAGCGCCGATCGCCGCGCACTCCCGCACGCCGGGATGGCTCGAGAGCACTTCCTCGACTTCGTTCGGATAGACGTTGAAGCCTGACACCAGGATCATGTCCTTTTTCCGATCCACGATCCGAAGATAGCCTTCGGCCGATAACACGCCGATGTCACCGGTGCGGAAAAAGCCGTCCGCCGTCATCGCCTTCGCGGTCTCGTCGGGCCTGTTCCAGTAGCCCTGCATCACCTGCGGGCCGCTGGCGCACACCTCGCCGCGCTCGCCGACCGGCATCTCATGATCGGAGTCGTCGCGAATCGAAATCATGGTCGACGGCAGGGGCAGTCCCACGGTGCCGTTGAAGCTGTCGATGTCGGACGGGTTGCAGGTCAGCACCGGCGATGTTTCGGAAAGGCCGTAACCTTCCGCGAAGTCGATGTCGTCAAATCCCGGCGCGTGAAGCAGCGCGTTGTAGAGCGTGTTCACCGCAGGCAGGCTATGAACGCGGTACTGCTTCAATTCCTTGATGAAGCCGGGAATATCGCGCGGGTTGGGAATAAGGAGGCTTGCGCCGCCCGCGCGCAATGTCAGCAGGAAGCAGGCACTGAGTGCGAAGATATGATAGAGCGGCAGCGCGCAGACCTGAAGGAATTGGCCTTCGACAGGCTTTTTCTTCAGTGCCGGTTGCAGCCATGCATCGTTCTGCAACACGTTGGCGACGATGTTGCGATGAAGCAGCACGGCACCCTTGGCGACGCCGGTGGTGCCGCCGGTATATTGCAGGAAGGCGATATCGTCCGGGCCGAGCGTAGGTTTCTTGAAGGCGATGCCGCGCCCTCGCGCCAAGGCATCGTTGAACGACACCGCGCTCGAAATCGAGAAGGCGGGGACGAGCTTCTTGACGTGCCGCACCACGAAATTGACGATCCTGCCCTTGAAGCCCATCAGGTCGCCGAGCGAGGCCACGATGACATGCCGCACCGGGGTGACGGTCAACGCCCTTTGCAGCGTGTGCGCGAAATTTTCCAGCACGACGATGGCATCTGCGCCGCTGTCCTTGAGTTGCACCTCAAGCTCGCGCGGCGTGTAGAGCGGATTGATGTTCACCACGACGAAGCCCGCGCGCAGAATCGCGGTGGACGTAATCGGATGCTGCAGCACATTCGGCATCATCACGCCGACGCGTGATCCCTTGGGCAGGCCGAGGCTTTGGAAATAAGCGGCGAGAGCGGCGGAGAACTCGTCATATTGCCGGTAGCTTAGCGACTTTCCCATGCAGGTGAAGGCCGTGCGGGCGGCGAAAGCCGCCATGCTTTCTTCGATCAGGTCGACGAGGGAGGCGTAATGGCTTGCATCGATATCCGCCGGTATGCCGGGCGGATAACTTTTGAGCCAGATACGTTCCATGACATCTCCCGAGGCGGCGCAGCCACTCTTGGAACGAGTATCGGAGAGCGGCTGGCTCAAGGCAAGGCGCAGGGTCTGCGCGATCAGGATGCGCACCGAACATTTTGCCGCGCGCTCTTGTGATGCGGCAGCATCACCGCATCGTCAGGTTTTTGGTGCGGTGTCTTTTTGCGACGTGGCGGGTTTTGGCTTCGGCTTGGCGGAAGCGTTCGCCGTGGGCTTCTTGGCCGGGTGAGCAACGGGCTTCGCGTGCACTGCGGGCTTCGTGGAGGACGCTGGCGCAGGTTTGGCCGCAGGCTTCGCAGCCGGAGCAGCCGACGCTGTCGCGGTGCGCTTGCCAGTGCTCGCTGCGGCCTGCTTCGGTGCAACGGGCGTATCTGCAGGCTTGGCCGCCTGTCTGGCGTGCTTGTGCGCGCCATGCTTGGCAGCTCTGGCTTTGCGGAGTGCCTTGCCCGCTGCGGCCTGTTTGGCGGCTTCTTCGGCATTGGCGGCAAGCAACGCAGAACCGCTGCGCGTGGGGCCCGTATAGACGATGATCGGCTGCGCCTGCACGGCTGGGACCGACAGGATGTCCGACGCCTTGATGTTGACCTGAAGCTTGGCGAGCGCGAAGGCGGGGTTCGCGGAGTCGCTCTTGTTGTCGAGCGTGATCTCGACATCGTCGTCCTCGTCCTCGGCGGCGGGACGCTTGCGATGCGGACCGCAGACCTGATCGCGCAGGTTTGGCGGCGCGGCGTCGATCGGCGGCAATTGTTCGACCGTGCCGAGAGAGGGTTTCAGCCAGGCAAGCTTGCTGTGATTGAATCCCTTTTCCAGAAGCTGTGCGGCCTTGATCGTGCGCTGGGCCGATGAGGGCGCGCCGAGCACCACCGCGATCAGATGCTTGTCGTTACGCGTGGCGCTGGCGACGAGATTGAAGCCGGAGGCGCAGATGAAACCGGTCTTCATGCCGTCCGCGCCGGGATAGCGGCCGATCAGCTTGTTGAAGTTCATCGTCACGCGGCGGCCGAATTTGATGCCGGGCAGGTGGGCGAAATACTCGTACTCGGGCAGGTCGCGATAGAAGGCGCGCGCAAGAATGCCGATATCGCGAGCCGATGAAATATGTGCGTCGTCGGGCAGGCCGTTGGGATTGACGAAATGACTCTGCGTCATGCCGAGTTGACGGGCGGTCTCGTTCATCATGCCCGCGAAACCCTCGATGGAGCCACCGACGCCTTCGGCGAGCACGACCGCCATGTCATTCGCCGATTTCACCATCATCATCTTCAGCGCGTTATCGACCGTCACCGTCGTCCCAGCGGGGAAACCCATTTTCGAGGGGGCTTGCGCGACAGCGTTCGGCGAAACGGTGAGCAGTGTGTCGAGGCTGATGCGGCCCTGCTTCACCGCCGTCAGCGTCACATAGGCGGTCATGATCTTGGTGAGCGAGGCCGGATACCATGGCTGGGTGGCATTCTCGGCTTGCAGCACCTTACCGGAGTTGGCGTCGATCAGCAGATAGGCTTCCGCGTGGGCCGGTGTGGCTGAAGCGTGCAACGAAAACGCCGCGGCGATTGCGATCAGCCACATGCGAAATGCGCCGGAATGGCGAAGCATAAAATCAGTCACGCTTAAGTCCGGTTCGTTGTGGCGCCGGCGAAGCAGGCGAGCACGTTGCGATGAAGCCGCTCTTGCGGATGCATGAAAACGGATGGAGCGACGCGGCAAACCTATACCGGCTTGGGCGCGAGAGAAAGCCTGTGAACGCTCCTTTCGGCAGTCTATCCGCCACGAACTGGGCCAAATTTCGTCGCGATCGGGCTTTCCTAAAGCTTCTCGATGGCAATCGGCGGCGCATCGCGGTCTGCTTCCTGCACCATGAACTGGGCCCGGGCGAGATTGGCAAAATATCCTCCCCGCGCAACCAGTTCATCGAAGGTTCCACTCTCGATCACACGTCCTTTATCGAACACGAGGATGCGCGTTGCATTGCGGATAGTAGAGAGGCGATGCGCGATCACGAACGTGGTGCGGCCCTCCATCACGGTGTCGAGAGCGGCGTTGACCTTGGCTTCGGTGACGGCATCGAGCGCGGAGGTTGCCTCGTCCAGAATGAGGATCGGCGGGTTCTTCAACAGCGCGCGGGCAATCGAGAGCCGCTGGCGCTCGCCGCCGGACAGCATGCGTCCGCGCTCGCCCGCATTTGTGTCGAATTTCTGCTCGCTGCGTTCGATGAAGTCGAGGGCCTGCGCGCCTTTTGCTGCCTGCCGCAATTCCTCGTCGGTTGCATCCGGCTTGCCGACTCGCAGATTCTCGGCGATCGAGCGATTGAACAGCAGCGCTTCCTGAAACACCACGCCGATGTTTCGCCGCAAGCCCGCAAGCGTGAGGGCACGAATGTCCATGCCGTCGATCTTGATGACGCCGGATTGCGGATCGAATGCCCGGTGCAGCAGCGCGATGGCGGTGGATTTGCCCGCGCCGGTTTCGCCGACCAGCGCGATGGTCTGGCCGGGCAGGGCGGTGAGTGACACGTCCTCGATCGCAGGCCGCTTGCCGTCGTAGGAGAACGACACGTCGTTGAATTCGACGAGCCCCTGCAGGCGGCCGGGGTCGATGGCGTCAGGCCGGTCACGCACGGCGGGAACGGCATCGAGGACGTTGAAGAACTCCTGCAGCCGCGGTGCCTCCATGAACACGCTGTTGACGAAGCCGACCACCTGCTCGAGCCGCTGGATCAGCATCGTGGCGAAGGAGACGAACATCACGATCTCGCCGACGCTGGTGAGGCCCTGCTGGTGAAGGATGATGCCGACGGTGAAAATCGCGAGCACGGTGATGGTGGTCGAGGCGCGCGTCATCACCGAAACCAGCGCCCACCATGATAGCACCGGCATCTGCGCGGCGAGCAGCTTGTCGGCGATGCCGCGCAGGCCCTGAACTTCGGCGTCGATGCGCACGAAGCTCTGCACCAGCGCGACGTTGCCGAGCGCGTCGGAGGCGCGTGCGGACAGATTGCTGTACTGTTCCTCGACTTCGTTTTGCATGCCGTAGGTCTTGCGGACCACGAGCGTCGTCAGCGTCGTGAAGACGATGCACAGCACGAACAGGAGAATCGCGAGCCGCCAGTTGATGTAGAAGGCGAGCGGCAACAGCACGAGAAGCGAGAGCACGGATGCGAAGTGCTCGCGGAAGAACGACAGCCACAGCCGCCACAGTGCGTCGGTGCCTTGCAGCATCACCTTCATCAGCCGGCCCGAATGCGTGCCGGTGTGGAAGGTGAGCGGCAATTGCATGATGTGGTCGAAATAGCTTGTGAGAACGGCCTGGCGTTGCCGGTGCGACAGCCGGTCGGCATGCCAGGCGACGGCGGCGTTGCAGAGAATCGTGAACAACCCGAATCCGACCCAGGCGGCGAGCAGGGGCCATGGCGTCTGCGCGGGCATCACAGCAGCGGCATTGCCGGCGGCCGGATTGGCGGTCAGCACATCGATGATGCGGCCGAACAGGACCGGCTCGGCGAATTGCGCCGTCGCGAGCAGGAGATTGGCAAAAGCCAGAATCCAGGCCAGCCGGGCTTCGTCGCCGAGCTGATCGAGAACCCGTAGATAAAGACGGATAAGGGCCATGAAGAAAAACCGGTGCGGGGCAGACTTTGGCAAACCTGCCGCCGCCGTACAAGCGACTGACGGGGCTGGGTTCTTTGGTCGTGCCGGAGGCATGCGATGCGGCCAACTGTCGCTTGACGAAGGCGCTCGGAACCCCATGTTCTGACAAGGGTTTCTTTCAGGGCTGTTCGGCCCGCTTTCAGGAGGAACAGATGCCAGGTCAGATCCGATCGATCTTCCTCGCAGGCAAGGGTGCGGCCTTTGTCCTTGCGACCACCATGCTGGTCACGGCACCGGGAGCAAGCCCCGCTCAAGCGGCGTCGACGGGCCTTTTGCAGGCTTCGGTACCGGCCATGAACGTCGCCGGGGAAAGACTGACGGATGTGAGCGCGCGCGCCAAGACACGTCATGCGAAGCGCCATTATCGCCGGAACGATGCAGCGGCTGCCGCGATCTTCGGCCTTGCCGCGGGCGCAATCGGTGGTGCAATCGCGGAGTCCCGCCGTCGCGATTACTACCGGCAGAATTATTACTATGGCGGCGATCCCTATTACGGGCAGCCTTATTATGGCGGGCCGGCCTATTACGGCGGCTACCGTTACTATCCTTACTGAGGAATGAAGTCGCGAGTCTGCGCCGGGGCTTATCGGCCCCGGCGTTCGTTTGTGACAATCATGCGGTCGGTGCGCGTTAACCCCGTGGCGACAAGGTTGGATTAGTTTGAAGGCATGAGTGATTCGCTTGAGCGGCTATACCGTGCGGTGATCGCTGCACGGAATCTCGATCCCGCCACGTCGCGGACAGCGAAGCTGTTTCAACGCGGCCCTTCCAAGATGGCGAGGAAGCTCGCCGAGGAGGCCATCGAGGTCGTGATCGACGCGGTGAGCGGCAAGCAGGACGCCGTCGTCCGCGAAAGCGCCGACCTTCTCTACAATCTGACGGTTTTGTGGGCTGCCGCCGGCATCCGCCCGCAGGATATCTGGGACGAGATGGATCGCCGCGAGCGCGCTCAGGGGATCGCCGAAAAGCTGCCGAAGCAGAAGGCCGCCATCAAGACCGGCCCCGCCGGAATTCCGGCACCTCGCCGCCGGGTTTTGGCCCGGCCTGCGGCGACACGCTGATCATTGCAAGCTGACCCGATGCGACGCATGGACAAACGCGCGCCCGCGTGTTTCATCGCGCCATGCTGAGACGGATCTACGATTGGTGCATCGCCGCCGCCGACAAGCCCTACGCGTTGTGGCTGATGGCGGCCGTATCCTTTGCGGAAAGCTCCTTCTTTCCTGTTCCGCCGGACATCATGCTGATTCCGATGGCGCTGGCACGACCGCAGCGGGCCTGGATCTATGCCGGTGTCTGCACGGTGGCATCAGTTGCCGGTGGCGTGCTGGGCTATGCGATCGGGGCGTTGCTTTACGACTCCGTCGGGCAATGGCTGATCGGTCTTTATGGCTATGGCGACAAGGTCGATGCCTTCCGCGCGTCCTATGCCCATTACGGCGCATGGATCATCCTGCTGAAGGGCCTGACGCCGATCCCCTACAAGATCGTCACCATCACATCCGGCTTCGCCGGTTACGACATCTGGCTGTTCATCCTGCTTTCGGCGATCACGCGTGGCGCACGTTTCTTTATCGCGGCGGTCCTCTTGAATCGCTATGGCGAGACGATCCGCCATCACATCGAAAAGCGCCTCGGCCTCTGGGTCGCGATCGGCGCTGCGGTGCTGGTCGGGGGCTTTATTGCCGCGTTCAGGTTGTTCTGACCGGAACACCCTTGCGTGCCGCCGGTGGCGGGATAGTGTCCGGCTATGGGACGATGGCTTTGGCATCTGGGAATCCGGACTTGCTGCTTTGCGGCCGGATTTGCGGTGTGCACCATGATGATTGCGGTACCGCTGCCTGCTTTGTCTCAAGCACTTGCGCCGTCCGGACAGACGCCGGACCCTACGCCACCGCCAGCCGCTCCCGCCATCGCGCCGCCATCGCCTTCTCCTGCACAGCCGTCCACGCCAGCCAAGCCGGCGCACAATCCGGGCCTCGTAGAAGAACTCGGCAAGCTGCTGAAGGATTCGGCCTCAAATCTCTCCTCGGGGTGGAAAGGCTCTCAGAAGACGCTGGAAGACCTTAACGCCAAGACCAAGGACGCAACGGAAAGCCTGACGCGAGTGCAGTCGGTCACGACCGGCCGGGCTGCCTGTCCGATGACGGCCAATGGAGCGCCCGATTGCAATGTCGCCGCAGAACAATTGTGCAAGGGCAAGGGATTCAAGAGCGGCAAAAGCCTCGATATCGAGACCTCCGAAAAGTGCTCGGCGAAGGTTTACCTATCCGGGCGGACCGGCGCGCCGGGCGAGTGCCGCACCGAAAATTATGTGACGCGGGCGGTCTGCCAATAGGCGCCCTGACGGGCGAGCCGCTTATTTGGCATGCCAATTATTTTGCGCTGCATCATCGCCAATCTGTCGCGGCCAGTTCCACTTTCGCAACACTTCCTAAACCGCATTGGTATAGACATACAGTAACTGAGCGAGTCTGCACCTGTAACGGGTGTCGGACTCTCGTGGGCTATCGGCTGGCTCACGGCAACCCGGCATCCTGGCGTTCCCACGCGAAGAATCGCGCGGCGGAATTTCTTACAATTTTAGACCGCAGGTCATGACAAGAATTGTACAGGACGACATGGACTTCGATTCCGCGAAAGAGGTCGCGGACAGGGCCATGGATCATATGATCCGCGAGAACGTCCCACTGACTCCGAATAACTTCACCGTCTGGTTCAATTATTGCCTTGGCACGCCGCCGGACCTGAAACGGACGATCGACATCCTCGTCGGCAACAAGCGTAAATTCGACAGCTTCGTTTGCGACGATCTGCGCTCGCTGTATATCGCAACGCCGGGCGTCAACGCGCCTGCGGCCCAGAATATCTCCGAGCAGCTTGGTCACGTTATGGCTCAGGCGCAGCAGTATCTGGCGACTGCCATCACCGACAACCGCGACCATATCCGCGAAATCGACGGGGTTGCCACACAGGCAAACCAAGGGATCAATCCGCGCTCGCTGGTCGAGAGCCTGATGGGCGCGTTGTCGAGTGCCGCGAGCCGTGCCTCGATCCTCGAATCCAACTTCACCGAAGCCTCACAGGAGCTCGACACCATCCGCACCTCGCTGAGGGATGCGGAAGAGCGCGCCAAGACCGATACGCTGACGGCGCTGCCGAACCGCCGGGCGCTTGAGGAGTTCTTCCGCGTTGCGCAGATGCGGGCGATGGAAGTGGAAGATCCGCTGAGTCTTCTGATGCTCGACATCGACCATTTCAAGAAGTTCAACGACACCTACGGTCACAGCGTCGGCGATCAGGTGATCCGGCTGATCGCAAGCGTTTTGCGCGAGCGGGTGCGTGAGAACGACCTGCCTGCGCGCTATGGCGGCGAGGAATTGATCGCGGTGTTGCCCGGCGCAGATCTTGCGACCTGCCATGAGGTGGCCGAGCGGATTCGGACAACGGTTGCGGGCTGCCATCTTACACGCCGTTCGACGGGTGAATCGCTTCCCGATATTTCGGTCTCGATCGGCGTGGCGCAATTCCGCCCCGGCGAATCGATGGCGACACTGATCGAGCGCTGCGATCGCGCGCTGTACAAGGCGAAGGCGCAGGGCCGCAACTGCGTCGTCTCCGAAGACGATCTCACCGACGCCGATTGCGCGGCGTAAACGAGGCTCAATAGTCCCGTGGTGGCTTGCGGCGATGCCGAGGCGGTTTTGCCGGCTCGGTATACATCGGATTGATGTTGCAGTAAGCGACGCGGCCTGACGCCGAGGCCGCGCACTGGGCATAGGTGTCGTAAGCGCAGTCGCTTGCAGTGTCGTTGTGTTCGTAGAGGCAGTAGCGGTAGTTGCGCGCCTGCGCTGGAAGTGTGCTCCAAATCAAGCCTGCCAGCGTAGACGCCAGAACGGCAGCCATCGAAATGCGCATGTGATCCTCCTCAGCGGGTCGGCAATTCAAGTCTGGTAATGGAAAGAGGTTCCGGCGGCGCGGCCAGTAAAAACGCGAACATATTGTTTGTGTCGAAGATAGCGCCGCGTATCAGGATGTCCATGCCCTGACTGGGGAAACTCTCCGAAGCAACTTGCGCTTAACTAAATGTAAGTTTGAAGCGCTACCCTGATATTGCACTTCGAATCATTTCTTCCCTGCAGCGCGGGGTCTCTAACGGAGTGTGGGGCCCTCCTGACGGGGCTCCCTTGAGATATGGAGCCTTTAGCGAAATGGGGCTCCAAATGTCATTGCTATCCAACACCAAAATTCTGATCAAAATTCTTGCGGTCGTTGTCCTGATGGCGGGTATCGCGGCTGGCTTGAGTTGGCTCGGCATTCATTCCATGGGCTCAATGAATGACGATGCAGTACAAATGAGTGCGGCGGCCAAGCGCGCCGTGAAGGCCGCCAGGGCCAATCTCGATATTGTCGCGATGAGCCGCGCGGAATTCGACATCGCGATGGATCCGCGTCCCGAAAACGTCGCTGATGCCAAAAAGCAGATCGAAACGGAATTGAAGGCCTTCAACGCGCGGATGGCGGATATTGAGCAGACGCACGACGCGAAAGCCAAGGCGATGATCCTGCCGGCAAAGGATGCGGTCGAGACGTACGAGAAGGACGTCCGCAATACGCTGCAGATCGCCGAACAGTTGAAGAACGTGCAAGTGAACGCGGAAACGGAAGGGCTTCGCCAGGCCGCTTTCAAGAGCAAGGAAGCCGCCGGCAAGGCGAGAGCTCAGATCAAGGCGATCGCGGACAGGCTGGAAGAAACCGTCCAGGAAGAAGCCAGGGCATCGACGGAGGAATATCAGTCCATCTCGAATACGATGATCGTCATAGCGGCAATCGGTGTCGTCATCGGAATGGTCGCGGGCACTCTGCTGGGCATCTTCGGCATTACAAAGCCGATACGGATGCTGGCGAGTGTCATGACCCGGCTCGCCGGAAATGACATGTCCGTCGATATTCCCGGCACCGCCCGCAAGGATGAGATTGGCGATATGGCCGGCGCGGTGCAGGTCTTCAAGAACAATATGATTGAGGCCGAACGGCTGCGCGCCGAGCGGACCGAGAGTGAGGCGCGTGCGGTGAAACAACGCAAAGCGGACATGTATAAGCTCGCTGACGGTTTCGAGGCGGCTGTGGGCGAGATCATCAAAACCGTGGCCTCTGCATCGACCGAGCTTGAAGCTGCTGCCGACTCGCTGACAAAGACCGCCGCGATCACGCAGCAATTGTCCACGAGTGTGGCATCCGCCTCCGAGGAGGCCTCGGCGAGTGTGCAGTCGGTGGCGTCGGCAACTGAAGAAATGGCGTCATCCGTTCAGGAGATCGGTCGCCAGGTCGAGGCGTCATCGAAGATCGCGGGCGATGCCGTCATGCAGGCAGACATGACCGACAAGCGCATCATGGCGCTGAGCAACGCCGCGACCAAGATTGGCGATGTTGTCGAACTGATCACGACAATCGCGGAGCAAACCAATCTGCTGGCGCTGAATGCAACCATCGAAGCGGCGCGGGCGGGCGAGGCAGGCCGGGGCTTCGCCGTGGTGGCGACCGAAGTGAAGGCGCTGGCGGAGCAGACCGCCAAGGCCACGCAGGAAATTGCCGGGCAGATCGGCGAGATCCAGACATCGACCAGCGATTCGGTTACCGCGATCAAGGAGATCAGCACGACGATCAGCGAGATTTCGGTGATTACGACAACCATCGCCGCTGCTGTCGAGGAGCAGGGTGTCGCGACACAGGAAATCGCACGCAATGTCCAGC
>Ga0310811_10008122_pt1 | contig 13485 bp, 12 predicted proteins | sample YCmetagenome_FD_207642 | JGI IMG/M metagenome (GOLD analysis project Ga0310811, IMG submission 207642) | Soil microbial communities from experimental microcosm in Duke University, North Carolina, United States - YC | ecosystem: Engineered > Artificial ecosystem > Soil microcosm > Unclassified ... | reverse complement strand
GCGAGCAGCACGACCGACAAGCCGCTTTGGAAGCCGAGGCCGATATCCAGACGCTGGATGCTCGCGAGCACATCGTTGCCGAGACCGCCCGCGCCGACCATCGACGCGATGATCACCATCGACAGCGCCAGCATGATCGTCTGGTTGACGCCCTGCATGATCGATGGCAACGCGTTGGGAAACTGTACCTTGTACAGCAGTTGCCACGACGTGCAGCCGAACGCCTGCCCCGCTTCGACGATCTCGCGATTCACATGGCGGATACCGAGGCTCGTCAGACGCACGGCGGGCGGCATCGCGAAAATCACCGTCGACAGAATGCCCGGCACGCGGCCGAGGCCGAACAGCATCGCCGCCGGAATCAGATAGACGAAGGCGGGCATCGTCTGCATCAGATCGAGAATCGGCCGCACGACCATCGCGACATGTTTGTTCTTCGCGGTCCAGATGCCGAGCGGAATGCCGAACAGCAGGCTGATCAACGTCGACGACAGCGTGAGGCCCAGCGTGATGACCGTCTGGTCCCAGAAGCCGGTTGCATAGATCAGCAGGAGCGATAGCGTCGCGAATAGCGCGAAGCGCCAGCCGACCCGCCACAAGCCGATGCCGATGAAGAACGCCATCAGTGCCCACATCGGGATCGCCTGCAGGCCGTGTTCGATCAGCGCGGCGAAGCTCTCGATTGCCTTGCCGATCGAATCGAACGTGCTGGCATCGTGATCGAGCAGATAGTGAACGGACTGGTCGACCCAGCGGCCGAGCGGAATGATCTCAGACATGGGCACCTCGATGACGCGTAAGAACCTTCAGGACCACCGCCTGATCGACCGAACCGCAATAGCAGCCCTCTTCGTCGACGACGGGCAGCGCGGTCGGATTCGCACAGACGCGCGACACGACATGATCGAGCGACGCACCGCGCGACAGACACTCGACCTTATTCACCAGCGGCGACGCGTTGCCGATCGCATCGCGTGTGACGAAGCCCTGAATGCGTTCCCCAGCGTCGAGCACGAACGCAAATTCGGCGCTGCCGTTCAGCGATTCGGCGACACTCGACTGATCGAGATTGCGCAGCAGCGGCACGCCGTTCGTCTGCATCAGATCGCCCGCGGTCAGATAGCGGCTCGTGTCGACGCCTTCAAAAAAAGCGCGCACATAATCGTCGGCCGGATTGCTGATGATGTCCTGCGGCGTGCCGATCTGCACCACGCGGCCGCCTTCCATGATCGCGATCCGGTTGCCGATGCGCAGCGCCTCTTCGAGATCGTGCGAGACGAACATGATCGTGCGCCGCTGGTTCTTCTGCAGTTCCAGCAGCACGTTCTGCATTTCCTTGCGCTTCAGCGGATCGAGTGCGGAGAACGCCTCGTCCATGATCATCAGCGAAGGGTTGACCGCAAGCGCCCGCGCAAGGCCGACGCGCTGCTGCATGCCGCCCGACAGTTCAGCGGGCAGCTTCTGCGCAAACGGCGCAAGCCCAACCTGTTCGAGCACGTCCAGCGCGCGCTTTTCCCGCTCCTTGCGGCCCACGCCGCCCACTTCGAGGCCGAACGCGGCATTCGACAGCACCGTGCGCTGCGGCATCAACGCGAATGACTGGAACACCATGCTCATGTCGGTGCGACGCAGCGACGTCAGTTCGGAGCGCCGCACGGCGGCGATATCGCGGCCGTCGACGAGCACCTTGCCCGCGGTCGGCTCGACCAGCCGGTTAATCAGACGGATCAACGTGGATTTGCCCGAGCCCGACAGGCCCATCAACACGAAGATCTCGCCTTCCTGAACGTCGAAGGAAACATTGTGAACGCCGACGATCTGGCCGGTCTTCGAAAAGATCTCGTCCTTGGTGGCGCCGCGCGCAAGCAGATCGACCGCCGCCCTGGGATTATTCCCGAACACCTTACACAGACCTTTGACCACGACTTTTGGGGAATCCATTGAATTCATGTCCTTGTGGTGCAGGCGCCGGCCTGCACATTGTTGCCTCCGTGGCTTTTCGTACCCGCCGTGCAAATCAGGGCAGTAGTCGCGCGCAGAGCGGCTTTCAGAGGGCTCGGCCGTTCGGGGGCTTTCGCGCAATCGGTGACTGCACAAGCGATTGATCAATAGGGATTCTTTGGATCAAACCACCATGATTTGAACGGGACGTACGTCTACCCCTATCAGCGCGAACGCGAGAAACACGCAAAAAGAGCAGGTGGATCTCGCCACCGACATCAGGTAGGCGCCACGAAACCAAGAAGTCATTGCGTCTCAGTAACCCAGCTATCCACGCGATCCGCGTGCGCCGCAATCCACGCATCGGCCGCAGCCGTAGGCTTGCTGCCATTCTCGGTCGCCAGCATGACGCTATCGATCTCACCCGGTTTCCACTGGAATTTCTTAAGGAACGCAACCACAGGTGCGGCCTTCGTCTCGAGCTGCGGGTTGATCACGCTATCAACATGCTCGGCGCCGCCAAATACCTTCTTGGGATCGTCCAGAAATTTGAGCTTCCACTTGGCAAACATCCAGTGCGGCGCCCAGCCAGTCACAACAACCGGCTTGCTCCCATTCATCCGCCGAGCGAGTTCCGCCGTCATCGCGCTGCCCGAGCTCGGCATCAACGTCAGGCTGAGGTTATAAGCCTTGATGGCGTCGTCGGCTTTCTTCATCACGCCCGCACCTGCGTCGATCCCCACGATACGATCATTGAAATCCGCTTTGTGCGCTTCGAGATCGGCAACGCTATTCTCGGGCACGCTAGCCGGCACGACCAAACCAATCTTCGCATCCTTGAAATTGGTGCCAAGATCGGTCACCTTCCCTTTGAACTGTTCCCAGTACGCGCCATGTGTCGCCGGCAGCCACGCTGACAACGTCGCATCAAGATCGCCCCGCGCGACGCCCTGCCACATGACACCTGCTGCCACAGGCACGAGTTGAACCGGATAGCCCAGTCGCTTCTCTATAATGCGTGCGGCCACGTTCGATGTTGCGACGCTGTCGTCCCAACCTTCGACATAGCCAATCTTGATTGGCGGTTTGGTGTCCGCAGCCGCACTGACGGCTGTACTCATCGTCGCAACCATCGCGGTGCTCAACACACTGCACAGCAACAGCTTTTTGAGACCCTTCTTCATTGATTTCCTTTGCTTGTCAACCATAAGGAGAAAACCGCTGGCTTTGGCCGATCAGGCCGCAGCCAGCCCGATGCCGCTGCCGCCCATCTGCCTGTTGGCGATCATGCGTTTGATCATCTGGATGCCGTTAAACAGGATGCGGATCCAACGTAAATGTCAATTCCAACCCGGGGCGGTACGGCGATCGATTGAACCTTGGTCCTGTTTGATGATGTTGTACAGATATCCTGGCTGGCAGGTCTTGATCGGCGATTCACGCCGTCGTCAGTTGTTTGCTGCAGGACCGTGATTCACGCGCTACGATGAAATCGATGCAGATAGCCGAAAATCATGCTTCGATAGCGGCTTGCGATGCCTCCGCGCTTCGAGCCGCGCGAGCCGCATCGCGATGACGCAACTCGAGGCGCGGTGACCACCTGGCAAGCGCACGGTTGGCAACCTCTGGCTTGCTCAGGATCACGCTGTCATAGCGCCTTCCCGGAAGTCGGGTGAATACTGCGATGCGAAAGCCCTGGCCTCGTCGTCAAGGATTGCACAGGTCTGTTTCAACGCGCGAAGCATCGCGCGCTTCTGCTGCAGGCGCAAGGCACCGGGGGAATGGAATGCTGACATTCGGCCTTGTTCTGGCGGCTCGAGGACTTCCATCAGCTCGCCCCCGGCCACGCAGCGCTCGGCAAGGAGAAAAGCCGCATGGCGCGCGGCCTTCAGCGCGCCTTCGTGATGAACGACCGGAATCAGCAAACGTAACATGTCACTGCCCTTCGATATCGTTTGCATGCTGTCATTTCAGCAAATGAGGCATCAAGGCGCCGAAAAAGATCCGGTTCGACGCATAAAAATGCCGTCAACGCGGCTCGGAACCGGCAACTTTGAGCAGTCCGTCGGGAGGTCTGTTGAACGCTGTCGCTAATTGGCGCATGCGCAGCGCGACCTTCGTGCGTAGCCCTTGATATGGATGGCCCCCACACGTCCAGTAGCAACTGCTGCTGCGGCAATACCTGGCACCACCCGTCGCACTGACATTTCGTCATGTAAGTCGCGAACTATTGTCCCGAGTGCCGGCCAGCGCGCACGCTTTAATGTCCGCAGGTATTCGGTAAGCTGCCGCGGGGTCCAATGGCCGGAGTGGGTTGCGGATTCAACCGGTCGATGAGTGCTTCTCTGCGCGTTCCGATCGACGCATGATCTTTAATTGGATCAATCAGCTGTAGCGGGTTCGCCTCTTTGCCTGGTAGTCCTACGGGTGGAAAATGACGCCGCGTTCATCGAATGCGACCAGGCGCTGATTCGAGATCTCCACGCGGTGCGTATAGCGTTACGCTTCTTTGGCAAGCTGAGCGCGCGTGAGGAATCGGTGCCGAACAGATTGATCGCGAGCCGGCGCAGGAAGGAGAAATTCAGCGCGGCGTTGCGTAGTCGGGTCTGGCCGCCCTCACTATTGAAAGTGATATTCAGAGGCCCATGCAGGCCTTTTTCAACCGCCCATTGAGTGCGAGCGAGGTGCTGGATGTGACAGGCATTGGCCGCCAGCTAACTCATCACGTAGCGCGTGTCGGTCTGCACTTTGCCTTGCATTCCGACGTCTAACCGCCGTTTCGGCGCATACGCCCACGCCCGAGCATCCGAATTTCCGGGCCCAACTCTTCGGCCGGCGGCAGCACATTTCAGATTATGTTTGTCATAGCAGCAGCTTGGCCCGTGCGTCGCTAAAGCGATTGCATTCATCCATCAGCCAGTTCGAAAAAGCGGCCACCCGGGCATCGTCCTCCCGCTCGGTGAGCAGCATGTAGCGGGCCGGCGCAGGCACGAGGCGGCTAAAGATGTTGACGAGGCGGCCATGCTCGAGCTCTTCGTAGACGAGCGCAGTGCGCGCCACGGCGACGCCTTGATGACTCAAGGCCGCACTGATCGCGAGGCTCGCCAGATTGAACTGCGGCCCCGCCACCGCTCCGAGCCATTCGGGCCGAGCAGTCTCCAACCAGGTGCGCCATTCGATGAACTCAGGCGCTCCATCCCATGGCGAGAAGTCATGCAATAGTTCGATCCCCTTGAGCGATCGACCCGCGGCAAACTCGGGGTGCTCCGCCAGATATTGCGGTGTTGCCACCGGCAGCAGATATTCGTCGAGTATCGGTATCGCGCGGATCGTTTCGTACTGCCCGGGATCAAAGCGAATTGCCACGTCGATGTCATTGGCCAACATGGTCTGTCGATCCAGCAATTGAAATTCAGCCTTCACGCGCACCGGTATGTCCGTGTGCAGGCGATGAAACTCGACCAGACGCGGCATCAACCACTGTAAGGCAAATGATGGCGAGCAATTGATCTGTAAGGGTGCATTGGATCGCCCAAGATTATTGATCGTTGTCTCCATGCTGAGAAACGCGTTTCTCGTGCATTCGAACAACGTCGCACCTTTCTGCGTCAGGACAAGGGAGCGGTGCTTGCGCGTGAACAGAGAGTAACCCAGCCGGTCTTCGAGATGTCGAATGTGCTGACTAACCGCCCCCTGCGTCAAGCTCAGCTCAGCCGCCGCCTTGGTAAAACTGAGCAGGCGCGCCGCCACTTCGAAGCAGCGCAAGCCGCCCAGCAGCGAGGAATCGAGGGGCATATGTATTAGCCAGACTAATGCGTTGAATAGAAATTATAGCTTTTTTGGCCGGCGCCCATGCCCTATATTCGCCGCATTCAAAACACCAAGCATAGGTACCCGGCGTGATTACCACCGTTCCTGCAATTGCCCCAGATCTATTAGTCAGACTACAGAACCGTACTCCTTTGCTGTGGCTCAACGCCGCACTAGGAAATGCGTTGCCTGAAGATTCACCGGGCGCCGCCGACATCGACGAGGCAGATGCCCGCTTAGGACGTTGCGCGGGCCTGATGGCGCATCTCTTTCCCGAATTGCAAAGAAGCGCGGGCCTGATCGAATCGCCGCTGACGCGTGTCGAGCAACTCCAGCAGGCGATGGGAAACGCTACTGAGCCTGACGCTGCGTGGTTTATCAAAAGCGATCATGCGCTGCCCATCGCCGGGTCGGTCAAAGCACGTGGAGGCTTTCACGAAGTACTGGCGTTCGCGGAAAAGCTGGCGCTAGAACACGGCGTGCTCGCCCATGATGGCGACCGGCGAGCACTCGCGGGCGACGCAGCCCGGGAGTTGTTTGCTCAATACACCGTGAGCGTCGGCAGCACCGGCAATCTGGGCTTGAGCATCGGCGTCATGGCTGCCGCCTTGGGATTTCGATCGGTGGTGCATATGTCGACGGAAGCCAAGGGCTGGAAGAAGGATCGTTTAAGAAGTTGTGGCGTTCAGGTGGTCGAGCACGCGGGCGACTACGCGCAAGCGGTGGCGGCCGGGCGAGCGCAATCGCTCGCTGACCCCAAAGGCTATTTCGTCGACGACGAGAATTCCCTGATGCTGTTTCTGGGCTATGCAGTCGCCGCGCGGCGGCTAGCGAGCCAATTGGCGGCATTGAATCGTCCCGTAGATGCTACGCATCCTTTGTTTGTCTACATTCCGTGCGGTGTCGGTGGCGCGCCCGGCGGCATCACCTTCGGCCTCAAAGCGCTTTTTTTTGAACACGTACACTGCTTTTTCGCCGAACCCGTGGCGTCGCCGTGCATGTTGGTGCAATTGGCGGCGGGCGAGACTGCGTCCACGTCGGTCTATGACATTGGGCTGGACAATCGCACCGAAGCCGATGGCCTCGCCGTCGGCCAGGCGTCGCCTTTGGTGAGTCGGCTGATGCGCTCTCAGGTCTCGGGCGTGTTTACCGTCACGGACGCGCAACTGTATGTCCACCTCCATCGCGTGGCGCAAACCGAAGGCGTACTGCTCGAGCCATCGGCCGCCGCCGGATTCGACGGACCGCGATGGCTGACGCGCAGCGACCAAGGTCAAGCCTATCTTCGCCAGCACGGGCTGGAGCGTCACATGGCTAGCGCCACCCATATCGTTTGGACAACAGGCGGTTCGCTAGTGCCGCGCGAAGAACACGAGCAGTTTCAGGCGAGAGGCCAAGTGCTTGCGGCGCAGGATGAACTCGCCTGAGACCCCTGCAGGGCATCGCCGCGAACCGTCCATAACAGCATCCTGCGTTAGCGCACCGAGATGCACTGCCAAGGAAACTCAGTTCCATGATTGAAACCTCAATCGACACGTCGACGATCGTCGACGAGGCCGTCCATACGAGCTCCTTTCAGGAGGCGACTTACCGCAAGGTCGCGCTCAGGTTTATTCCCTTCCTGATGTTGTGCTATGTGGTCGCCTTTCTGGATCGGATCAATATCGGCATTGCCAAGCTGAATATGCTGACTGATCTACGGTTCAGCGAGACGGCCTACGGTCTTGGCGCAGGGCTCTTTTTCCTTGGGTATCTGATTTTCGAAGTGCCGAGCAATCTGCTCATGCATCGTATCGGCGCGAAGCTCTGGATCGCGCGGATCATGATCACCTGGGGCCTGCTTTCGGGGCTGATGGCTTTCGTGACCACCCAGTGGCAGTTCTACACCGTCCGTCTGCTGTTGGGCGTGGCCGAGGCCGGTTTTTACCCCAGCGTGATTCTGTACCTGACCTATTGGTTTCCCAACCATCGCCGCGCCAGGATGACGGCTTGCTTTCAGGCGGGCATTCCAATTGCCGGCTTGATTGGAAATCCGCTTTCCGGTTGGCTAATGGATACGTTTCATCATGTTGCTGGCCACTCGGGATGGCAATGGATGTTTGGTCTCGAAGCACTGCCGACGATTCCTTTGGCCATCGGCGCGCTGCTCATTCTCGACAATTCGGTTAGCGCCGCGCGTTGGCTAAGTCCGCAGGAAAAGCAATTGATCGTCCATGAACTCGGGAAGGACGAGAAGACGCGTGAGCACATGCCGTTGCTCAAAGTTTTCACCGACGGACGCATCTGGAAAATTATCCTGACAGGTTTCCCTGCGATGATGGGTCTCTATGTCCTGGGCTTTTATCTGCCCACGCTCATCAAGGCATCGGGCGTGACCACGAGCACTACGGTCGGTTTTCTCAGCGCTATTCCCTACCTGGTGGCCGTGGTCGCGATGGTGACCTTCGGGCGCAGCTCCGATCGCATGCGCGAGCGCCGCTGGCATTTGGCCATCGTGTTGCTGCTGGGCGCCGCAGGCCTCACCGCCAGTGTCTGGACAAGCCATAGCGTGGTGCTTACGGTGATCACCATGTCAGTCGCCGCGGCCGGCATCATCAGCTATTCGCCGATCATGTGGTCGGTGCCGACGGCTTTTCTCGGCGGCGCCGCTGCGGCGGCCAGCATCGGCGTGATTAACTCCGCGATCAATATCGGCGGATTCGTGAGCCCCTACTTGATCGGCTGGGTCAAGGACGAATTCCACACGACCGACCCGGCCATCTATATCGTCGCCGGCTGCTTGACGTTCGGGGCATTGATGGCGCTGAGCTTCGATCGCAAGTTGGTCAATCGCTGAGTGCGCGCTCCCCAAACCATATCCCCGGAGAAGATTATGTCGACGACAGACAAACCGATGCGTTTCGCCATGGGTGGCATCATCCACGAAACCAATACCTACGCCGCGGATGTCGTGGGCCAGACGCCCTTGGCGGCGTTCGAGCAATACTATGGCGACGAAATTCCAGGCATTTTTACCGGCTCCAATCATCAGGTCGGCGGTTATATCGAAGGCGCCCAAAAGCACGGCGCTGTCCTGATTCATACGTTCCTCGGGCAGGCCACGCCTTCGGGTACTATCGAAGCCAACGCTTACGCTCACATGAAGCAGGCGATTCTCGCAGGCATCGAGCAAGCGTTACCGGTTGATGGCGTGTTGCTTGCCTTGCATGGCGCGGGAGTTGCCGATGGCATCGAGGACATCGAGGGCGATCTGGCCGCTGCCGTGCGCGCCTTGGTCGGCCCGCATGTACCGATCGCGGTAGCGTACGACCTTCACGGCAACATGACCGAGCAAATGCAGCGTGCCGTCGATATTTCGCTGCCCTGCATTCTTTATCCGCACACCGATTTTTATGACCGTGGTGTCGAATGCGTCGACCTCATGGTCAAGATGATCAAGGGCGAAGTGAAGCCGGCCACGCATGTCTGTTCGTTGCCGATGCTGCCTTATATCGTTACCACTAACGAGGGCTTCGTGCCGGCCAGAGTCAACGAACTGTGTGCGCAGCTCGAAGCGCTGCCAGGCGTGATCGATTGCTCGTGGTTTCATGGCTTTCCCTATGCGGATATCGCATCGCCGTGCCCGGCGGCGATTTGCACGACCAACGGCGACCCGGCGCTGGCGACGCGCTGCGCAGAGCAGGTCGCCCAATGGATCTGGGATCATCGCGAAGATTTTCGCCCGCACTTCCCGTCGCCGGAAGAGGGCGTAGCGCGCGCCCTCGCGGCAAGCGCCGGTCCTGTCGTGATCAACGAGTATGCCGATAACCCCGGCGGAGGCACGCCAGGCGATGGCACGTATCTGTTGCGCGCCTTGCTCGATGCGGCGCCGGCTCCCGACACGGTCTGTTTTGCTTCGATCAATGATGCAGAGGTCGTCCGGCAAGCGATCGCCGTTGGCGTTGGCGGGACACTACGCGTTTCGCTGGGAGGAAAGCTAGGTAGATTCCAGGGAGCGCCGATCGAAGCGGAGGCTTATGTGAAGGCGATCACCGATGGCCGTTTCGTCAATCGCCCAGGTTCGATGTTCGAAGGCGTCCGCTTCGACCTGGGTGCGATGTGCCGCCTGGTCATCAAGGGTGTTGACATCATCGTCGCCTCCCGCGCCGAGCAGATATATGACATGGAGCCATTCGCCTTGCACGGCATTGATGCTGGCAAAAGAAAAATCATAGCGCTGAAGGGCGCAAACCATTTCAGAGCTGGGTTTCAAGGCCTGGTGCAGGACATCATCACGGTGGATAACACGGGACTGAGTACCGCGAATATCACCTCGTTCCCGCGCGACCATCTGAAGTCGACGGTGTGGCCGTTGCATGAGGGCGTAGTCTGGGGCGCTTTTGAAGGCTACAAGTGAAACATCATCGGGTGGTCTGCCGCGTGGCGCCGGGCGTGCGGCGCGAAGCCTTGACGCGACTGGCGAAGGCCGCCCGAATTTGTCGCACCAGCGCCGTACCGTTTGATAGTTGACGATCACGCCGCGCGCAAACTACCAATCTTCAATGTCTCGCAGACTTCACGGAAACCGGAAATTCCAGCGTGCTGCGCAGTTGATGACCGCGACCGGAAAGCGGTATGAGGGTGTCAATGATCGCCGTGATGGAGCCGAAGCGAGATCGGCGTATTGGCGCCATCCGATGATCGGCACAATGACGCCGTCCACGCCGTAGCTGGGAACGCGTTCGAACTTCCATCAACCGGTTCGAGATGGCCGAACCGACCGAAGTCCGAGCGGCAGGCGGCCGGACAGCAATCGGTCGTTCGCCTGCACGGCAACCCAGACGCTCGAACATCGCTTCGAAGTGGTGCAGCGGCCATTCATTGGCGATCGCGTCCGATCGACTTGACATCAATCTTCAGCAGTTTCACCGTAAGCGATCAGTCAAGGACGTTCTTGACCAATCGCTCACCCAACTCCGCCTCGCGGTTGCCTAGGGCCTGCGAGCTGTTCAGCAGCTTGACCGCTCGTGCTCGATGCGCCAAAGCGAGACGACGCGAGCACCGCCTTACTTCTTCTCGCCGGTCGCTTCGAGGATCAGATCTGCCACTTCAGTCGGATGCGACAGCAGCGACACGTGGCTCGACTTAAGCTCGATCGTGTGCGCGTGCATCCGGTTCGCCATGAAGCGCTCCAGATCGGTGTTGATGGTCCGATCGTCAGTCGACACAGCATACCAGGTCGGCTTGTCGTGCCACGCGGCAACGGTCGTCTTCGCCATCGTGATCGCCTTGCCAATCGGCTGCTGGACCGCATAGTACGTTTCCGCTTCAGCCCTCGGTAGATCACCGGCGAAGTCTTTCACAAATGCCTGTTCGGATAGCTTGCCGTAGCCGGCGGCTGACCACTGAAGCCCCGCCGACGCGGGCGCGGCCGGGAATTTCTTCGTCAACGCCGGATAGTCCTCGCCGGCGTCCGGCGCACGCGCGGCAATGTACACGAGACCGGCCACCTTCGGATCATCGCCAGCCTGGCTGATCACCATCCCGCCGTACGAGTGCGCGACCAGCACTGTGGGGCCATCCTGTTGCGCAAGCGCGCGCTTGACCGCGTCCACGTCCGCGTCGAGCGAGGTCGTCGGATTCTGCACCGCCGTCACGTGCAGGCCCTTCGCCTGCAGCAGCGGAATCACTTTCTGCCAGCTCGAACCATCTGCAAACAGCCCGTGAACCAGCACGACGTTCTTGATCGGTGCGGACGGGGCGGTGGCGCTGTCCTGCGCGAATGACGTCGTTGCGCTCAGCAGCGTGGCACAGGCGAAACTGGCGAGGAAAAACGAATTCAACTTCATGAGACTTCTCCGAGATATGTGAAGGATGAGATTTGCGGATTTCGCTCAGCCGCTGCGGCGAGTCGATAGACGAACCATACCCAGCCAATCATCCGGTCGATGCTTCGGACTGCAAGCGAATGCTGGATTCTGGTGTACGAAGGTGCAAACACAGTCTCGGAGTAAACAATCCATTCGCTGCAAAGTTTTTTTATGGCGTCAACGTCTGCAAGCAGTCATTGCATTTGGACAAGCACGAACGGCTGATGCGGGTCGGTTATCGCCCCCGGTGGTCGGCGCAGACTGGCACCCCCTTCACTTGAAAGGAGATCGTCATGAAAGCGACTACCGCTGTCAGCGCGGCGAGTGTGCCTTGGAATAAAGGCAAGTTGACGGGGCAGAAGCAGCCGCTAAAACTGAAAGAGATCCGGGCGATCCGGATTCGTCTGCAACTGGCAGCAAGAACGCGCGATCTTGCGATGTTCAACCTGGGCCATCGATAGCAAGTTGAGGGGGTGCGATTTGACCAAACTGCGAGTGCGTGATATCTGCCCTGGTCAGCGCGTCGCGTCACGGGCAATGGTGATGCAGCAGAAGACGCAACGGCCGGTTCAGTTCGAAATCACCGAGCTAACCCGCGATCGTGCGGGAGCCTGGATCAAGTTAGCGAGACTGTCGTCTTCCGACTTTCGGTTCCCGAGTCGCATTCACGGGTCGCCGCACCTTTCGACGCATCAATACGCCCGCCTGGTGCATCGCTGGAGAGGGTCAATCGGGTTTGACGATACGGCATACGGGACGCACACCATGCGTCGAACCAAAGCGTCGCTGATTTACCGTCGCACGTCATGTGCGTTTGGTAAAGGTTGTCAGGATGTTGTAACCGCGTAGCGATAAAGAGCCTATTCACTTTCTCGTCGCAAAGTCGGATGCTCCCGCTCTCCGAAACGGTGACCGGCGAGTTGTCTAGTCGTTTGCAGCAGTAAAGCTATCATTTGCGTTACGAACCACTAGTATTCTTTCACGTGTCGCTGCGCGGGCGGACAGGCGTATGGGTGACGCCTTCGAGTGACATCGCGCCATCCCGATCAACGAATGGAAGCGAACCAAGTAGTAGGTGTCGGATTCCGTGGGCTGCCGGGTACAACGACACGCTGGAGATAGCCATGAAAACAACGCTGGGAGCCTTGTCTGTCGTCGCGATGGTGGTCCTCGCGATCTGTATCTCGGTGCCGGGGGCACGCGCGCAATCAGTCAGCCTGGTCGGATCGTGGTCGCTGGTCTCGCTGACTGTCACCAGAAGCGGAACCGACGAGGAGTTGCTGGGCGCGCATCCCGAAGGCCTCCTCGTGTTCGGGAACGATGGCCGCTATGCACTGGTCGGTGTTCGCACCGACCTGCCGAAATTCGCTTCGGGCAACCGGTTGCAGGGAACGGCCGACGAGAACGCTCGAATCGCTCAGGGAAATGTGGCTCACTTTGGTACATACACGGTAGACGCCGCCGCGCACGTCATCGTCTTTCATATCCAGCGAAGCACATTTCCTAACTGGGACGCGGATGTGCAGAGGCGTCCCTTCACTGTCGACGGCGATCGGTTGATCTATGTCGCCCGGGGCAGCTTCGGTTATGGAGCAGCCAAGGTGGTGTGGCAACGAATGAAGTGAACCCGGTGTCGACCGGTTCGCCACCAGGAGGTGGCGAGGACATTGGCCACCGCTAGCGGGTCGATCTCGAAGACATCGATGAGATGTCGGTGGGCGCCGGCACTGGCGCGGTGGTCTTGCGGCACACCGTCGCAAACATCGCGAGCATTGCCCTTTTCAAGGCGTTAGGCGATGAGAGATTCGCCTTGATCGATTACGGTCAGCTACTGCGATTCGATCATGTCCGTCCCATACGCAAGCATGCGATGTTCAACGCCGAG
>Ga0310811_10008121_pt1 | contig 13488 bp, 13 predicted proteins | sample YCmetagenome_FD_207642 | JGI IMG/M metagenome (GOLD analysis project Ga0310811, IMG submission 207642) | Soil microbial communities from experimental microcosm in Duke University, North Carolina, United States - YC | ecosystem: Engineered > Artificial ecosystem > Soil microcosm > Unclassified ... | reverse complement strand
GCAGCGGCACAGCCCTCGTGCGGCGACACCTCCGGCTACCAGGTGGTGGCGCTCAGTTCGCTGCCGGCGCAGGCCACCGACACCTACCAGTTGATCCGGAAGGGCGGGCCGTATCCCTACAAACAGGACGGCACGGTGTTCAGCAACCGTGAAGGCCTGCTGCCGTCCTGTTCGAGCGGCTACTACCACGAGTACACGGTGGTCACGCCCGGTGCCTCCACCCGCGGCACGCGCCGGATCATCACCGGCGAGGGCGGCGAGTACTTCTACACCGGCGATCACTACGCGAGCTTCCAGCTCATCGACGTGAACTCCTGACCCCTGCCCAACACGCCGGGCCGAGTGTCCTCCGTGGCCTTTCCCCGCCAAGCGGGCAGACTGGAGTGAACCAGTGGGGAAGGGTCACCTAGGGAGTTGCCGTGTACCGGGTGTTCGAGGCTCTCGACGAGCTCGTGACCATCGTGGAAGAGGCACGCGGGGTGCCGATGACGTCCAGTTGCGTGGTCCCGCGGGGGGACATGCTGGAACTCCTCGACGACGTCCGTGACGCGCTCCCGGGCGAGGTCGACGACGCCCAGGACGTGCTCGACAAGCGCGACGACCTGATCGAAAAGGCCAGGGCGGAGGCGGAAGCCACCCTCGCCGACGCCCAGGAGGACGCCGAGCGCTCGATCGGCGACGCCACCGCCGAGGCCGACCGCATGATCAAGGATGCGCGGGCGCGGGCCGAAGGGATCATGGCCGACGCCCAGGACGAGGCCGAGCGCATGATCGCCTCCGGCCAGGCCGAGTACCACGCCCTCACCGAGCGTTCCCGGGCGGAGTCGGACCGGATGATTCAGGCCGGCCGGGAGGCCTACGACCGGGCGATCGAGGATGCCCGGCACGAGCAGGCGCGACTGGTCTCCCAGACCGAGGTCGTGCAGGCGGCGCACGGCGAGTCCGCCCGCATCGTGGACGAGGCGCACGCGGAGGCCGACCGGCAGCGCGCCGAATGCGATGCCTACGTCGACGGCAAGCTGGCCGAGTTCTCCGAACTGCTGGCCACCACGCTGCGTACCGTCGACTCCGGCCGCAACCACCTGCGCACCCCGCCGGGCCTGTCCGGCCGCACCCCGTTGTACGACTTCCAGCCGTGACGTGGCCCGGGTGCCGGCCGGGGCGGTGAGCGTCCGGGCCCCGACCGGCACGGCGTAGACTCGCGAAGTCATGTCTGAGCAGAACAATCTCTGGGTTTTCGACACCCGCGAGCTGGGTCGCCGCGCGGGCTTGAGTCGTGCACTGCACCGCATCGTTCCCCTCGGCGCCGCGCTGGGGGTGCCCGACGTCATCGAGTTGCCCGCGGGCGCCGAGGTGGAGCTCGACCTGCTGTTCGAGTCGGTCGTGGAGGGCGTGCTGGTCACCGGCACGGCGACGGCGCCGACCAGCGGCGAGTGTTCCCGCTGCCTCGACCCGATCGACGCGACCGTCGAGGTCGAGCTCACCGAGTTGTTCGCCTACCCGGATTCGACCACCGAGGCCACCACGGAGGAGGACGAGGTCGGCCACCTGGTGGACGACCGGATCGACCTCGAACCGATCGTGCGGGACGCGGCCGTGCTGGCCCTCCCGCAGGTGCCGCTGTGCGACGAGGACTGTCCCGGGCTGTGCCCCGAGTGCGGTGGGAAGTGGGCCGATCTCGAGGTCGGACACGGGCATGAGACGATAGATCCTCGGTGGGCCGCACTGGTTGAACGTTTAGGCGATTCCCCGGCGGGTGGCCCCGGCCAGAAGGCTTGACGAGCATCGGCTCGCGAAGCAAACCAGGCTCGCGTCAGCGAGCGGATCGTGATGAGGAGATCTAGTCGTGGCCGTCCCGAAGCGGAAGATGTCGCGAGCGAACACCCGCTCCCGCCGTGCGCAGTGGAAGGCGACCCCGGTGCAGCTGGTGCCCTGCCCCAACCGGGCCTGCCGGCAGCCGAAGCCGCCGCAGGTGGCCTGCCCGACCTGCGGCCAGTACGCCGGTCGCCAGGTCGTCGAACCCGCCTGAGGTCGTTGGCCGAAATGGGGGGTAAGTCGAAGCCGGGACCGGCTGCCGACCCAACACCATTGCTCGAAGCGCTCGGCGTCACCTTGGACGCCGAGCTGCTCACTCTTGCGCTGCGGCATCGTTCGTACGCCTACGAGAACGGTGGGCTGCAGCCGAACGAACGGCTCGAGTTCCTCGGTGACGCCGTGCTCGGGCTCGTCGTCACCGATCACCTCTACCGCACGCATCCTGAGCTGCCCGAGGGCCAGCTGGCGAAGCTGCGGGCCAGCGTGGTCAACATGCACGCGCTCGCGGGCGTGGCGCGCGACCTCGGGCCGGGCGGGCTGGGCGCGCACCTGCTGCTCGGCAAGGGCGAAGAGCTCACCGGCGGCCGGGGCAAGGCCAGCATCCTCGCGGACGGGCTCGAAGCCGTCATCGGCGCGGTGTTCCTCGAACACGGCATCGACGCCGGGCGCGCGCTGGTGCACCGGCTGTTCGACGGCCTGCTGGCGGAGGCGCCGCTGCGGGGCGCGGGCCTGGACTGGAAGACCAGCCTGCAGGAGCTGACCGCTTCGTCCGGGCTCGGCGTGCCCGAGTACCGGGTCGAGGACACCGGGCCGGATCACCGCAAGGAGTTCACCGCCACCGTGCTGATCGCCGGCCGGGACCTGGGCCGCGGCGAGGGCACGACGAAGAAGGAAGCCGAGCAGAAGGCCGCCGAGGCGGCGTGGCGTTCCCTCAACGAAGAGCTCAAGCCCGCCGAAGGCGCCGACTGACCGTCAGCGGAAGCGGCTCGTGTCCAGCTCCAGGTCGATCGGCCGGGCGAGGTGGACGGCTTCGCCGAAGGGCCGCGCGATGCTGCGCTGGTGGGTGCCGTCGGCCGGGTTCGAGTAGACGGTGACGCGAGGTTTGGGTTCCGCACAGCGGTCGATGAGCAGGTAGACGTCCACGCCGCCGCGGGCGTAGGCGTCTCGCCTGGTGGTGCGATCCGGAACGGGATTGTCCTTCGAGGTGATCTCCACCGCTCGGCTTTCCACCCATCGGGGAAGTCCAGCTCCTGCCAGGTTTGCAGCAGGGCGGGCCACCCACTGAGCGCGATCATGGGGACCACCTCCTTTTCCAGCCCGGGGCAGCGCCCAGGCTAGGCTGCTGGCGTGCCTGAGCTTCCCGAGGTCGAGGTGGTGCGCGCCGGGTTGCAGGCGCACGTGGCGGGCCGCGTCATAGCGAAGGCCGAGGTGCTGCATCCGCGGGCCATCCGCCGTCACCCGGCGGGCGCCGAGGACTTCACCGGACGGCTGGCCGGCCTGCCGGTCGAGGCCGCCCGGCGCCGCGGCAAGTACCTCTGGCTCGACCTCGGCGAAGGGCAGGCGATTCTCGCACACCTGGGCATGAGCGGGCAGATGCTCGTCCAGCCCGAGGGCGCGCCCGACGAGAAACACCTGCGGGCGCGGATCCGGTTCACCGACGGCGGGCCGGAGTTGCGGTTCGTCGACCAGCGCACCTTCGGTGGTCTCGCGCTGGTGGATCTGGTCGACTCCGACGGCGAGCCGGTGCCGGCCACCATCGCCCACATCGCGCGGGACCCGATGGACCCCGTCTTCGACCAGGACGCCGCCGTCACGGCGCTGCGGTCACGGCGCACCGAGGTGAAGCGTGCGCTGCTCGATCAGACCCTGGTGTCCGGGATCGGCAACATCTACGCCGACGAGGCGCTGTGGCGGGCCCGGCTGCACTGGTCCCGGCCGACCGAGCGGTTGACCCGCGCGCAGGGCGCGGCGGTGCTCGGCGCCGCGAAGGAGGTCATGGCCGAGGCGTTGCTGGCCGGCGGAACCTCGTTCGACGCGTTGTATGTGAACATCAACGGACAGTCGGGCTACTTCGACCGCTCGCTCAACGTCTACGGACAGGCCGACCGCCCCTGCGGCCGCTGCGGCACGCCGATCCGCCGCGAACCGTTCATGAACCGCTCGTCCTACTTCTGCCCGCGCTGCCAGCCGAAACCGCGCCGTTCCCGCTAGCGCGGGCATCGGAAACGGAAGTGTGTTTCCCTGGTTAGGTGCGTTCGCAGGAACCCGCCTTGACCAGCGTGGGCCCGGACACCTTCGACCTGCGCTGGCGCGTGATCCACGGCTACCGCCGTGCCTACCGGATGGCCGGCAGCGGTCCCGCCGTGTTGTTCCTGCACGGCATCGGTGACGATTCGTCGACGTGGCTCGACGTGCTCGCCTCGCTGGCCGGCGACTTCACCGTGATCGCCCCTGACCTGCTCGGGCACGGCGCATCCGACAAGCCGAGGGCGGACTATTCGGTCGCCGCCTACGCCTGCGGGATGCGGGACCTGCTGGCCACCCTGGACGTCGACCGGGTCACCGTGGTGGGCCACTCCCTGGGCGGCGGTGTGGCGATGCAGTTCGCCTACCAGTTCCCGGACCGCTGCGAGCGGCTGGTGCTGGTGAGCGCCGGCGGGATCGGCCAGACGGTGCATCCGCTGCTCCGGCTGGCGGCGACCCCGGGCGCTGACGCTTTGCTTCCCCTGCTGGGCACCACGCCGGTGACCGAGCTGCTGCGCCTTTTCGGTGGCCTGCTGACCGCCACCGGCGGTCTCGGCCTGGGCAAGGACATCGGCTACGTGTTCTCCAAATATGTACGGCTCGCGGAGTCGCCGAGCCGGCAGGCGTTCCTGCGGACGCTGCGTGCGGTGGTGGACTGGCGCGGGCAGGTGGTCAACATGCTCGACCGCTCCTACCTCACCGAGGGCATCCCGACCATGCTCGTCTGGGGCAGGCACGACCATGTCGTGCCCATCGCGCACGCGATCCGGGCGCACACCGAGATGCCCGGCAGCCGGCTGGAGATCTTCGAGGAGGCCGGGCACTTCCCGTTCCACACCTCACCGCAGCGTTTCCTGGCCGTGTTGCGGGAATTCCTCACCCAGACCCGCCCGGCCCGCCATGACGTGCAGAGCTGGCGGCGCCTGCTCCGCACCGGCCCAAAGCCCCGCGCCGTGAGTGCGCGCGGGGCTCTGGACTCGGGAGTGTCCAGCGGAACCTAGCTCCCGGCCCGAGGTGGCCGGCCGGGAGCGGCGGGTCAGCTGAACGCGGTGGTCCTGGCGGCGAGGTTGGCCAGCAGGTCCCGGCCACGCTCGGCGTTGCGCGGCTGGCTCAGCACGTCGTAGCGGCGCGCGACCAGCTGGCTGGTGGAGACGAAGTCGCGGCGGCCGCGGCTCGCGCTGTAGCTGATGGCCGCGAACACCGTGCTGAAGCCGACCCCGGCGACCAGCCCGATCAGGATGGGCAGCAGTCCCGCCCCGGCGGTGAACAAGCTCAGCAACAGACCCACGAACAGGCCGAACCAGGCGCCCGAAACCGCCGAGGTGCCCAGTACCCGGCCCCAGCTCAGCTTTCCGGCCACCCGCTCGACGAGCATCGGCTCGATGCCCACGATGGTGACGTCGGACACCGGAAAATCCTGGTCGGCGAGATAGTCGACGGCCTTCTGCGCCTGTTCGTACGACTCGTAGGAGCCGATCGGCCACCCGGTCGGCAGCGTCGGCAGCCGCGGATTGGCCGGGGTGTTGGTGAACGCGGTCCGAGTGAAAGCTGTGGTCATTCTTCCTCACCTCTTCCCCACTACAACGCGCGCGGCTGCCCGGTTGTGCCGAAGGCCTGATCTTCACAGCTAAAACTCAGTATGTCCGGTGTGTGTTCGTCATCACGAAGGCTTTCCGTGATTCACCAACCGCGATTCACCCAGCGCGGTCGGCGGCCGCGTCCCGCCGGGGAACGGACCCCGCGGGACGCGGCGGAGGGCCCGGTCAGCCGAAGGTGATTTCCGGGTGGTAAAGGTCCAGCCAGTGGTAGAGATCCAGCGTCCGGTCGAGGCAGTTGCGGGTCAGTGTGGTCATGGTGGCCGGGTCCTGTTGCACGGTCTCGGTCAGCCAGGCGCGGTCCACCAGGTCGAGCACCCTGCTGTCCGGCTCGGCGAGCACCTCCTTGACCTGCTGCTGCAACGCCGCGGCGTAGCCGGGGTCCTGAGTGGACGGATACGGGCTTTTCACCCGGTCCACGACGGACTGGGGCAGCACGTGCTTGGCGGCGTGGCGGAGCAGGCTCTTTTCCCTGCCGTCAAAGGTCTTCATCGACCACGGGGTGTTGTACACGTAGTCGACCAGCCGGTGGTCGCAGAACGGGACCCGCACTTCCAGGCCCACCGCCATGGACGCCCGGTCCTTGCGGTCCAGCAGCATCCGGACGAAGCGGGTCAGGTGCAGGTGGCAGATCGTGCGCATCCGGCGTTCGAGCTCGCTCGCCCCGTCGATGTGCTCGACGGCCGCGACGGCGCCGGCGTACTGGTCGGCCACGTAGGTGTCCAGGTCCAGCTTCGCGGTGACGTCGGGCCGCAGGAACGAGCCCCGATCGGTGAGGCCGGTCCGGAAAGCCAGCCACGGGAAGGTTTCGGCGTTGCGCGCGGTTTCGTCGTGGAACCAGCGGTAGCCGCCGAACACCTCGTCCGCGGACTCCCCGGACAGCGCCACCGTCGATTCCGCACGGATGGCCTTGAACAGCAGGCACAACGAGGAGTCCAGATCCCCGAAGCCGGCCGGGATGTCCCGTGCGGTGATCATGGCGCGGCGGGTGGCCGGGTCGGTCAGCGCGTGCGGGTCGAGCATCACGTCCTGGTGAGCGGACTCGACCAGCCGCGCGACGTCGCGGACGAACGGCGAGTCCGGGGTGTCCCGCATTTCGTCGGGCTTGAAGTTCTCCTCCTGCCCGAAGAAGTCGACCGAGAAGGTCCTCAGCTGTTCGTCCAGGCTCGCGGCGGCGAGCCCGGTGATGGCGCTGGAGTCCAGACCACCGGAGAGCAGCACGCACCGCGGCACGTCGGCGACGAGCTGCCGGTCGACGATGTCGGTGAGTAGTTCGCGAACCCTGGCGACGGTGTCTTCGGTGCTGTCGGTGTGGTCCTTCGCCGAGAGCTTCCAGTAGGTGCGGGTGTGCACTCCGTCCGCGTCGACCCGCACGATCGTGCCCGGCTCGACCTCGGTCATGTCCCGCCACAGCGACCAGCCGGGCGTCTTGGTGAAGGTGAACAGCTCGCGCAGGCCGTCGGCGTCGACCACCTTTCGCGCCAGGGGATTGGCCAGGATCGCCTTCGGCTCCGAGCCGAAGAGCACGCCGTCGCGGGTGGGGTAGTAGTAGAACGGCTTGATCCCCATCCGGTCCCGGATCATGACCAGCTTCTCGTCCCGGGCGTCCCAGATCGCGAAGGCGTACATGCCGTTGAGGTGATCGGCGACGGCTTCGCCCCATTCCAGGTAGCCGTGCAGGACCACCTCGGTGTCGCTGTCGGTTTCGAACCGGTGGCCGAGCCCGGCCAGCTCGGCCCGCAGTTCGGTGAAGTTGTAGGTCTCACCGCTGTAGACCATGGCGACTTCGCCGTTCGGGGTGCGCACCGACATCGGCTGGCGCCCGCCGGGCAGGTCGATGATGGCCAGCCTGCGGTGGCCCAGCGCGGCGTGCCGGTCGACCCAGGTGCCGGAGTCGTCGGGGCCCCGGCAGGCCATGGTGGCCGTCATCGCGTCGAGGACGTCCCGTTCCCGGCTGAGGTCGGACTCGAAGGAAACCCAGCCCGTGATGCCGCACATGCCCACGCCTCCAGAATGCTTAGCAACGACAAATATCCGTAACAAGGTGTTAACACGAAGAGGCGGCGGATGTCTGCCCGAAATGCCCGGCTGGTTGGACCATTACGGTCCGTGTGGCATGTCTCACTGCTCGTCAAGGAGTCGTTAAGGCTTTTCGGCAGGCCGTCAAGAGAACATCAGGCGGGGCCGCCGGACCATCGGCACTGCCCAGGCTGTGGGCACGGGTCGCCGAACGGGTGACATTACCGGTGACATGCCTGAAAGGTGCGAAGTGGCGGATCTGCTTTACACCGTCCTGCTGATCGCGATCTTCGCGGTCCTTGCGCTCACCCTGCGTGGACTGGAGAAGCTGTGAGCGGCACGGGTCTGGTGGCCAACCTCGTGGGCGGAGTGCTGGCGCTCGGACTGCTCGTCTACCTGTTCATCGCCTTGATCAAGCCGGAGCGGTTCTGACATGTCGGACCTCACGGCCGGCCTCGTCCAGGTCGGCCTTCTTCTCGTCGCACTCGCCGTGGTGTACAAGCCGCTGGGCGACCATCTGGCGAGAGTGTTCACCAGCGAGCGTGACCTGAGGATCGAGCGGGGACTTTACCGGGTGTTCCGGGTCGACCCGGAATCCGAGCAGCGCTGGGTCACCTACGCCCAGGGCGTGCTCGGGTTCTCCCTCGTCTCGATCGTGCTGCTGTACCTGATCCAGCGGCTGCAGCCCTTGCTGCCGCTGAGTTTCGGCCGGGGCGCGGTCGATCCCGGCGTCGCCTTCAACACCGCGGTCAGCTTCGTGACGAACACGAACTGGCAGTCCTACGTGCCCGAAAGCACGATGGGCGACGTCGTGCAGATGACCGGGCTGACCGTGCAGAACTTCCTGTCCGCCGCGGTCGGGCTCGCGGTGGCCATCGCGCTGGTGCGCGGGTTCGTGCGGTCGAAGACCGAGCGGCTCGGCAACTTCTGGGTCGACCTCACCCGCGGCACCATCCGCGTGCTGCTGCCCCTGTCGTTCGTGTTCGCGATCGTCCTGATCGGACTCGGGGTCACCCAGAGCCTGCACTCCGGCGTCGACGTCACGAATCCGGGCGGCTCGCACAGCACCATCGCGCTGGCGCCGGCGGCGAGCCAGGAGGCGATCAAGGAACTGGGCACCAACGGCGGCGGCATCTTCAACGCGAACTCCGCGCACCCCTTCGAAAACCCGAACGCCTGGAGCGATCTGATCGAGATCTTCCTCCTGCTGTGCATTCCGGTCTCGCTGACCCGGACCTTCGGCAGGATGGTCGGAAACCAGCGCCAGGGCTATGTGCTGTTGTCGGTGATGGGCGTGCTGTGGGCCTTCGTGCTGACGGTCACCTGGTGGGCCGAGGCGCATCCGAACGGTCCGGCGGCACTGCTGGCCGGCGGTGGGCTGGAAGGCAAGGAACAGCGGTTCGGGATCAGCGCCTCCTCGTTGTTCGCCACGAGCACCACGGGCACCTCGACCGGTGCGGTGAACGCGATGCACGACAGCTTCAGCGGGCTCGGCGGCGGCATGCCGTTGCTGAACATACTGCTCGGCGAGGTCTCGCCCGGCGGCGTCGGCACCGGCCTCTACGGGATCCTGGTCATGGCGGTGATCGCCATGTTCCTGGCCGGGCTCATGGTCGGCCGCACCCCCGAATACCTGGGCAAGAAACTCGGCCGGCGCGAGGTGACCGCGGCCGCGGTGTCGATGCTCGCGATGCCGACCGTGGTGCTGCTGGGCGCGGGTATCGCGCTGATGCTCAAGAGCACGCCGGGGGATCTGTCGAACAGCGGCGCGCACGGCCTGTCCGAAGTGCTCTACGCCTACGCCTCGACCGGGAACAACAACGGCAGCGCGTTCGCCGGGATCACGGTCACCAGCCCGTGGTTCCAGTCGAGCCTCGCGGTGGCGATGGCGATCGGCCGGTTCGTGCCGATCCTGGCCACCTTGTGCCTGGCCGGATCGCTGGCCGCGCAACGCAAAGTGCCCGAGACCTCCGGCACGCTGCCCACCACCGGACCGCTGTTCGCCTCGATGCTGGCCGGCACCATCGTGCTCGTCGCGGCGCTGACCTTCATCCCGGCGCTCGCGCTGGGTCCCATCGCGGAGGCCATGGCATGAGTGACGGTGTGAGTGACAGCGTGGATGACACGAAATCCGTTGTGGGCGAGGACAACGCGACGGAGACCGACGCGAATGCCGGGCGAGTGGGCGCGGGCGCGTTCACCTTCAAGCAGCTGTGGACCGCGTTGCCCGAGGCACTGCGCAAGCTGAACCCGAAGTACCAGCTGAAAAACCCCGTGATGTTCGTGGTGTGGATCGGCTCGGTGCTCGTCACCGTCTTCGCGATCACGAGCCCGAGCACGTTCAACATCCTCATCGCGGTGTGGCTGTGGTTCACCGTCCTGTTCGCCAACCTGGCCGAGGCGGTCGCCGAAGGGCGCGGCAAGGCGCAGGCGGAATCATTGCGTCGCACCAAGAAGGAGACCGTCGCGCGCCGGCTCACCGCGTCGGGCGACGAAGAAGAGGTCCCCGGTGTGGACCTGCGCGTCGGGGATCTGGTCGTGGTCGAGGCCGGGCAGGTGATCCCGGGCGACGGCGACGTGGTCGAGGGCATCGCGACCGTCGACGAGTCGGCGATCACCGGCGAGTCCGCGCCCGTCATCCGGGAGTCCGGCGGTGACCGGTCCGCCGTCACCGGCGGCACCACGGTGCTCTCCGACCGGATCGTCGTGAAGATCACCACCAAGCCTGGCGAGACCTTCGTCGACCGGATGATCGCCCTGGTGGAGGGTGCCTCGCGGCAGAAGACGCCGAACGAGATCGCCCTGACGATCCTGCTTTCCACCCTGACGATCATCTTCCTGCTCGCGGTGGTCGCGCTGCAGCCGATGGCGGGCTATTCGGGCAGCCAGCAGTCGGTGATCGTGCTGACCGCGCTGCTGGTCTGCCTGATCCCGACCACCATCGGCGCACTGCTCTCGGCGATCGGCATCGCGGGTATGGACCGGCTCGTGCAGCGCAACGTGCTGGCCACCTCCGGCCGCGCCGTCGAAGCCGCGGGCGACGTGTCGACCCTGTTGCTGGACAAGACCGGGACGATCACCTTCGGCAACCGCCGGGCGACCGAGCTGATCCCGGTCGGAACGTCCACAGTGGACGATCTGGCCGCGGCGGCCCGGCTGTCGAGCCTGGCCGACGGCACTCCCGAGGGCCGCAGCATCCTCGAACTGACCGAGCGGGACCACGGGCTGGCCCCCGAGCCGGGCCAGGACGAGCGCGGCGGTGAGTTCGTGCCGTTCACCGCGCAGACGCGGATGAGCGGGATCGACCTCGGCGGGCGCCAGGTCCGCAAGGGTGCCGCGAGCGCGGTCCGGGACTGGGTCACCGGGCAGGGCGGCGAGTTCCCGGCCGAGACCGGCCGGGTCGTCGACGAGATCAGCCAGCAGGGCGGCACCCCGCTGGTGGTCGCCGAGCTGACCGGGGACCGCGCCTTCGCGCGCGGCGTGATCCGGCTGTCCGATGTGGTCAAGCCCGGGATGCGGGAACGCTTCGCGGAACTGCGGGCGATGGGCATCAAGACCGTGATGATCACCGGCGACAACCCGTTGACCGCCAAGGCGATCGCGGAGGACGCCGGGGTGGACGACTATCTGGCCGAGGCCAAGCCCGAGGACAAGATGGCGCTCATCCACCAGGAACAGGAGGGCGGCCGGCTGGTCGCGATGACGGGGGACGGCACCAACGACGCGCCCGCGCTCGCCGCCTCCGACGTCGGGGTGGCGATGAACACCGGCACCATGGCGGCCAAGGAGGCCGGCAACATGGTCGACCTCGATTCCAATCCCACCAAGCTGATCGAGATCGTGGAGATCGGCAAGCAGCTGCTGATCACCCGCGGCGCGCTGACGACCTTCAGCATCGCCAACGACCTCGCGAAGTACTTCGCGATCCTGCCCGCGATGTTCGTGGCGATCTACCCGCAGCTGGCCGCGCTGAACATCCTGCACCTGTCCACACCGAAGTCGGCGATCCTGTCCGCGGTGGTGTTCAACGCGCTGATCATCGTCGCGTTGATTCCGCTGGCACTGCGTGGCGTCCGCTACAAGCCGTCGGGGGCGTCGGCGCTGCTGCGGCGGAACCTGCTGGTGTACGGGCTCGGCGGCATCATCACGCCGTTCGCCGGCATCTGGCTGATCGACCTCGTCGTTCGTTTCATTCCGGGAATCGGGTGAAGTGTCGTGCTCAAACAGACCATGGCGGGCCTGCGGGTGCTGCTGGTGTTCACGGTGTTGCTGGGCGTGGTCTATCCGCTCGGGGTGTGGCTGGTGTCCCGGGTTCCCGGGCTCGAGTCCCACGCCGAGGGTTCGGTGATCACGGTGAACGGGCAGGCGGTCGGTTCCGCGCTGATCGGGATCGACCCGGTCCCGGCCGACCCGGCGCATGACCCGTACTTCCACACGCGGCCATCGGCCAGCGCGTCCACCCCGCTGGGCCAGGGCAATCCGGACACCTCGGGTGGCTCGAACAAGGGCGCGTTCAACCCCGACCTCGTCGCGACGATCCAGGCCCGCAAGGCCGAGATCGCCCAGCGCGAGGGAGTGCCCGAGTCCGCGGTGCCCGCCGACGCGGTCACCGCCTCGGCGTCCGGTGTGGACCCCGACATCAGCGTCGCCTACGCCGATCTGCAGATCGCCCGCGTCGCCCGCGACACCGGACTGTCCGAACAGACCGTCCGCCGGCTGGTCCAGGCGAACACTTCCGGCGACGGGATCGGCCTGCCCGGGGTGAATGTGGTGAAACTCAACCTTGCCGTGCAGGCTGCTGGAGCACACTCAGACCGTGGATGAACAGCGTGTGGCCGGCCGGTCGAGGCGGGGCGAGTTGCGGTTGTACCTCGGTGCCGCGCCGGGGGTGGGCAAGACGTTCGCCATGCTGGGCGAGGCGCGCCGCCGGGCGGACCGGGGCACCGACGTGGTGGTGGGGCTGGTCGAGACCCATCGCCGGGTGAAGACGGCGGAGCTGCTGGAGGGGCTCGAAATCGTGCCGCGGCGGCGGGGCAGCCACCGCGGAAGCGAGTTCACCGAGATGGACCTCGATGCGATCCTGGCCCGCTCGCCCGAGGTCGTGGTGGTGGACGAGCTCGCGCACACCAACATCCCGGGTTCGCGTCACGAGAAGCGCTGGCAGGATGTGGTGGAGCTGCTCGACGCCGGGATCGACGTACTGTCCACGGTGAACGTGCAGCATCTGCAGAGTCTCAACGATGTGGTCGAGAAGATCACCGGGGTGGCGCAGCAGGAGACGGTGCCCGATGAGGTCGTGCGCAAGGCCGAACAGGTGGAGCTCGTCGACATCACCCCGGAGGCGTTGCGGCGGCGGCTGGCGCACGGCAACGTCTACCCCGCCGAGCGCATCGACGCGGCGCTGGCCAACTACTTCCGGCCGGGCAACCTGACCGCGCTGCGTGAGCTGGCCCTGCTGTGGGTGGCCGATCAGGTCGACGTGGCGTTGCAGCGTTACCGGGCCGAACAGCGCATCACCGACACCTGGGAGGCCAGGGAGCGCGTGGTGGTGGCCATCACCGGGGGACCGGAAAGCGAGACGATCGTGCGGCGGGCCAGCCGGATCGCCGCGCGGGCCGGGGCGGAGCTGCTGGTGCTGCACATTCTGCGCGGTGACGGCCTTTCCAGCCTGGGGCCCGCGGAGATCGGGCGGTACCGCAAGCTGGCCGACGACCTCGGCGCGACCTTCCACACCGTCGTCGGCGACGATGTGCCCAGCGCGCTGATGGATTTCGCGCGCGGGGTCAACGCCACCCAGCTGGTGCTCGGCACCTCC
>Ga0310811_10008120_pt1 | contig 13488 bp, 9 predicted proteins | sample YCmetagenome_FD_207642 | JGI IMG/M metagenome (GOLD analysis project Ga0310811, IMG submission 207642) | Soil microbial communities from experimental microcosm in Duke University, North Carolina, United States - YC | ecosystem: Engineered > Artificial ecosystem > Soil microcosm > Unclassified ... | reverse complement strand
CCCGCCGGGGTCCCCGGCCGCGTGCTTGACGCCCTTGGCCGCGTCCACCGCGTAGGTGAGGGCGTACTGCGCGTAGAGGTTGGCGGGCTGCGACTGGGAGGCGGCGACCGAGCCGTTGCCGACGTCGCACATTTCGAACGGCACGCCGTCGTCGCTGATCAGGAGCACCGGGTTAGCGGAGCCGGGGCCCATGCCCTTGCTCTTCAGCAGCGGGATGATGCCGGTGTCCGGGCTTGACCACTGGGAGTAGATGGCCTTGAGCTGGCTGCCGTAGGCGTTGATCGCGTTCTGCGCGTCGGTGACGGCCGTCGCGTCTGTCCAGACGGTCGGTTCCTTGAGTACTTTCACGTTCGGGTCGTTCGCCGCCATGCAGGAGTCGAAGGCGTCGGTGCGGTCCGCGCCGTTGGACGAGGTGAGGTCGCCCTCCAGGTCGAGCACGTACCCGGACTTCACCTTGGACGAAATATAGGCGCAGGCGTCCTGCCCGTACAGGGTGTTGGAGGCCCGGACGACCATGTAGACCTTGCCAACGCCGACGATCGTGTCGACGGAGACGAGCTGGACGTGGTGCGCGTTCGCGTAGGTGATCGCCGGGCCCAGGCTGGTGGCGGTCTCCGGGTTCACCACGATGGCCTGCGCGCCCTCGTTCACGAGCTGCTCGATCTGCTGGTTCTGCAGGCTGGCGTTGGCGGCGGCGAGCAGCGGGCCGAGCAGCTTGATGTGCATCTGCTGGGCGTACTGCTGCTCGTAGTTGATGTAAGCGGCCCAGAAGGCGGTGTTGTTGTAGGTCAGGTCGACGCCGATGGTGATCTGGCCGGACGCGGCCGAGCCGGTCGCGGCGCCGCCGGAGGTGCTGCTCGCGCTCGCTCCGCTCGACCCGGTTGAACTGCTCGAACTGCACGCCGCAGCCGCCAGGACGGCGGCGGCCAGCACCACGGTGCCAGCGAGGCGACTTCTTTGTCTCATGGCTCTCCTCGGGAGATGGGGGTTTTCACTGGCCTTGCATGAGGTCATCGGGGGTGCCCGCCAGGCGCTGCCAGACGGGACCTTGGGGGAACTGGTAATCGCGCAGCGTCTGCTCGCGCAGCGTCGCGGAGAAGCCGGGCGCGGCCGGGGCCAGATAGCGGCCCCCGGTGACGCGCACGGGGTCGGTGAAGTGCTCGTGCAGGTGATCGACGTACTCAAGGACCCGGCCGTCGGCCGTGCCGCTGACCGCGACGTAGTCGAACATGGCCAGGTGCTGGACCATCTCGCACAGCCCGACGCCGCCGGCGTGCGGGCAGACGGGGACCCCGTACTTCGCGGCGAGCAGCAGGATCGCAATGTTCTCGTTGATGCCCGCGACCCGGCTGGCGTCGATGTTCAGCACGTCGGCCGCGCCCGCCTGGAGCAGCTGCTTGAAGATCACCCGGTTCGCGACGTGCTCGCCGACGGCGATCTTGGCCGGCGCGATCGCGTCGCGGATCCGGGCCAGGCCGAGGATCTCGTCCGGGCTCGTCGGCTCTTCCACCCAGTAGGGGTCCCAGGGGGCGAGGGCGGCCATGGCGGCCTCCGCTTCGGCGACGCTCCACCGCTGGTTGGCGTCAACCGCGATCTTGATGCCCGGGCCTACCACTTTCCTGGCGATCGCCATGCGCCGCATGTCGGCGGCGGTGTCGGCGCCGACCTTGAGCTTGATCTGAGTGAACCCGTCGGCGACCGCCTGCAGGGACAGCGCGGCCAGCTTCTCGTCGGAGTAGCCGATCCAGCCGGGTGTCGTGGTGTAGGCAGGGTATCCGAACCGCTCAAGCTCCGCGGTGCGCGCTTCCCGTCCGGCCCGGGCCGCCCGCAGGATGGCGAGCGCGTCGGCGGGGGTCAGCGCGTCTTCCAGGTAGCGGAAGTCGACGACCGCGACGATCTCCTCCGGCGTCATGTCGGCGAGCAGCCGCCAGACCGGCTTGCCCGCCGCCTTCGCCGCCAGGTCCCAGGCGGCGTTCACGACCGCGCCGATGGCCATGTGCATGACGCCCTTCTCGGGGCCGAGCCAGCGGAGCTGGCTGTCGCCGATCAGGGCGGCGCTGAACCCGCCGAGGTCCGTGACGATGTCGGTAACGAACCTGCCGACGACGTGCTCCCGGAGGGCCGCGACCGCGGCCACCATCACGTCGTTGCCGCGCCCGATCGTGAAGCACAGCGCGTGCCCCTCAAGGCCCGGCGCGTCCGTGCGCAGCACGGCGTACGCCGCCGAGTAGTCCGGGTCCGGGTTCATCGCGTCGGACCCGTCGTGCTCAAGCGAGGTCGGGAAGCGGATGTCGTAGCAGTCGAGCGCGACGACTCTCGTGCCGCCCCAGTCGGCCACGGCGGCGGGCGCCGCCGGGATCGCCACGGGTTCATCAGGCTGCACGTGGGTCACTTGCGCTCCTTGACCAAAGAAACATCCGATCTATTGATCGGATGTTTGCACGCGATCCCGGCGTCGGCAAGAGGCAAGTCGGAGAAATCCATAACGAATCATCGGACCATCACTTTAGTTGATTTTTACGTCTATCGAGTTGACTTTTTAAAGTAAGCCAATAAGAATCTAAACCATGAGACGTAAGCCGCTGGTCCTCGTCGCGCTGCTCCTCGCAGCCTTTCTCGTCAACCTCGACACCACCCTCGTCAACGTGGCGCTGCCCGCGCTGACGCGGGAGCTGCACGCCACCACGACCCAGCTGCAATGGGTCGTCGACGCGTACAACCTCGTCTTCGCCGCGCTGATCCTCACGTTCGGCAGCCTGTCCGACCGCTTCGGCCGCAAGGGCATGCTGCTCGCCGGGCTCGCCGTGGTCGGGGCCGCCAGCCTCGCCGGCGGGTTCACGAACACCCCGGCGGAGCTGATCGCCGCGCGGGCGGTGATGGGCCTCGGCGCGGCCATGTCCTTCCCCGCCACGCTGTCGCTGCTGACCAACGTCTTCACCGAGCGGCGGGAACGGGCCCGCGCGATCGGCTTGTGGGGCGCGGTCGCGGGCGTGGCCATCGCGCTGGGGCCGATCGTCGGCGGCTGGCTGCTGCAGGTGTTCAGCTGGGGCAGCATCTTCGTCGCGATGGCCCCGGTCGCGGCGGTCGCCGCAGCTGGCGTCGCGCTCGCCGTCCCCGCCTCGAAGAGCCCGGACCGGGTGCGCCCGGACCTGCCCGGCCTGCTGCTGTCGTCGGCGACGATGACACTGCTCGTCTTCACGGTCATCGAGGCGCCGACCTACGGATGGGCGGCGACACGCACCGTGGCGGGCTTCGCCGGCTCGGCGGTCCTGCTCGCGGCGTTCATCGTGGCCGAGCGGCGCGCCGCGCACCCGATGCTGGACGTGCGGATCTTCCGGGACCTGCGGTTCAGCGCGGCGAGCTGGGCGGTCACGGTGTCGTTCTTCACCCTGCTCGGCTTCATCTTCCTGATGACGCAGTACTTCCAGTTCGTCCGCGGCTACAGCGCCCTCGGCACCGGCGTCCGGCTGCTCCCGGTCGCCTTGTCGGTGGCCGTCGGCTCGGTCGCCGGCACCCAGCTCGCCGTGCGGGCCGGCAGCAAGCTCATCGTCACCGCGGGCCTGGTCGCGATGGCCGGGTTCTACGCCTGGGTGGCGGCGACGACGAGCGCCTCGCTCAGCTACGGGGTCATCGCGGTGCAGATGGTGCTGTACGGGCTTGGCATGGGGCTGACCTCGGGCCCCGCGACCGAGTCGATCATGGGGGCCATCGCGCTGAGCAAGGCAGGCATCGGCTCGGCCGTGAACGACGCCACCCGGCTCATCGGCGGCACGCTCGGCGTCGCGGTAATCGGCAGCGTCTATGCCTCTGCGTACGGGTCACGCCTCACCGCCACTACGCCGACCGGCGTGCCCGCGCAGGTCGCGGCGCTCGCGCACCAGTCGGTAGGCGCGGCCTACGCGGCGGCGGGGGGCATCGCGGGGGCGGGCCACCCGGCCCTCGGCCAGGCCCTGCGGCTGGCGTCCACCAACGCGTTCCTGCACGGCCTCACCATCGGCGTCCTTGTCGCCGGCGGCGTCGCGGCGGCCGGGGCGGTCCTTGCCGCCGTGTTCCTGCCCGCGCAGCCGACCGTTTCCGCGCGGTCCGGCCCGTCCGGGCGGACGGCCGACGCCGCCTCTCCGTCGCCCGCCCCTGACCCGGTCAGGTGAGCCAGCCAGGGTAAACCCTGCGAGTTCTTTTTCATCCTGACGATCTTGCCGACAGAATTTCGGGGAAAGGCAGGATGAAAAAGAACTCGTCCGTTGGGGATGAGACTATTGATCATTCCGAACGAAGGCGGCCTACCAGTGGAGGTGCCATGGTCACGCCTGAGCTCGCGGAGGCGATCCGGCTCGGCCACGAGCGGCGGGACCGCGCCAACATGGCGCCGACCATCGCCTACTTCGAGTCGCTGCTCGCGGAGCATCCCGATCACCCGGTGCTCGTCTACGAGGTAGCCGGGGCGTACGACACCGCGGGCGAGGAGGCGAAGGCCCGGCAGCTCTACGAGCGGGCGCTCAGCCTCGGACTCGACGGTGACGTGCTGCGGCGCTGCCTGTGCCAGTACGGCAGCACGCTGCGCTGGCTGGGCGAGTACGAGGCGTCCCTCGCGGTGCTCGACCGGGCCCGGGCGGAGTTTCCCGGCTCGGACGCGGTCCGCGTCTTCCGCGCCCTCACGCTGAACGACGCGGGGCGCGGCGACGAAGCCACCGGCGAACTGCTCACGGTCATCACGGCGCACCCCGAGGTCACCGATCTCGGCCGGTGGACGGACGGCCTGCGCGGCCTGGCGGGCTGGCTCGCGGACGGCCGCCCCGACGACTGATCGGCTGTCCCGCGTCGCTGACCTGCACAGCTGCCGCACCCTTACGACGAAGGACCTGCGGCGTGTGAGGTGCCTCTCCGTCGTCCGCCAGGCGTTGACTTAGGTAAGGCTAACCTAATTTAATGAGGCGCATGGACTTCGACGTGCTCCCCGGTCCCTCACTGCCGGAACTCGCCCGCACCGCGCTCGCCCGCGCCGCGACGGCGACCGTCACCGCCGACGACGTGCCGGGCAGGCCCGCGGCGGCCGGGCCGGTTCCCGTCCGGGCGACGCGAGACGGGAGCCCGCTCCTGCTGCCCGCCGCCCGGTCGCCCCTGGGGCAGTGGCTCGCCGCCAACCCGGGACCGGTGCGGGTGTCGCTGCCGGCCGGCCCGCCGTTCTCGGCCCTGCGCCTCACGGGGACGGCCCGGCCGGTGACGAGGGTCGGCGGCGCGGGGATCGCCGCCTGCGTCGTGACCATCGGGTCCATCGAGTTCACCGGCGGCGGGCGGGCCCGGGTCCCGGTCGAGGAGTACCGGGCCGCGGCCCCCGACCCGCTGTGGCGGGTGGCGCCCGGCATCCTGCGCCACCTGGAGCACGGCCACATGGGCGAGCTGATCCACTGCGTGCGCGCCCACGGCCTGGCCCGTGCCGACTGGGTCATCCCCCGCGGGCTCGACCGCTACGGCCTCGAACTGCTGGTGCTCGCCGCCGACGGGATCGCGGCGGTCCGGCTGTCGTTCCCCGACGGCCCGGTGTCCTGCCTTGACGACGTGCCCATGTCCCTGCGCGCCGCGCTGACCTGCCGCTGCCAGGCCGGCCCAGGACACGGGGCCGGCGCGGGCGGCCCGCGGTAATCGCGCGACCCGCGGTGCGCGGGTCCGCCGGTGCTATCGTCGGACGGTGGTCGAGACGAGTCTGCGAGAGCGGAGCAAGGCCCGGCGCAGAGGCGCGATCCAGCGCGCCGCGTTCCGGCTCTTCGCCGAGCGCGGCTACGACGCGACGACCATCGCTGACATCGCGGCGGCGGCCGAAGTCGCGCCCCGCACCATCGCCGGTTACTTCGCGTCGAAGCAGGACATCGCCCTCTCCAGGACCAGCGAGGCGGCCGAGGAACTGACCGCGCTCATGCAGGCCCGGACGGCCGGGGAGACCGTCACCGCGGTGCTGCGCCGGTGGCTGACCGAGCGCATGGCACGGATGGCGCTGCTTGACGAGGCGGAGCCGCCGGGCGAGGACGGCATCCGGGTGCTCAGCCACCGCATGTTCCAGGCCAACCCGGACCTGCGGGCGCTGCAGGCCACCCGCCTGGCGCCGGTCGTCCGCGCGGGGGCCGCCGCGATCGCCGACGACATCGGCGGCGCGGCAGACGACCCGGGCCCGCGCATCGCCGCGACGGCCATCGCCGCCGTCCTCCTTGAGATCGCCGACGGGCCGCTCGACGACCGCCATGACGAGGCGGTCGCGGCGGCCCTCGACTTCGTCGAGGCCGGCGTCAGCGCCTTGCGGCGCTGACGCCGCTGTCCTCAGCGCGGGGTCGTCCGCACGGGCGCCGGTGCCTGTGTCAGTGCCTGTGTCATCAGTGCGGGCGCCTGGGGAGCCAGCGCAGCGCGACGAGGAAGCCGCCGATGGCGACGCCGGCGGCGGTGAGCATGCCGAGGTCGAGGCCACTGGCGTAGGCGCCGCGCGCCGCGTGGGCCAGCAACTGGCCCGACGCGGCAGGCAGCCGGCCGGCGACCTCAAGGGCGCCGCCGAGTGAGGACTGGATAGCGGCCATAGCCGCCTGCGGCACGTGCTGCCCGGCGAGCGCGGCACCGATGTCGCCCGTATAGCGGGTGCTCAGCAGGCTGCCCACCACCGCGACACCGAGCGCGCCGCCGACCTGGATGGCGGTCGTGTTGGTCGCCGACGCCACGCCGGAGTTGGCGCGCGGCACCGCGCCGATGACCGAGCCGCTTGAGGTGGGCAACGCGAGCCCGGCGCCCGCCCCGAGCAGCACCATGCCGGGGACGATCCCGGCGTAACCCGTGGCCGCGGTGATGCCGGAGACCTGCCACAGGCCGCCCGCGATCAGTGCCAGGCCCGCCGCCATGGTGAGCTTGGGCCCGGCCAGCCGGACGCCTACGGCTGAGATGGGCGCGATCAGCACCACGGCCGCGGCGGCGGGCAGGACCCGCACGCCGGCCTGGAGCGGGCTGAAGCCGAGCGAGAACTGCAGGTACTGGGTGAGCACGAACAGCGCGCCGAACAGCCCGAAGCTCACCGTCGCCACCGACGGGATGGCCGCGCCGAACGCCCGGTTCCTGAAGTAGGAGAGGTTCAGCATCGGGCGGGAAGAGTGCCGCTCCCACAGGGCGAAGGCCGCGACGACGGCCAAGCCTGCGGCGCCCGCACCGATGACCTGCCCGGACGTCCAGCCCGCGGACGGGCCCTCGATGATCGCCCACAAGACGAGCCCGATGCCCGCGACGGACAGGGCCGCGCCGAGCAGGTCGGGCGCCGGGGCGCCGTCGTTGCGCGAGTCGGGGACCAGCCAGAGCGCGGCGACCAGGCCGGCGGCCGCGATCGGGACGTTGACGAGGAACACCGAGCCCCACCAGAAGCGGGACAGCAGCAGGCCGCCGGCGATCGGCCCGAGGGCGACCGCCAGCCCGGTGATGGCGGCCCACAAGCTGATCGCGCGCTGCCGTTCCCGCGGGTCGCGGTACATGTCGTTGATGACCGACAGGGTCGACGGGACCAGCAGCGCTCCCCCGATGCCCATGCCGGCGCGGGCGGCGATCAGCATCGCGACCGAGCCGGAGAACGCCGCCCAGGCCGACCCGGCGGCGAAGACGGCGAGGCCGGCGAGGAACGTCTTCTTCCGGCCGACCTTGTCCGCCAGGCTCCCCGCGGGCAGCAGCAGCCCGGCGAACACCATCACGTAGGCGTCCACGATCCACTGCAGGCCGCTGGCGCTCGCGTTCAGGTCGCGGACCAGGGTGGGGAGCGCGACGTTCAGGATCGTGTTGTCCAGGTTCACGATCAGCACCGCGACGCACAGCACGGCGAGGGCCGCGCCCCTGGCCCGCGGCCGGCTCCCTGGCTGGGCCACCTGTGGCGGCTCCGCCGCGCGCAGCGGCTGGGCGACGGGCGCGGCGGCTGTCCCGCGCACGCCGCCCTCATGTGTTGTCTGCCTCACGGCCATGCTTGCCTCCCCAGCATCGGTGCGTCCACGCAATGCACCGTAGAGCATTTTTGCTATAGAATGCAAACATGCCTTTGAAGGCAGTTATGCCCGCTGATCCCAGTGTGCCCGGGCCGCTGGCTAACCAGCGGGACAGCGGCGATGATCAAGGGGCGGCGGACGCACCCGACAGAAAGCGAGGCCACCCCGATGGCGGACAGTCTCCTGAGCAGCGCCGAGGCCGAAGGCAGCACGGCGCCAGGGTTCGAGGCGGTCGCTGCGGAGTTCCGGCGGCTGCTCGCGGCCGAACGTGACGCGCGCGGCCAGTTCTGCGGCTACCTGCGCGGGCAGCGGGTGGTGGACCTGTGGGGCGGCGACGGCGTCGCGGCCGACGACCTCCAGGGCGTCTACTCAAGCACCAAGGGCGTTTCCGCGGTTTGCATCGCGCTGCTCGTGCAGCGCGGCGCGCTCGACCTGGACGCCCCGGTCAGCCGCTACTGGCCCGAGTTCGCCGGCGGCGGCAAGGGCGACGTCACCGTCCGCGTCGCGCTGTCGCACCAGGCGGGCATCCCCGGCGTGGAACCGCAGATGTCGCAGGAGGAGACCTTCGACCACGAAACGGCGGCGGCCAGGCTGGCCGCGCAGGTCCCGCACTGGTTCCCCGGCAAGGCGCACGGGTACCACGGGCTGACGATCGGCACCATCATGGACGAGCTGGTCCGGCGGATCGAGGGCGTCCCCATCGCGGAGTTCTTCCGCAAGGAGGTCGGCGACCCGCGCGGCATCGACTTCTACATCCGCACCCCCGCGGACGTCGACCACCGGGTGCGGATGCTGGCTCCCTCCGATCCCACCCCGGAGCAGCAGGCGCAGGACGACGGGCCGCCGCCGCAGGGGCCGGACAGCCTCACCGGGATGGCGTTCAACGCGGCCGTGCCCGCGTCCCCCGAACTGCTGCCCAACATCCGTGCCATCCGGGACTCCGGACAGGCCGCGGCGGCGGGCGTGGGGTCGGCGCGCGGCCTGGCCCGGCTGTACGCGATGTGCATCGGCGAGGTCGACGGGTTCCCGCCGCTGCTGACCGCCGACACGATCGCGCGGGTCACCCAGGTCCAGACCGTCGGGTACGACCTCATCCTGCGGGTCCAGACCCGGTACGGCATCGTGTTCCAGAAGCCAGACGACCGGCTCGCCTACGGCAGCCACCAGGCGTTCGGCCACGACGGGGCGGGCGGCAGCATCGGCGTCGCTGACCCCTGGCACGGGATCGCGTACGCCTGGATCCCCCGGCGGATGTCGTTCCCCGGCGGTGGTGACGCCCGGGGCGCCGGCCTGGCCAGGATCCTGCGCGAGTGCGCCGCAGCCGCTCAATGATCGTGGATACTTTGCGCTACACGGAAGAAAAACACGCGTAGCACGTGCGAACCCTCCACGTACCGTAAAGGTTCCACGTTGAGGCTACGGGCACGAACGCGGCATCCTCCGCAAACCCCGGCATACCCGCATGTCCCCGGCTGCGGCGGGGGCGCTTAGTCAGCGGCGGGGCGCGGCGCGGCGGGGCGAGGGCCCGGCCGTCGTCGACTGGCGGACGATCAGCTCGGGCTCGAAGATGACCTGCTGGTGCTGGTGGGCGTCGCCGGCGGCGGCCTCTTCAAGGAGCATCCTGGCAGCGGTGCGGCCGAGCTGCTGGCGGGGCTGGCGGACCGAGGTGAGCGGGACGGCAGCCGCCGCCGCGAAGTCGATGTCGTCGTAGCCGACGATGGAGATGTCCTCCGGGACCCGGATCTTGTGCCTGGTCATCTCCTGCAAGACGCCGAGGGCGATGAGGTCGTTGGTGCAGAACACGGCGGTGGGCCGGTCCGCCGCGCTCATTGCCGCGAGGTCCGCGCCCGCTTTCTGCCCGGCGGCCACGTTGAGCGCCCCGACGTCGATCAGGTGCATGTCTTCCGGCTTCCGCCCGGCCCGGTCGAGGGCGCGGAGGGCGCCCTCGTACCGGTCGGCGACCTGGCGGATGGTTCGCGGGCCGCTGATGTAGGCGATGTGCTGGTGGCCAGTCGTCAGCAGGTGGGAGACGGCGAGGTCGCCGCCGAGCACGTCGTCGACGGCCACCGAGCACTGGCCGCGGGACGGCGAGCGGCTGTCGACGAGGACGACCGGCGTGCCGCGCCGCTGCAGCCGGCCGAGCCGCGAGCCCGCGCCGACCACGGGGGTGATGAGCACGCCCTGCACCCGGTGCTCTTCGAGCAGTTCCAGGTAGCGCTTCTCCTTGCGCTCCTGGTCGTCGCTGTTGCACAGGATGACGGAGAGGCCTGCCTTGCTCGCCTCGTCCTCCACGCCGCGCGCCAGGTCGGTGAAGAAGGGGTTCGCCACGTCGAGCACCACCAGGCCGATCGTCCTGCTCCGGCCGGCCCGGAGCTGGCGCGCGGACTCGTTCCGCACGAAGCCCAGCTCCCTGATCGAGGCGTTCACCCGGTCCCGCGTCGGCCTGGCCACGATGTCAGGCCGGTTGAGCACGTTGGAGACCGTGGCGACGGAGACGCCGGCGTGGGCGGCGACCTCCCTGATGCTGACCGGCACGCTTACTCGCTTCTCCATCGACAGGGCGACAATATGAAACGATACATCCTTGTGCTACCTGGTAGGTTGCGAGTCTGGCCCGGAAAATTCGTGCCGGCCAGGCCCGACGGCGAACACGGCCTCGCCGACGCTGGCCAGACCGGGGAATTCCGCCACCGCCGTGGGGTGCCCGCCGACCGCATCGCGCACCTGCGCCGGGTCGGCGCTGGGGACTCGCACGCTGGCCAGGGCGCCCGCCGGGACCTCCACCCGGTAGGTGAACTGGCCGTCGGCGCGTTCCCAGCCGGCCCGGATGAGCCCGCGCGCTGACTGGTACGACCCTTGGGCGCGCTGCAGCGGCCCGCCGGGGTGCGGGCGCAGCAGCAGGCGGCCGAAGCCGGCCGCGCCCGGTTCCTGGTCGATGCCGAGCACGAACCGGTAGAGCCATTCGCCGACCGAGCCGAGCGAGTAGTGGTTGAACGAGTTCATCCAGGCGGACTGGAAGCCGTGCTCCTGCGACCACCCGTCCCAGCGCTCCCAGATCGTGGTCGCGCCCCGGTCGATCATGTAGCGCCAGGAGGGGGACGACCGCTGGGCGAGCAGCCGGTAGGCCACGTCGGTGTGCCCGGTCGAGCTGAGCACCGGCAGCAGGTAGCCGACGCCGACGAAGCCGGTGGTCAGGTGCCAGTCCGCGGCGCGGATCGCCGCGACCAGGTGGCCGGCGGCGGCCGCCCGGGACTCTTCGGGGATCAGCTCCAGGTGCAGCCCGAGGACGTACGCGGTCTGCGTGCCTGAGGCCAGGTGCCCGGCGGCGTCGACGAACGCGGCGGAGAAGGCCGCGCCGATCTTCGCCCGCAGTTCCCGGTACCTGGCGGCGTCGTCGGCGCGCCCGATCACGTCGGCGGCCTCGGCCATCAGCGCCGCGTCGTGCGCCCAGTAGGCGGTTCCGACCAGGGAGTGCGGCGTCTGGTCGCCGCCCGGGGACAGCCAGTCGTTGTAGCTGTGGCCAAGCTCCCGGCTGCGCAGGTAGTCCGGGTTGCCTCGCTCGATGAAGTCCATCCAGGCGGTCATCGCCCCGAAGTGCCGCTCGAGGACGCCGCGGTCCCCGTACATCTTCCACGCCGTCCAGGGGACGATCACGCCAGCGTCGCCCCAGGCCGGCGCGCCCGCACCGGGAAAGTTAAGCCGGGGGGCGATGTCAGGGAACGCACCCGACGGAAGCTGCGCGTCGGTCACGTCGTCCAGCCACTTGGCGAAGAAGGCGGCGACGTCGCGGTTGTAGGAGGCGGTGCGGGCGAAGATCTGCGCGTCCCCGAGCCAGCCGAGGCGCTCGTCGCGCTGCGGGCAGTCGGTCGGCACGCTGATGAAGTTGCCGCGCTGGCCCCAGTCGATATTGCGGAAGAGCTGGTCGAGCCACGGTTCCGACGACTCGAACGTGCCGGCGGCGGGGGTGTCCGAGTGCGCGACCCGGGCCACGATGTCGTCTGGGCCCGGCTCGCCCGGGAACCCGGTGAGCTCGGCGTACCGGAAGCCGTGCACGGTGAAGTGCGGCTCGAGCACCGCCGGGCCACCGGCCAGGACATAAGAATCAGCCTGCCGCGCGGTGCGCAGGTTCTCGGTGTACAGGCGGCCGTCGGGGTCGAGCACCTCGGCGTGCTTGACGCCGATGGTCGTCCCGGCCGGACCGCTGGCCCGGAGCCGCAGCCAGCCCGTCAGGTTCTGCCCGAAGTCGACCAGGTGCGTCCCGGCCGCCGTCCGCGAGACGGTGACCGGAGCGACCTCGGCCGTGACGCGGACCGGCACGCCGGGGTCAGCAGCGAGCGCCCGGCCGTCGCGCGGCCGGCAGAGCACGGGACGCCACCCAGCCCCGTCGCAGTCCGCGCCCTCGGCGCCGGGGCTGTCCCAGCCGGGCAGCGCGAGCCGCAGGTCGTGCCGCTCCCCCATCAGCAGGTCGGCGTGCTGGATGGCGCCGGACCGGCCGGTCCACTGGTCGTCGCTCACCACCCGCACTTCGGTCCCGTCGGCCAGGGTGACGTCGAGCTGGGCGAGCAGCTCCGGCGCGGCCCCGTAGTGCCCGCCGGCGCGCTTGGCGTCGAAGCCGACGAAGCCGCAGTACCAGCCGTCGCCGAGCAGCGCGCCGAGCACGTTCTCCCCCTCGCGGAGCAGCCCGGTCACGTCATAGCTCTGGTAGAGCACCCGCTGGTCGTAGTCGGTCCAGCCAGGGCTGAGGTACGCGTCGCCGACCCGCTGCCCGTTGAGCCGTGCCTCGTACAGGCCGAGCGCGGTGACGTGCAGCCGGGCCGCGGCGACCGGCCCGGCCAGGGTGAAGGAGCGCCGCAGGTGGGGCGCGGGGCGCAGCGCCATCGCGATCGGGTCGGGCCGGCCGGGCTGCGACGGCGGGCCGAAGTGCTCGCGCAGCGCCCCGAGCCCGATCCAGGACGCCGTCCAGTCCGCCTGGCCCAGCTCGACCTCGAACGTCGCGGGGTCGCTCCACGCCGATTCCGTCCCGGCGGGGTCCCAGGTCCGCACCCGCCACGCGTACTGTCCGCCGGGGGTGAGCGACGGGCCGCCGTAGGGCACGTCCGCGCAGTCCGCCGAGCGCGTCTGGCCGCTGTCCCAGACTGGGGTGGCGGCGGGGTGGAACACGCGGCCGTTCTGGATGACTTGAAGCTGGTAGGCCTGCTGCAAGCCGGTGCCGTCGAGCAGCCAGCTGAACCGGACGCGGTCCGGTGCGATGCCGAGGGGGTTGTCCAGGTGCGCACACCGCAAGCTGACGGGCATCACAGTTTCAAGGCTCCTTCGGTCAGACCGGAGACGAAATAGCGCATTGTGCAGCCGACGAGCAGGAACATCGGCACGGTGGCGATGATGAACGCGGCGAAGACCGCACCGCCGCTTGAGGCGTTGAGCCCGAAGCTGGCGACAAACTGCTGGACACCCGCCGAGACGGTGGTCTTCGACGGGTCCTGGATGACGATGGCGG
>Ga0310811_10008119_pt1 | contig 13489 bp, 37 predicted proteins | sample YCmetagenome_FD_207642 | JGI IMG/M metagenome (GOLD analysis project Ga0310811, IMG submission 207642) | Soil microbial communities from experimental microcosm in Duke University, North Carolina, United States - YC | ecosystem: Engineered > Artificial ecosystem > Soil microcosm > Unclassified ... | reverse complement strand
CAATATTGCTTATGAATTTTCATATGTCCATGGTGTCCGACATGGCCTCCAAAAATCATATTATGACAATAGTCAATTATGTTCAGAATATAACATGAAGAATGGCCAATATCATGGAACAGGTCAAAATTGGCATCGTGATGAAAGAAGGAATTGTGTCAAACAATGGAAAAATCATCAATTAAATGGACCGCAGATAATATTTAATTATTAACTGCTGAAAATGCCAAAATTTAGGCTGCATCCATAAAATATAAACAACATGAATGAAGATCAAGCTCCAGAAGATAGTCCATTAAGATTTGCAATAAAATCAATGGGTCAAGATATTAATCCCACTGAATCAAATAAAGAAATGGGAATAATTGCCAGAGTGGATCCAGAAATTAATTCAACTTTACTTCATCATATTGATCATGGGAAAATTAATCCAATTATTGTGGTGGGCTTAGGATCACATGCGCCAGAACTGAATCATAAGACATTGATTAAACATGTCAAAGATAAAGATAAAAAAGTGTTTGGAATTATTGGAGGGCCAATAAATAATAATTTCGCACAGGGTGGAATTAGCATTATAGATGATTCTTTTAACAAAAAACTAAATAACGATCTCAAAAAAGAAATTAATGTGTTAAATTACATGATTCCATTTCCCCAAGAAGGAACCAATCGTGCAGCCAGAAGAAAGAAAAACAAGAAAAAATAATTATGCAAACTGAAATAAAAATAGGATATCACGGAAATGACAAACTGATGTATGAATGGTCCATTTTAAATGGAATACGACATGGCATCCAAAGGAGATATTATGACAATGGCCAATTATGTTCAGAATATCAAATTAAGGATGGTCGATATCATGGAATTGTTAAAAATTGGTTTCTTGATGGAGCAATAGATTTTATCCGAAAATGGAAAAATCGCCAAATAAATGGACCAAGAATAAAATTTAATTACTAACTGCTGAAAAGAGCCCCTCGTGGGGTTGTATAAAATACTTAAATTAACAAATTATAATAATTATGAATAAAAAAGAAAAGGACCTTGAAGATTTCAAGAAGAAAATGGTTGAGGAAGCTGCGAAAAGAGGAACCCGTGTTGTAATTAAATCCAAACCAAAACATACTGCATAATATGCCAAATTTTGAAAAAAAATTATATCGAATGTTCTGCACAACTTGCCAGGATTTCACTCTTCATACTGTGGTATATAAGGATGAAATAAATCATCTACATTATCTTCCAGATCTATTCAAAGAAGAAAATGATCATGCAAGCATCTGCGAGTGTGGAAAACAATACGAGACAGTATTGGTTAGAGACATCCCAAAAGATAAGTTGAAAGAACAAAGAGAAAGATATAAGACCTTTCGATCAAAACAATTCGAAGAAGGTTTAAATTTATTTTCTATGATGGGAATGGGAACAACATCAAGCAGCTTTTTTGATCCAGTTCAAGATATTAAAACAAGAATCATTGAATCTGATGCAGGCCTTGAACAGGAGGAAAAAGTTATAGAAGACAGAGAAAGAGAACAAAGACGCCTTTTGAAACTTGAGATCGAAAAATTTAAAAATATCCAAAGAAATGACATTTGCCTATGTGGTTCTGGTCAGAAATATAAAAAGTGTTGCATCACAAAACATCAATAATTATGGAAAATAAAAAAAGAATGTGTTGGTTGGATATGACCACGGGAAAGTTCTCAAATTCATGGCCTGCGGAAGAACATGATTTTGTAAAAGATGAAGATTCAATTAAAATTGCCAATGAAAGAAATTGGAAATTGATCGAATACACATGCATTAATGATCCAGACTTCGAAATAATCAAACACATGAAACTGAGGTAATTATGGAACATAAATATATATTAACAGAGGGAGAGGTAATTGTACTTATCTCAAACGCCTTTAAGGAAGGTTATAAATCATACAATATGTGGATGGGTCAACCTGATACATGCTATGTAAATATTGAGGAAGATCGAATTGAATATATTGAAGATATATTAACAAAACTTGACAAAAATGAAAAATAAAGAATCGGACTCAAATATAGTACCTATATTTCTTCTGACAGTAATGATATTTGTTTTTTTATTGTTTGGACTTGGAGCATTGATAATTTGTAAAACTCCAGAACAACCTCCAAGAAAACAATATGTGGTAAAAATATTCTTCTGTGATCAAGATATTAAGCCAATCACTGTTCATATGAATTTAACCCACAAACCAATATGGAGAGATATAAAAGTCAAAGAAAAAAGGATCAGTAAGCATCAAATAGAATACGGAACCATTCCATTTTTCTACCAATATGAAGGTGTCTGCAATGTCGAAGTAATTGAATAATTTCAAATAAAATAGCAAATATTTTCAAAAATGGAGAATATTTGCTATTTTTGTGTTTAATCAATTTAAGCAATTATGACATATTCATCTTTAGATTATAAAAATAATATACATGTTTATATTTATCAATGTTTCGGTCTAACAGGTGCCATAGATGAATTAAACAAATGGAAAACAGCCGTCTCAAGTCACGGACCAGTTATAATATTTAACTATGGAAAATGAATTAACACTAAGGCATTATTATAAAAATAATATCTTGATTTATTATAACTACAAAACACAAGCCCTCGAGGGCTTGTTTACATTGATAAAAAGCAACCGCATACAATATGGTCCAAGAATAATTTTTAATTACAAATGAGAATAATATTTTTAGACATAGATGGCGTTTTAAATGTGATTCCTGAGGCCTTCGATCGCTTTGGTGGAATATTCCATGCACACTTTGTTGATAATCTCAGAACACTTATAAAGCACACTGACGCAAAGATTGTAATTTCCTCCTCATGGAGAAAGAATAGCCTTGAGGAAATGAAACAAATGTGGCATGAAAGAGATCTTCCAGGAGAGGTCATCGACTGCACTCCAAGTCTATACCTGAAGAAAGGTGGCAGCATCCAATTTTGGAATAATAAACTAAGCCAACACCCAACACCCAAAATTAAGGGCTATTCAATTCCAAGAGGGGCTGAAATCGAATACTGGATAAAAAATGAATCAAAACATTTTGGAGAAATCGAATCATATGTGATCCTTGATGATGATACAGATATGCTCCTGAACCAAAAAGATAATTTTGTCCAATGTTCAAATAATAAAAATCATCCAGATTGCATTGATATTGGATATGGACTCACAAGACAATGTGCTGCATTAGCAATGAAAATATTGTTAAAAAATAAGTATAAATTATCATTTAATGCAGAATGTCAAATAAAAGGTCTTGTGCCAATAAAAGGAGGAATTGGATATAATTGGTGGGATAATGGTGCTTTTAGATTGTTGAGACAATATAATATAAAAAGAGAAAACCACGGACTGTGTATAAAATTTAATTATGAAAATCAGACTTTATAAATATCCATATACCTTAAACAATGTTCAAATTGAAGTTCCGATCAAATATGATAAAATATTTTCAGAATTTCTTGGACAGTGGCATGGATTGAGCAAATATGTTAATTTAAACAAAACTTTTAAAAAAATAGAAACGTTTAAAAATGATGAATATCATGGACCCAGTATAGAATTTAATTACAATGCAAAAGGCCCCCTCGAGGGGGCGAATAGACAACCAGAACTATGAACAACATCTTCCAAAGACATCAATTATATAAAAACACATTTGTTAAAAACATTTTTTATAAATGGAAAAAATTAAAAGGATTTCATGGACCAAAAATAATATTTATATATGAAAACAATTAATGGAACAGTTTTTTATTGGCCTCGAAATAAAAATAATCAATATCATGGAATACACACAGATTGTTTTGTTGGCATTGCTATTTCCCAGTGGAATAATGGAAATTTGCATGGTGTAAACATTCATTTCGGTAAACTGGATGATATTTTATGAGGATAATAAAATATATAGGACCAAGAAACAATAAAGGGGAATGCCATGGAATACATATAGGAACACCAAGACTAAGTTCTCAAGGATATATAAATCAATGGAAAAATAATAGGATGCATGGTATAAAAATTGTTACATTTTTCCACGCATGGTTGTTGTGACGATAGTCACGCAACTTTCTGAATAGAAAATTGCCATGCGTAGCATGCGAAAAGTTCTTAGAACTTTTCGCTGAAAAACCATTATTCCACGCTGTTTATTCCAGAACCAAATAATTATAATATGCCGAAACTTAAAACAATTATTTCCGTATTAGGATATACAGCATTCACAACATTTGTGATTTTAGCAACAGAATTTAAATATTTATTAAATTTAATATAAATTATGATCATCATTCAAAATAAAGACAATTTTAAAATATCAGAAAACATAGAATTGTCCAAACTTTTCAAACAAGATGCAATAAATATCTATGGGAATCATACACTGAACGAAAATTGGATTCTGACATATTCAGATTATGAATTTATTGGAGAACCCATTGACAAATTGAAACTTTTGCCAGAAACAATAAAGTTGCTTAATGAATACAACTCCAATAAAAAAGATCTACTTACTATTTTGAATACTGTATTGGATGGCAAATATTCAGAAAGTTGCATAATTAAAAAACATACCAAAGGAAGTATTCAAAATAATGTTATAAAAAACGGACTTTACTACTATACTGATGGATATGACATTATATTTAATGCTCACTCAGACATTCAAATTTCAGAATACAGTTCAAGTATTTATGAAACAAAATTAATAAGCGAAGATTTCTATAATCATCAATTATTAAAAGATGAAAACATTGCATTTATTTTAAAAGAATATAATGAATATATATTCCATTTATTTGATGATTCAGGCAAAATAGTTGGAATTAAAGTGAATGACTTTGCAACAGAAAAAATAGAAAAATATCGCAACAATTTCTTTGTAAAATTACTTAACCCAACTATTAGAAAACAAAAATTGCTTGAAACAAAACAATATACAAAAACAATTTCAGAAAAAAAACAAATGTATTACAAAATAACTTTTAATAAAATATCTTGCATGTTAACCTCAGAGGAAACAGTTGAGATACAAAATAAATTTAAAAATTATTTTGATAATATAGAAAAAAACCAATTGCAAAAAATATTAAATAATATTACCAAATAAATTAAACAAAATGAAGACTACATTACCAAATTCAATCAAAAACAAAGAAGAAGCAATCGAACTTCTAAAAAATCTAAATGATAATCTTGAATCATTTCACCCACAGGATAATGCATTCGATATCATCGACACAACAACCAATGAACGCATGTTCACAAAAGAAGAAGCACTTAAACTAAATTATCTCATCATGGAATGCCATCACTATTGTGATCCTGAGGAAGTTTTATTAGAACTAAATGGAGAAGAATAAAATAACTGACCACTATACGACGAATGGTCAAATAAAATACATCCATACAAAAAATAAAGATAATATTTTATATGGACTTATAGAGTATTTCCATTATAATGGTGCAAGAGATTTTATTTTAACATTTAAAAATGATATCATTAATGGAGGATATATAAAATTTATAAAATGAAAAGAGTTTATAAAATATATCATAATGCCTTAATTGGATATCATATTGGTTGCAGACAATTATTTACAGGTCTTTGGATTGGAATGTATCAACACCGCAATAAAGATCATACAATAAATATGCTGGATCAAAATAACAAAACAAATATGCATGGCCCCAAATTTTATTTCTATTATTAACAGGAATACAGAAGATTTTAATAAAATGCAGAAAAATGTCTTGCCAGCTTTAAAACAGTTGGTCGAAAAAACAATCGTTAAAATAACCAGTGAAGATTCTGAAAGGATTTGGGACAAAACATTTCACATCCATTTCGATGATGGAACAAAATTAACTTTTGGCCAAGATTCATATGACCCACTTCAGATGAAAATTGATGATGAACCAATTTACTAGAATGCAAAATAGGCCCCCTCGAGGGGGCGTCTTTTATAACAAGACACAAAAATAAATGGGCAATGTTAACTGTTCGTCCGTTAAACGACTTACAGTGATGCTGGAAACACGGTTCGATTCCGTCTTTGTCCACACTTAATAACAAGATAAATTATGACTGCAGAAGAGAAATTTAAGGAAATGTTGATTGGGATGGTTGTTGAAAGAATTGATCTTCCAAAATCAATTTGGTATTATAAGAATGGAAAGTTTATGATTTATCAGGATATAAAAACAGGAATATGTTTGATTAATTATTTGGAAATTTGGTCAGTTTTGGAATCGGAATTTGGATTTAACTACCAACAAATCAAAGAATTAACCACCAACATTCTGAAACAAAATCTCAAACATAAGGTGGTTACAACAGCATCTATTGCCGGCATCAAAAATAAACCTGAAAAAATCTCAAACATAAGATGAGTGCATGGGAGGTGCACATCTAGAAAAAGTTGATCAGAGGCCACAATAAGTACGAAACAAAACTTAAAACCTACATTAAAAACCGAAAGGTAACGTATTATGACAAACAATAATTTCCCAGAAAATTTAGTAGTAACTAAAAATGGTGAATTAGTACAACTTGGAGATGATTTTGAAACTCCTTGGGGATTCACAATTGAAGGTTTGAATAAAGATCTTGATTATTTTTATGGTTTTTCTCGTAATTGGAAATCCTTAGATGATTTTCTTGGAATAAATAATGATTTACATAACGTTTCGGAAGACCTTGAAACGCCGCCAAAAAAATAAATAAACATGGATAAAATCTTAAAATCACTCCTGCCAGATAAACATTTTGTGATCGCAAAGGATACAACAATATCAAATGAATTAATTCCAACAATCCTATGTATGGATGGAATTGCATTTTTCCACAAAGGAAAAGAAGTGATGGAATTAACTTATCCAAAAATGTCTGAACTTTCATTTGATGACATGACCAGAATACGAGTTCATAAACGTCTACATATATCCGATAAACTAACATATGCAGATGTAATGTCTTTTCTTGGTAAAATTAAATATACTCCTCCCCAAATAACTGATAGGAAATAATTGTGGAAACTGAGATAAAAAGAGAATATCACGAAAATGGCAAACTGATGTATGAACATTCATATGTCAATGGTATTCGTCATGGCATACAAAAATGGTATTATGACAATGGCCTGGAAGATCAATTTCACATGAAGAATGGTCAATTGTATGGAATAAGACAATTTTGGTATAAAGATGGAAGAAGAAATTTTTTCCAAAAATGGAAAAATCACCAAAGAAATGGACCAGACATAAATTTCAATTACTAGATCACAACCAGGCCCCCTCAAGGGGGGCGTTAAATAACCATAATTATGCAAACTGAAATAAGAAAAGGATATTTGGATAATGGCAAACTGAATTATGAATGGTCATATGTCAATGGAGTCGCACATGGCCTCCAAAAATATTATTATTTCAATGGTCAATTGGATAATGAATTTCACATGAAGAACGGTCAATTTCATGGGATAAGACAAATTTGGCTTCGTAATGGAAGAAGGTATTATATCGAACAATGGAAAAATCATCAAATAAATGGTCAAACAATAATGTTTAAATACTAGATCACAACCAAGACCCTTAAAATTGACTAACACGTTTTTTTCTTAACAAAGTTGCTGAAAAACTAACAATCTCACGCTGTATATCCCAAATCAAAATAACAAATTATGAAATCAAAAGAAGAATTAATAGAAGAATACCTAAACTCACCAATTAAAGTTGGAGACAAACTTAATATATACAAAACCAAAGGGTATGGGAATTATTCTGAAAAAGAAGAAATTGATCCAAACAAAACCGAATATGCAACAGTGCTATCAATAAATAAAGATGATACCATAACCGTTGATATATCAGGAAATAGAGATGAAAAAACCATCATACACAGAAAATTTGTCAAATCAAAACATACAATTGACATTGGTGCAGACCCATTTCAAAAAGTTCCGTGGAACAGTGAAATAAGATTCATAAATTTTTCTATTGAATCAATTTTGCATTCAATTGGATTTGAAATAGAAAGAAAAACAATCATTGATGGGATCCAAATTCCAAGAATTGACTGGAACCCAATCATAATTGACGCCAACCAACGGGAAATCGAATACCAAAGAGGATTCGTATGGACATTAAGGGATAAGCAACTCCTGATTGATTCCATATACAATAACATTGAAATTGGGAAAATAATCATCAGAAACAGATCTTGGGAATATGTCACAAAACGTGTCAAAGAAGGCAAAAGAGAACACATCGCCTTTAAGGATGTCGTGGATGGGAAACAACGCCTAAACGCAATTCTTGGCTTTGTAACCAACGAATTCCCTGACTCATTTGGAAACTTCTACAAAGATCTATCTAATCGTGCACAAATGAAATTTGGTAGATTCCAAGCCCTATCATATGGCGAGATGGGGGAGAATGCCACAGACCAGGATGTCCAAAAAGTCTTCCTGAACATAAACTTCACAGGCGTTCAAATGAGCCAAGATCATATCGATTTTGTTAAATCTATAAATGTTTAAAAAATGAATTTTGAACACAGTAAAATAATTGACGGGATAGAACATTATTATTTCAAAGATGGCAAATTAATGCACATCTGGCCAAAAGAAGTAAATAATAGAAATTCTGGAATGGATATATGGTTTCATCACAATGGAACAAGAAATGCAATTATTCAATGGAAAAACAATGAATATCTTGGTCCAGAAATTATATTTAATTATAAAAGCAAATAATGACCCCCTTCAAGGGGGCGCTTAAATAACCAGAGTTATGGAACTTGATAAAACATTTGACAAAAATGGCCAACAACGATCAGAATACCCATATATCAATAACAGATATATGGGTATCATAAAAAGATGGAATGAACAAGGAGGAAGATCACTTTTACTTAAAAGAAACGGATTCAATAATATATTGGGATCAAATTACTTCGGTCCAATAATTATATTCATATATGAATAAAAAAAACTTCACCGTTATAATATCATCCCAGGGAGAGATATTAATACACAAAACATTTAAAACAACAAATGCAGTCACGGCCCTTCAAGGGGCCATGAAAGAAATAGAACTGTCCAATAAGGATTCAGTGAAAATTGACGTAAGGGAGAGTTAATTTATGCATAAGTACACATATGAATATAATTATACACATGTTCTTAGAAAAGGATGTTGGAACCATAATGGACAACATAGCCAAGCTGTAGGAACATACATTGTATTTATAACAACCCAAGAAAATGAAGGTATAAATTGGATGGATCAAAGAAATCAACAACATAATCCACATGGTCCAAAAATAAAATTCAAATATGACAATATATCCTAAAAAAAATGGCATTGTACAACACTTTTTTGAATATAATAGAAGAAGTTCATTGATGCAAAGAAAAATACGATTCCAATCCATATGGTATATGACACATGGATTAAATATTATATTCAATTATGAAAACTGAAACAATAAAAGGAAGTGCATTGGAAATGATATATGCATGGCCAACAATAAATGGACAATATCACGGAATTTGTAAATGGTGGAATAAAAATAATCTAACTAGAAAATACCTCGTTCAATGGAAAAAAGGTGACACAAACGGTCCACATATTTATTTCGAATATTAGAATGCAAAACAAATTAAAAAAACTACCCCTCTATGACTGCAGAAGATAGATTTAAGGAAATGCTTAATGGGATGGTTGTTGAAAGAATTGATCTCCCAATTTCAATTTGGTATTATAAGAATGGCAAGTTTATGATTTATCATGATATAAAAACTGACGTCTGTTGGATCAGTTATTGGAATATTTGGTCAGTTTTGGATTCAGAATTTGGACTTAATTACCAACAAGTCAAAGAATTAACAACAGGTATATTAAAACAACATCTCAAACATAAGGTGGTTACAACAACCGCCATGTTTTTTTTATCTGAGATAGCCTGAAACAACACCTCAAAATAAATCAGATCTTAAATAAAGCCCTGTTTAAATATTATTAAAACAAATTTTACAAATGCAAAACAAGACGCCCTGAAGGCGTCAAATAAATAGCAAGAACTATGCAAACTGAGATAAAAAGAGGATATCACGATAATGGCAATCTTAGTTATGAATATCCATACATCAATGGAGTCCAACATGGCCTTCAGAAATGGTATTATCCAAATGGTCAATTGGAATATCAATATCAAGCGAAAAATGGCCAATATCATGGAACGGATCAAAATTGGTATAAAGATGGAAGAAGACATTTTGTCAAACAATACAAAAATCACCAAAGAAATGGACCAACAATAAAATTTAACTACAAAAAAAATCCATAATAATCCCAAACAAAAAATATTTTCAAAATATTTTCAAAAAATGTGAAATAATTAAAACTTTTATTTTATCTTTGCGTTACAGAACTAGAAATCAAAAACAAATTCTAAAAATTAAAAAACAAAAATTATGAGTGAAATTACAAATGAAGTTGAAAACAAGGATTTACCACATCCAACATCAGTAGACATGTCTTTTATGATCGAAGGCATTAAATATACCACAATGGAAGAAGTAATCGGGATCCTGAAAAACAACTCAGAACAAACTGAAAATGACTGGTTCGAGTTCTTCGAAATCTTCTTGACAGAGTGGGAACCTCAATATCAAAAATTCATCCCTTTCTATACGAAAGAAGAATTGCTTGCAAAAATCGCCTCTGTTCCTGCAACATCTGTTAGCCAAATTTTCCAAAACTATCAGAATAACGCAGAACAATTAATGAGAGCTCTTGCTTATTTCGATCCAGAAGAAATCTTTAAATCAGTTGGTGGAAAACTTCTAGACGAAGAAACTCTTGAAAAAACTCAAGAAAGAACAATCGTTAAGAAAGAATTTCAAAAGAATGATATCTCCAAGCCATTGACTGATGATATGTTCGAAACTCAAAATGTAACATACAGCGATACATATCGCTTATACCAAATCGAAGGTAAAAAACTTGGTCTTGATGAAGACGCTTACGCAGTACAATGCGTTTGTACAACAACTGGCAAAAACTATTACCTTTTCGTTGAAAAAGAATTCGCAACATCTGCAGTGGATGCAATTGCATCAACGATCCGCGATGCAGAAGGCAACCGCCTAAAACGTGCAGATTATTTGTTGCTTGAAGCAGAGGCATAAAAAACCTCATTTTTTCAAAGAACAACCAAAAGGGGAAGATTTTTTATCTTCCCCCATTTTAAAACGTATTTATTATATATTAAATAAACAAAAAAGATGAAAAAAAATCAATTCTCAGGTAAAAGACATGGTGACATGATTTTACTTAAAATCCAAAAAAGCGACCTTCCAGGTACAAAAACTGTTGAGAAAAAATCTTTAACAGTTGGTGTAGGTGAAGTATCAGGTCACTCTCACTTATTGCGCCCAATCGGCAACGCAACAATCCTTGAATACGGTGCTGACTCTACAGAGTTAACATCTGAGGATATCTTCGTTGCAAAAGACGAAGTTTTCTTCGAAATCAAAGGTGGTAGCGCTGTTATCACGCACGAAGAACACGGTCCAATCGTTTTCAAAGAAGGTTTCTACAAACGCCTTAATCAGGTTGCGTACAACCCGTTTGAAAAAAGACTTAAAGCTGTGGCTGACTAAGCATTGAAAAGTCATTAGACTTTTCAATCAGTCTTCAATTCAAAAGGTATCGAATTCGATACCTTTTGAATAATTAATGTGAGAATCGAAGTTGTTCAACTTTACGCTTGCAATGCAACAACAAAAAAGCGCTCGCATCCTTGTTTGAAATCCTTATAAGGAAAAATTTCGAACAAACAAGAACTTAGTGTATGTAACCTGTTCTCCAAAAAACCCATCCATTCCAAAAATGAGATGGGTTTTTTATTTTTCCCAAAACTTTTTAAAATATTAATCGTATAAATAATAAAAAAACTTATGCAAACAGAGATAAAAAAAGGATATCACGAAAATGGCAAACTATATTATGAATTATCATATGTCAATGGTGTACCTCATGGCCTCCAGAAATATTATTATTCCAATGGTCAGTTGAGGTACCAATATCACATGAAGAATGGTCAATTTCATGGAACAGGTCAAGATTGGAAAAGTGATGGAAGAAGAGATCGTGTCAAACAATTTAAAAATAATCAAATAAATGGACCAACGATAATGTTTAATTACTAGATCACAACCAGGCCCCCTCAAGGGGGCCCTTAAATAACAAGAACTATGAAAATTGAAAAAACAACCAATACAATAAAACAACCACTATCATATGAAAATTGGAAGAAAAGTCTATATCGTGATGATATAGAAAATATTGAAAGAGAATTAAATGTATTCGGTCATGATGAAGGATTGTATGAACATGAATACAGAGAATATTATAATTCATATTATCTTCCCAATTTTAAACAATAACTCATACATATGGATCCATTAAAAATAGAAACAGTTGAAATGCATTTTAAAAGTGGAAAAATACACTTCAGATACAAATACATCTCAAATAAGCACTATTCAACTAGACAATATTGGAATGAGTCTGGAACAAGAAGAGTCATAACCAAAAGACAAGGATTCAAAAATGAAGGAAGTATAACTGGACCTAAAATATATTTTAACTACAAATAAAAAAATAACACTAATCCAAAGAATTTTTTAATTATGCAAAATGAGATAAAAAAAGGATATTGGACCAATCGCAATCTAGGTTATGAATGGTCATATGTCAATGAGGTTCGTCATGGTCTCCAAAAAAGTTATTATGACAATGGTCAATTGAGTTGGAAATATCACATGAGAAATGATCAATTACATGGAATGGACCAAAGCTGGTATAAAGATGGAAGAAGAAATTATATCCGAAAATGGAAAAATCACCAATTAAATGGACCAAAAATAATGATTTAACTATGAAAACTGAAACACTAGCAATAACACACCTAGGGACCGTATTTGTAAAATACTCAAATACTGGACTAGAAACTTGGATCCACACAAAAAGACCAACATACAAAAAAGAAGGTTTGGCCACCATAATCACAAGAAAAAAATATACATACCACGGAATAACAATTGAATTCAAATACAAAAATGGAACATATATCTGGCATTAATCCAAATCACTTAGATCATTCACAAAATGCTCAAAATGCATGCTATATTTCAAAAGACATAAACTGTAATTGGAATGGTATATCCATACTATGGAATTATAAACAAAGAAAAACAGTCATCCTCCAACATAAAAACAATATCCAACACGGCCCATTAATTCAATTTACATACTATGCAAACTGAGATAAAAAGAGGATATTACAAAAATGGCAATATTGCTTATGAATTTTCATATGTCCATGGTGTCCGACATGGCCTCCAAAAATCATATTATGACAATAGTCAATTATG
>Ga0310811_10008118_pt1 | contig 13489 bp, 18 predicted proteins | sample YCmetagenome_FD_207642 | JGI IMG/M metagenome (GOLD analysis project Ga0310811, IMG submission 207642) | Soil microbial communities from experimental microcosm in Duke University, North Carolina, United States - YC | ecosystem: Engineered > Artificial ecosystem > Soil microcosm > Unclassified ... | reverse complement strand
GTCGGTTCTGACTACTTCTGTCCGGTGCATCTAGCGGAGGAAGAGGAAAAGCATCGGCAAGATGCCAAGCGGAGAATCAAGGATCTGGCATGCGAGACCGGCCCGATCCGATGTGAGTTTGAGTTGAGGTCTGGCTTATGCGGGAAGACAGACGCAATATATGTCGATGGCGTTGGATACCGTTGTCGAGAGCACATGCTGGAGGTAAGTGATGAGTAGTGCGCTGAATAAACTCATGAAGGGTTACATCAAAGCGATACCAGATGCAGTTAATGATGCCGATGTCATCCAATTTCGTAACGCTCACCCTGATCGACCATGCAACGAATTGCATGCTATCGATTTCTACATCACCTTGTCACCATACGTTGTTGCAAAGTGCGTCTGCTGCGGACAGAAACTTCAACCCATTCGTAAAGCCGTTTGAGATAGTAATGACCGGTTGCTCGCCCGACCGGTCAAGGAGGATACATGTACCAGATAGAAACCGGGACCACCAGTTTGCTCATTGCTGTGTCATTTATCGGACATGGCGTCATCGTCTCGCAACCGCCACAACTGATCGATGACATCCTGGACTGTAGTTCCAGCAACGATATTCCTGGGACGCCAACAGAGCCAGGTGTCTACAGTTGTACGGTGGAGTATACGATCAGGCATGAGAATGGCAAGGTGGATTACGACTACGACAACAAAGTAACGATCACTGCGATACAGAAGATCACCGACTTTGGAATGGAGAAACCAGCATGCAGCAGCAAATAATCGGATTATTGACCAGGGACAAACAGATGCCTGTGAGCGTCTACACCAACGGCTCAGTGGCAGAGCACGCCACGGCAGACGGTGTGACAACCCTTTGCGACATCACGACCAACGACACCTACTGGACATTCAGTGAGATGTCTCAACAGAAAGCGATGATACACCTGACGTGCCGTCGATGTCACAACAAACTGAAAGCAGAATAACCTACCTTCGCTGAGGATTTTACCGGATAAACTCAACCTTTCCCGCTCTGGGAAGGGTTCTTTTTTGCCCACTTGACAAACTATTTCTAGACTGGTATATAAATGATCATACAACAATTCATGTATAAGCGAGAATAGGGGTAAAAGATGACAATTAGTACATGGTTCAATCTCATTGAGGGTTTATCAGCATTAGCATTCTGGCTTTTGGTATTCCGTCGTATTGTGAAACCATACAAATGTCAGTGTGAAGCAACCTTCTGGTTCTTCCATGGATACAAAAAGCATGTTTTAACCAGACATGGCATTGTTTGAGAGGAGTAATAAGTGAACAATAAGATTTTCACCACAACAACACGATTAGACATCAACCCGGACGCAACGATTCAGGTGCAGAAGCTCACAGGACACTTTGTTGAGCCATTGGACCGAGAGTACATTGACGTACCATTGCTCGAATATCACCCTGACTACGACAATCGTATGAAGTTTCGCGGGCATGCGTATGTCCCCTATCGTGAAGACTTGACTGGATATCCTGTACTTGGGCAAGGATATCTTGACGAACCATATATTGAGATCAATGAGGTCTTTATCTACGAACAAGATGTAAAAAGCATGAACCAGTATTGTCGGCAACATCTCCAGTATGGACCGATCATCCTGAAGAAGTGTCCACTGCCCTTCCCGATCTTTAATCCTGGTGACCGGGTTCATGTTGTGCAGGAAGATACACGAAATGATCATACCTATGCCACTGTAGGAGAGACAGGAATATGTGTAAAGGGGAGTTCTGAAGGTGGCATGACTGCCGTGAGATGGGATAAAGAAGAATTGAACATGGGTTTTGAGTCGTTGGGTGTCAGATCTATTTGCTTGCGAAAGGTAGTGAAAGAATGAGCACAGTACGGCTTATCGATGGGCGTATTGTTGAGCATGTACAACTTACCAATATACAGCACGTCGGAGATGAGGGTAGCCGAACGGCAACGGCACACATCGACGGGAAGGAGTATGCGGTCTATAACTCTATTGTCGATGGTTTTAACTCGGTGTGGACTGAGCAAATCACCTGGGAGACATACCAACTGCTCAAAGGCAGCGTAGATCATGGTTTTGTCGAAGGATCTACGTCAGACTTAAACGACAAATAGCCCCACAACCAGCACACGACAAAAAGAAACCCGCCTCAATCAAGGGGCGGGTCGTTTTATGGTTGGCGATGTGGTCTACTGCTGTGTTTGAATGTTAAAGGTCCAGTCACCTTCGCTGGTAATGTCCAATCGGACTGTCCCACCGCTGGTGACGTTCGTTGATCCTGATGTTGTGCCTGGTTTACAGAGTGCGTTAACGCCAGAGTCTACCATGTTGCCAGACGAGTCCTCGACGATGGCAATCACGTTGTACTGAATGTTTTGGAATGACGCAGGGTCACACGTCCAGGTCAGTTTCCATGTGCTCGGAACAGTAAAAGTATCGGTCTTTTCTGAACCAGAACCGGAGATGGTCTTGACCGTCTTCCACGACAACGGCTTTGGTGCTGTCGTGGGCGTTGCCGTTGGAGCAGGTTGGTTTGTCGTCGTTGCAGGTGGTGCAGTGTTTGTAGTTGCGCCTCCAGCGTTGCTAATAGCACCAATAACGCCACACAAGGCAAGTATGACAACAATGCCACCGACAATCCATGGCCAGCGTTTCTTTTTCTTTGGTGGTTGCTGCTGTGGGAAGCCTTGTGGTGGATAGTTGGGATAGGGTTGTTGTGGATACTGTGGCTGGAAGTTACTGGTATTAAGTGGGTTTTGATCATTTGGAGTATTCATTCATTTTCCTTGCATGCATGCATAAAGTAACATAAAAAGATAGAAAGGTTGCAACTACTCAAAGAACGCTAGATGCCGAGCTTTTTAGCCACAAAAAAGACCGACCATCTTCTTTGCTCAATCAGGTCGAGTATGTGGCTCTCCTCTCACTTCGATCAAATCACTTAATGGCACATTTAATGCCCAGGCAATCTTGACAATCGTGCTCAAAGACACATCTCTCGTCGGATCTTGAAAGGTTCGTTTCACTGTCTTGAAATCAACATTGGCTGCACGCGATAGAGATGATTGATTGAAGCCTTTTTGTAGTGCAATCTCTTTGATCATTAATTGGATCTGCATCATACCTCTTCCTTAGCCATCGCCAGCAGAACTTGCCGTGTCGCCTCAGCATCAGCCAACGCATTATGACCACCAGCAGGTTTACCGAAGTGCTCACATGCAGCCTCAAGTTTCTGTGGGACAAACACCAGATCACTGATACCTTGTTTCACCAGCCCGTGAAACCTTGCATACTCCCGCATCATACAGTGCGTCGTGAGTCTTGGCATGGTCAGGTTGTGGACTTTGGCAGTCTGCTCGATCAAACGTGTATCGAAGGCACTATTGTACACGATCACGATACAATCCCTTAGCAACGGTTCCAGTGTCACCCACACCTCAGCGAACGTTGGTGCATCGTCAAGCATCATTTCATCGATACCATGTGCCTCTTGTGCTTTCTCGTGGATAGCCACGCCACCAGGATGTACCAGCGTGTCCATGAGAACGTCACCACGCAGGTTGCACACGCCAACCTGAATAACCACATCATGATCCTTCACACCGGTCGTCTCGGTGTCCAGGAAGATTGTGTCCTTATCGATCTGTTTGCTGTCTCTGATGGCACGTGCAAAGGCGATGGCTGACTGACGATCGATGTAGTTGTAGACTGGCCCAACCTTTGGGCGCGTGCCGCTCTTGATGGTATCCCACGCTTGTTGCTCTGAGACCTCAACGTTTCCATTCTGAATGTCGAGAAGGTGCCACCGATCAAGTTCATGCTGTTTGGTCCAGTGATAGCCATACGATCTTAATTCTTTGTTCTTTGCCGCCTTTGCCTCCTGCTCCTCTTTGGTCATCTTTGGACGTGAACGTTGTGCCTGTCGCTCGTAAACTGCCATGGCTCTTACTCCTCTCATGAAGCTAACGACTCTACTGCTATGGATGACGAAACAACATGACGTGTGGTAACACAGGCAGGAGCGATTACTAGGGCAGGGTATGTCAGAATATACCGATTCGTGGATGAAGAACAGATTTTCGTTGACTCGGCAATCAGCGTAATGGAATACTGTTTTTATGCTAACTCTAGATATGATCAATATACGGTCATGATAGAGTCAGCATAGGATCAGTACACAATCAGCATTAACTCAATGTTGGTTTATTTCAGGCTTAATAGAGAGGAAAAACGCAGTTATGACCAAAGTATATGCTATCGCTATTCGCAAAGGTGGCAGTGGGAAAACCACCACAGCAGTCAATCTTGCCAAGGGATTAGAGCAACGCGGGAAGCACATCCTGCTCATTGACCTGGACCCGCAGGGAGATGCCGGGAAACATCTGGGAATCAAAACACGGGAACTGAAAACATCGATCAATACGCTCTTTACCCAGATAGGTGTCAATCCGCTCGATATCATCCAGCCTACCAACTTCGGGTTTGATATCATCCCGGCCACGAAAGACCTTGACCAAACAGACAGGAGTATGGTGGCATCGCAGACAGGACTGCTCAAACCGATTGTTGATGCCCTTGCCCCACGCTACGACTACATCATTATGGACACCCGACCTGCTGACTCTATTTTATCGATCAATGCCCTGGTTGCAGCCACACATGTGCTCATTCCGATGCAAGCGGAGTATCTGGCCATGGATGGATTGATCGACACCTTTGCCGATATCAACAATGTGAAAAGAGGCCTAAACCCGAATTTACAGGTGGTGGGTATCCTGCCAACATTGGTACGCAATAATACCAACCTTGCTAAAGCCGTACTCGAAGACGTAGGAGAACACTACGAACGCTTACTCTTGCGTCATAACGACCAACTTGTAAGCATTCGTAATAGCGTCAAACTGAGTGAGGCAGTGTATGATGGGCAGCCTGGGATCACCTATGCTCCTGACAATGAGGCAGCCAAAGACTACATCAAACTTGCTGAGGTAATTGATGCCAAAGAATGATTTTCGCAGAAATAGAGACGTGCGTAATCCTCTGCCATCAGCTGAAGAGGAACCCTTTGTGACACAAGAGGTTGTCAGGGTAGCTGACGTATATCAACCACCAGCGCAAACCCCTGCTCCGGTTGAAAATCAGCCTGTCCCTGTACAACCAGCGCCACAACCAGCACAGCCGGTGCCGCTAGTAGAAACACCAAACGTGAACTTTTATAGCCATATCGACAAGCGCTTTATCCGCCCACTGGAGGTATTGATTGAAGACGGGACGGCAATCTCAAAGACGCATGCCATGAATGAGGCTATGAGGATGTATTTTGCCTATCTGGAACACAAACAAGAATTGCCAGAGCCATCAGGATCATCCCCCAATTGGAGGTCACGTTCACGGCGTCGTCTGCCCAACAAACGCGTCAATGATCGGTTTGTCCAATTCTCGACACAGATACGTCGAGAGTACGATGCGCAATTCCGCAACCTGGTCAATCAAAATCAGGAACATAGTAAGCGGGAACTCTTCAACGATATCGTCAGACACTACTTGCTAGAACATCCCATCATTCTGGAACGAGGGGGAATTGATACCGAGGATTTGATCGACTGACTATCACCCTGCCAGCTCTGATGGGCTGGCTTTATTTCTGAGCACAATCTGACTTTATAGTGACCGTATGCTGATTCAATAGTGACTCAATGTAGTTACCATGCCTCTGCTTATCGCTGCCTCAATACTGATCCTGTATTAGCTTATTGCTGATCTTATACTGACCCTATCTGAGCAGCATGATCGATTTCAATATTGACTTACTACTGACTTAACACTGATTTTATTTTGACGTTATGTTGATACAGAAATAGGGAGGTATGTCATCTTAATATTAAATCAATATTGATCCAATACTGACTCAATGCTAAGTCAACATAAGTACTAGATCATTGATGTCTGCGTATGCCGATGTTATGCTTTTTGTATCAGCAAGTTGCTGTAAACATATCGTTGTTATCCCATACCAAAGAACTATTCGACTATCCATAGCTAATCTATCCACGATCCACAACTGAATAAAAGGGTACAATCCATCGTCGGTCCATGGTGGAGGTCGTATTCAGGAGAGAGCAGTCGCACAGTCTGCTCTTTTTGTTTGTTCGGTATGTTAAGATGGGAACATGGCTGCGAAAGGGAAGAGTACGCACTTACTATTGCGCTGGAATGATGACCAGAGATCGCAGCCTTTCTTTTTGCCTATTTCATAGCGTTCATCTCATCAATATGTTAGAATGTATGCATGTCCTGTGGATAGAGTGCTGCGGGACAGACAGGTATTCCACAAGCTTCTATCAAGCACCCACACAAGAGCAACCGGGAAACGTGACTACTCCCCACGACTAAAGTCGGGGGCTTCTACGGATTGGCTACCGATGCTGTGTAATCCCACAGCAAGAATATTCAGACTGGCATTGAGATCACGATCAATCGAAAGGAGGCAACAGGGGCAATGATAGACACGGTTACTCAGAGGCATCTTTTGTCGGTGTCCACATCGACTACAGGTCTGGGATGTATAGGCAGGGTTGACCTTTACGAACCGTCTGCCAGCTTCTTCCGCTTTGCAGGACAGTTGCAAGAAAAAGGCCGACCATGCGGCATCAGCTATCGATTTAGCCAAGCAATGGTTGTGGACCATACGATTAATGGTGAGGTCTTCGACGCAGATGAGGCCAAAGCGGTCAACAATTTGCCGACTCTGCTGATGCGTGAAGTCTTCCCGTCGCCATGCAACACGCTCATGGACACGCGCCACAGCCTTGCGATGTTTGCGACGCTCAAGCGTCCCTTTTGTCAGTTTAGAGTGTTTTCGTTGGACTTTGGCAAGGGCTTTTTCTTCCTTGCGAAAGAAGCGGGGATTCTCGATTTCTTCTTCATTCGAGAGGGTGGCAAAGGTTTTCAGCCCCACGTCAATACCGACCTGCTCAGAGCATTCTGGCAACCGTTCTGGTTCACACTCAACGGAAAAGCACACGTACCATTTACCGGTGCTGCTTCTCCGAATGGTGCAGGTCTTGATTTGCCCCTTGATTGGACGGTGATAGACCATCTTGACCGAACCGATCTTCGAGAGACTCACACGGTCATCATGGGTGATGCTGAAACCGGACTGTGGATAGGTGATGGAGTCGTAGCGTCCATGTCCTTTAAATCTGGGGTATCCCGGCTTTTCACCTGTTTTGATGCGGCGGAAGAACGCTTTGTATGCCAGATCAACACGCACGGCAACATTTTGCAGGACTTGGGAATGGATGGTATTGAGAGAAGGGCGCTGTTCTTTCAGTATCGGATACGTGGCTTGCTGAGCATAACAGGACAAACTTTTGCCGTCGTGCTCCCATGCATTTTTACGCATCTCAAGCAAATGGTTGTACAACCAACGACACTCTTCAAGGGTCTCGTTGAGCATTCTCTGTTGTTTCTTCGTCGGATAGATTCGATACTGAAAAGTTTTACGCATGAATACATTTTAGCTTAAACTGTACAATATGTCAAGAAAATCGCCATTCATCCCCATGGATAAATCCAGGGGCCTTCTGGCGAGAAGAGGTAAAACCGGTTGCTTTTCTTTTTAGCCAACATCCTCACTCCAGGGGATATCCATCTGTCCTGCATCTCGTTGGGCGTCCGTGTGTTTGCGTCTCTTGGTCCGAACATGCTGCATGCCGTCGAGCCGTAAATGACATGCCTGACAGAGCGCGACGAGCACCGCATCAGGGTTTTCTGGGTCATGGTTGACATGGCAGGCTGCAAGAACGACCGTGTATTTGTTGCCATGGGTGATCCCGATACGTGTCTCTCCATGTTTACACCCACATTGCTGGCAAACCCAACCAGCTCGTTCTTTACACCCTCGTGACAACTCATCCCAATTTGCTGGGTAGCGGTGCCGTTCAAATATCCCCATGTTGTTTACCTCACGCACAATGCTGCATAACGCTCATCTTGTGCTAGTATGTCATAATGCATGAGGTTGGGACAACAAAAAAGCGACGGGAACGAATCACCGTCGCTTTGTCATCTCGGTCTTATTTTGTTGGTTGATTGATAGATTCGCTTGCAACTATGCAACGTCCGATGTATTGGGGGATTTGTGGAACAATCGCATCCCCCAGACTTTCAAGTCGGTCCAGTCCATTGGGAACCCCATCATAGCTTCTGAGAAGCGCGGGTTCGCATATCCTTTGCTCAAATGCTTCAAGATCAGCACGCGGTGTATCCAGTGGATTTGATGTTTTTTGTGACCGTGTTTTCGTTTCAAGGCTGATTCCAGTGAAGCGGCGTAGAACTCTTCCCCGTCCGACTTCATGGGGGTAGGCAATAAGAAAGAGCCTTTTGCGCCCGTGTGGGAGACCAAAGTCGGAAGCTTGTAACTCTTGCCATTCTGCATCATACCCGATGTCGGCCAGGCATCCGAGAATTCTGCCAAATCCCCGTCGAAAGAGGTTTGAGACGTTTTCCACGAGGATGTAGTTGGGTGCCAGGTCGCAATCAATGAATTCTCGGACAATACGATACATTTCGAACCACAGTCCACTTCTGACTCCTGCAAGCCCAACTCTCTTACCCGCTGAACTAAGGTCTTGACAAGGGAATCCGCCAGTAACAATCCTGATGTCTTTTGAGACACCTGCCCATTCAAGACCGAGAGGGAAAGCTCCAATGCCTGCGAAGAGGTGGACATGGGTGTATCCCACAAGGTTGACTGCGTGTACATCCCTGATATCTCGTTCATCAATTAATCCCTCTGGCAAAAGCCCTGATGCAACATTCATTCTTAACACATTGCAGCGGAATGGCTCAATGTCGTTGTAGTACACGGCTCCGCTCATCCCCGAACTCCTGTTTACTTCACGTGCTGCTTTTTTGCAAGGTCACGTATCGCTAACTCGATCACCGCTTTTTGACTGATCCCCAGCTTTTCAGCCAACGCTTTTTGCAGGCGTTTCCCTTCAACACTCAGTCGCATGCTGGAGGGGCTTGCCGCCTTTGGTTTTTCTGTTTCCATGTAACCAATTGTAGCACATTTTGACTACAAAGTCAAATAAAAAATGAAGATAACGGGAGTAACGCCCAACAAAAAAGCGAGAGTGTTATTCTCTCGCTCTATTCAGAATCATCGTGTGTGTGTCTACCGTGACGAAAATGGGCTAACCGGCAAGCTCAACTTCTCATTGACTGTTGCGTTAAATCAGATGGTCTGTTGGGCTTCTCAGACGTATTAATACTGTTTGTACTGTTCCCAATTACCATTTTGCTGTTTAGGGTTATAGTAGTTTGCCTTCTTTGCTCGTTCATTGCCTTCTTCGCGTGAAACATTGATGTTAACTTTTCTTACGGGTTGTGGTACTGGTTTGACATTATTAACAATTAGACAACCTGCACTTTCCAACTCTTCGAGACCAATGCTGATAAAGGATGTTCTCCCGTCCCTGTTAGGGGTTTCGTCCCGACTATCCAACAACCCTGCAGATCTCACTTTATCGAGGTCAACGAGTATCCATTCATCAATGATATTATTCTCATTTAACCATCCGTAAAAGTAGCGAAAGGCGAATCCTTCTTTCACCTTTGCGAGTTCGGTTTTCATACCATTGGTACGGCTAGATCTAATTGTTAGTTGGCGATATTTACATCCAGGGCGTCGAAGGCGAACAGCAATATCTCCAGATTTGACCTTCAAAACCAAGTCTGTCGCACATTTCATATCACGTTCGACTGATGCCTGGTCAATATCCATAAAATGAGCCACAGGCATTAGTTTAATAATATTCTTGGACTGGACATCATACGTATCAGCCCATGCTCTATCCCGCTTGTACATACTTTTCGACCTCGTTTCCATACTGATCGAACCCATTTCGTTTTTCTCGGCTAAACACATCGATACGAGGTCCAGGGCTGACTTCTCGAACGATATTGTAAAACTCATCAGGTTTTCGACTGTGCTCCCTGACTTTGCCGCCAAAGTCAAGCCTCCGGCCTATTGCCAACAATGGCAGACTACCTTTTGTGCAGAAGAGTACATGTTCAGTGGTATACATCCATGAGAAGGGCGTAAAGCCTACGTTCTTGACCCAAGTCATCAAGCACTGATATTTAAATCCCCAGTGTTCAGCAAGTCGCAGTGCAAGAGGCAAATGCTTTTGCGTTGTCCACAAGTAGAGGTGACAATCATCAGCAGACAGAGCAGGCAAATCAAAAGCTTTTAATTCATCTTCGCTCATGGTTGGATAATCGAACTCAACCTGGTTAGGTCGCTCGTCTCGTTCAATCTTTTGCATTTGCCAGGGGGGGTCAATTACGATACAGCTATATTTGCCAGTGGGGAGGGCAACACCTTTTGATCTAAGTTGTTCGATACGCTCTTGTTGCTGCTCTCTTTTGAGTTCTCGATTACGCTCAATCACAGCCTTAGCCTCTGCCATCTGTAGATCAACAGGTTCTGCGGGCGTCTGCTCTTCGACTTCAATGGGGGCTTCTGGTGACTCAGGAGTGTTTACTGGTTCGGGTTCTGGAACAATTTCAGGTTCAATTGCTGGCAGGATATCGGGCTCAGGTTCTGGCTCTGGTTGTATTTGTGGTGTTGACTCGAACGCAGTTATCTCGTCTAACTCTTCATCCTCTTCGTCTTGCACCGCAGGTTCTGGTTCTTCGACATCGGCAGCGACTGGCGTATGTTCTTCTTTCCACTCTGAATATCCAGGGAACACGTCATCAATAGAAACATACTCGGTTTCAGAGATTGCTGGTTCCTGCTCTTGCTCGACTTCATAGGTAGCAGTGGCATCGATATCGCTGAATGCAGGGGCTATGCTCTCAATGGCATCTACAACTGATCCTGTACCATTGGCACTCAAAAGGATGTGTAGAGGTTCAGCAGGTTGTTCTGGGTCAACATCAACAACAGGTTCTGGCTCTGGATCAGGAACAATCTCAATAATAGGTTCCTGCTCTACAACTTCTGTCACCTCGGCTTCTGCCTGTTCTTGCGCAACTCTTTCCCGCTCCTCCTGTAACTCTTTCTTGTAATTTCTGACCGTCCCTTCGGTAACACCACATCTTCGGGCGATCTCTCGGTTACTTAAATGTTCTAATGTGGGATAATCAGAAAACCATTGCTCAACTACTTCATACGGGGTGCGTAATTTTACGCACTGGACAACCTCTTCAACTGGCTCTACAGGCGGCTTTACAGGATTTTGCGACCTAGTCGCACTTGGATGATAATCAGGCAATTCACTGCGAACAATTCTCACAAGATGTTCTGTCACGCCGCATTTTCTAGCTATCTCTCGATTGCTTTTCTTTTGCCACTTGGGGAGTGAGAACAATAGTACAACTGCATTTCGTTTATCATCATTTGTACGTCTAAGTCCATGATCTGCGTTGGCGCTACATGCATACTCCATCGCATCTTCACGCGTCCCTGGTCTCACATCAGTGCTAATTGTGGTTAGCCCTGCCTGCTTTGTTGCATTGATACGATGGAAGCCATCTCCAAGCCAATAATCCGTACCATCGTAAAACACGACTACTGAGTCTTTAAAAACTAGCCCCTCACGTAGCAACTCCGCCAGTTCTTCAATGTGGGATTGGTTTAATCCTACGCGTGCCTGCGTAGCACCATCAGTGCGAATAACATCTACAGATAACCGTGTGCCATTTTCGATCTCTATCATGCTGCTCCCCAAAAAACAGAAAAAGCGCCTCCTGGCCAGCACAAAGCTAACCAAGAGACGCTGAAAATGTGCCACAACAACGGTCCTTCTCAGGATCGAAACACATTAAAAGTCGTCGTCCACCCTTTGCAGGGTGCTCGATATTCAGTTGTTATGGTTCTATTCTACCCTGTTGGGCTTAAACCGGTCAATCTGTGATGTAGTGCATAGGACTCCGACGAATTGACCACCACATCACAGAATACCGCTATTTCGTTGCTACAAGAACACCAGGGCTTTTACACGCACCTCTACATCTACTTAACCATTGCCTTATCCACAAGGCACTTCTCGTGCCTCTCAGCGCGTTTCTATGATGCCACCTGCTTTTGCTGCTCTTGTTCCAATGCTGCTTCTTTGCTCGATGCATATTCCGGTGCTAATGATCCGATCCCATTGAAGTCACCACCGGCAAGCAGGTCCACCATCCAAAGCCAGTCTATTCTTCGATGGTCAATTTCAGTGGGATGCATAACGATCAACTTTCGTATGTCCCGATCAGTGAAGTACCAAACATCGCCACCTTGCGCTTTTGACCGTTCGGTCTTACGTCTCTTACCCTTCAACCAGCCATACTCTAGCCATCGCTCAACCTTGTGATGGTCACATCCCAGAGCCATACACAGCCCACGCATGGTATAGCCCTCCTGCATCGTCTTATTGACCCCGATTCTCTTTGCCTTTAGCTTGACGGCGGTCTTGGTCCTGCCCAACGTTTTCGCAATCTCAGCGATACTCTTGTTGTGCAGGTTGCGCTCTAAGAATGCTTCATCCTCTGGTGTCCAGAATGGTTCTTTTTGTCGAGCCATCCCTAGTTGCTGTCCCCACTTCTTCACGGTCCAGCGTGGTACCTGCAATCTACGTGCCAACTCATCGATGTGTTCAGATGTGCCGTCATACTGACTCAGGATCAGTTGACGCCCCCAATCGGTCAGGACATATTTCTGGGGGAGCCCACCACGATTGCTACCGGTGCGCTTCTGTCCGACCTGGTTGAAGTCGGTGTAAAGTTGCTGGACCATTAGATTGCTACCTCCATCTCAGGATCGTGATCCCGTTCCCTTGCGGCGAGATTGCCAATACCACCTGCCAATACATCCACCAACCACAACCAGTCTGCTCGTGCCGGGTCAATCGCCAGAGGATGCTTCACGATGAACTCTCGAACGGCGGCGTCTGAAATGAACCAATGATCGTGAGACTGTTGTGTCTTACGAGGTCTAGCACGCAACCATCCACAATCAATCCACTTGTCAATGGTATGGCAACTCACACCTAATGCTTTGCTAAGACTATTGCGTGTGTAACCTTCCGTAAAATCTTTCGAGATGCCCAACTCAGAGCCTTTTCGTCTGATGGCAAGGACAGACCTTCCCAACTTTTCCGCAAGGTCTGCCATGCTCATGGTGGGTAAGAATCGTTCCAGATAGGCAACCTCCTTATCAGACCATGCCATATTCGATGTACGTGTCAGACCAAGACGACCCGCCCAATCTTTGACAATGTTGCGTGGCACTTTCAATTCACAGCATAGATAGTCAAGCGTGGATGAACGCCCATCGTAGCGTTCAATGAGCAACCGCCGACCTTCTGGACTGAGGCGATATTTCCCACGCGTGCCCACGATCTCAGGATGTTTTGCTTTCGTTGCCGTCATCACGCCACCTCCGTTATCTCAATGCCATACAAGGCTTCCACCAATTTTTT
>Ga0310811_10008117_pt1 | contig 13490 bp, 22 predicted proteins | sample YCmetagenome_FD_207642 | JGI IMG/M metagenome (GOLD analysis project Ga0310811, IMG submission 207642) | Soil microbial communities from experimental microcosm in Duke University, North Carolina, United States - YC | ecosystem: Engineered > Artificial ecosystem > Soil microcosm > Unclassified ... | reverse complement strand
TTAAACACTGCTTATTTCCTCCATTTAGTATATCCTCCTTCCCGGTTCATCGGTTATGCTTTCTTCCGGCTATGTTCTACTGATCCGTTTCACTTGTGATTAATTCCCGGTTATGTTTACTGATCCGTTTCACTTGTGATTACCTTCCGGCTTATGATTAACTTCTAATAAGCGTTGCTTATACTTTGCGATACTTTGTGCATAGCCTCTCGCGTAGTTCTATCGTATATAAACTCTTGTATATGTTCTTAGCACCCCAGTTCGAATATCATCTTAGATTGTTCTCATTCTGTTATCCGGACTCGAGTCTTAATAACTCTTGTCACCCTCCGAGACTTAAGGATTGTATCCGATAGTCTATACGCATCCGCCTCTATCTACGGATAGTCTATACTCTGCTAGTTTCTAGTCCTAGACTTATCTAGACTAGTCCTTATACTCTCGTCCGATATCCGGACGCCATCCGGATCCGTATACGTTACTATTCCTTATCTTCGGATAGGAATACGATACCAATCCTTACCCTCGGATATCCTACGATACTATTCCTTGTCTTCGGATAGGAATACGTTACTCTACTCTACACCCGGATACCATACGATAGTCATCCGGACCTTCGGATACGCTACAATAGCCATCCGGACCTTCGGATACGATACTTATAGCACTCTGAAATACGGGGCTATACTCGGGAAAGGGGCACAGCGTACGAGCTGAGGCCGAAGCCCTTTGGATCCGTTACCTTTGAGCACGACCTTAACACTGAGTCAGAGACTGGTGGTAAGGTAAGGGTAGAGGGGAGGCTGAGTCACAGACTGAAGCTATGGTAGTGGTAACAGGGGACTGAGTCACCAACTGGGAATGCGGTAAGGGTAAGGGTGACAACGTCATGGACCGATAGTAAGGTATGGGGTTCAGGATATAATAGGATGGGTACCGGTAGGATGGAAAGGGCATAGGGGAAACGAGCCAGGGATCCGGTGAGCAATATAGTACAAGTGAGCAGGAAAGCGATCAGAGAGAATATAACCAGTAAAGGTAGGGCGAGAGTACGGTCAGCTAGAATTGGTATTGCATGTGTATGCGTGCGTAGTCCTCAGGGTATAGGTAGAAGGCGAGGGAGAGGAAGAAAATGAATAGGGGCCATGCCAACCATGGATGTTCTTGTAACAACACTCATATCATTGCATTCAGAACATGTGCTATAGCGCATCTGCATGCCTCACACATGCATTGCGCCTTGCGCCTTACCTTCACACATTCATCTGTCCATTTGTCCTTGCTGATTTACTGGTGAGTCACTTCAGTGGTTATGGAAGCACTTACTTTGGACCTGCCCGTGCACTAACCTATATAGTTACCTATGTACAAACCACTAGTATGTGGGAGCACACACTACTCAGCTTGGTACCACACACTTTCACACTTATAGATACAGTATATATAGACCTTACTGGACTTTAGTTCACATACTTCGCACACCCTCCACTCCTTAGCATTAGTTTGATTTAGAGAGTATTGAATAGATCATTCATTTTGTCGCACATTTGCGCTGTGACAAACACATTAGCACTGGGTGGATATCAGCGCTTAAGGCCACTGTTCCCTTGATAATCACAATGGAGCTAACAGACTGAACAAGTTTCCATGACTGCCATCGCTTGTCACACGCTTATGCAGAATTCAGTCTGATATTGGTATTGTGCTCCCCCATGTCCTGTCTATGTCCGCTTACCTCCACTGGTGTGTCAATTCCCATTGATTATCATTGCTAAAGGCTATTGGTGCAGGTCTTATTACATGTATCCTCGTGTTGCACAGTGCCAGTTCTCCATTTACCTATAGATACGACACGCCGTGCTTACATCGCTACAAGTTTCACCTATGCATTCTGCATATTCGCACACTATGATATAAGGACCATCAGTAGATAGTTTTTACTTACTTCCCCTTCCCACAGGCAATGCACGCTTCTACTTAGGTCCTCATTCTCGCAAGGTCACACTTATAACCCGATAAGTCGCGCGCCTTGTCGCATCTTGTGCCAGCGCATTGCTTGCCAATACCCACTCCCCTCTATAGTCATGTCTCACACCAGCGCATTGCTTTCCAATACATGCTCCCCTCTATAATCACATCTTATGCCAGCACATTGCTTGCCAATACCCGCTCCCCTCTATAGTCACATCTTGTGCCAGCACATTGCTTGCCAATAACTGCTCCTCTATCATCACATCTTGTGTTGGCACATTACCCACCAAATACCCACTCCTCCATCATTGCACCTTGTGCCAGTGCTTTACTTGCCAAATTCTTGCTCACCACTATTCTCAAATCATCTGCCAGCATGCTACTTAACTACAAGTTGCACCCTGTCACATTTCTTCATTTCGCACCCTTAGTTAGCTCAGCACCCTAACCAGTCTCAGTCTTACTCAGAGTGCTATCGCTGTCGGGTTGATATAAGGTTGCTATAGGTCGTTAAGTCCTTGTGGTTCAGCTTCCCTTGTATATAAGGATAAGTGGAACTAGTCTATTCAGCCTAGCTAAATTTATTTCCTTCACAGTGCTCACGACCATCCATGCACACAATTCTTGTCATGCACCACACCTTTCACATTCCTCACACTATTAACATGCATGCCATCAGAGTACCCTCCCTCATTGCAAAGAGTCCCTTATTCAAATTCTGAGGTTCTCCCTCTCAGTAGCTGTCCTACAGGTCAAGTATATTACCTCATGCACAGGTCTTACTGCAGAGTTCTCTTTCTTACTCTGTTTCTCCCATTTTATCTCTGTAGTTGAGCCTCACCCTTCATCAGGATCGCACTATTCAGATGTCAAGTTTTATGGACATGTCAATGCTACCAATGCCTGGCCTCACCTACTCACCTATACCCACAAAATCTTCACTTGGAGATCACACTATTCAGATGTCAAGTTTTATGGACATGTCAATGCTACCAATGCCTGGCCTCACCTACTCACATATACCCAGAGTCTTCACTTGGGGATTGCACTATTCAGATGTCAAGTTTTATGGACATGTTAATGCTATTGACACCTGGCCTCAGCTACTCACCTATACCCACAGAGTCATCACTTGGGGATCACACTATTCAGATGTCAAGTTTTATGGACATGTCAATGCCACTGGAGTGGTGTATCCGTGACTGTATGCCTGCGTGTCACAATCAAGGCAAAGTGGTGAAGAGCACTACACTACGACAAAGCCCGAAGGACACTGAGTGGCTGACTAAGCTATGGTGCTACATAGCTGCTACTCTGCTCTGACCCCCAGGGTCCCCTACTACACCACCAATGCCTGGCCTCAGCTATGTTGGATGTACAACATTGACACATTCCTGTTTCGTTCTTTCCCTTCAGCCTCTATACTATAGCCTATAATATTGTTGTTTCTCTTTGTTTGTACCTCAGCAGTTCTCTTCCAGATGCTGAGGTATGTTCTATGTCTAGTATGCACACTGGCTCTTATTTATTGTATTTTGTCTGTAGACTTGTTCTACAGGTACTATCAATGATAGTGGTTCTCTTCCAGACACTGAGACTTGTTCTACAGACTTCTACTTCTAACAGGTTATGAGCCCCAGCTTAATCCACAGCCAGACGCTGAAGCTTAGAACATATCTGTCTTGATTGTTGCCTACTGCTCATTCATCTTGTCTCTTCTCATGGTGGTATTGTTATGGGAAAGCATAACCATATTCCTGAGTTGCTCAGTATGGAAAATTATGTTAGTTGGGCTACTAAAATGCAATATGCACTTGCGTGCGAGGACCATTGGTGCCATGTCAACATAAAAGCCACACCGGAAGACCTTCTCAGCCAACCATCTGTCAAATCTTTATCTGTCGATCCAATCAACCCCATGACCACTGAAATTACAGCAATGCATGAATGGCTGCTTGAGGACATGAAGGCCAAAGAACTTATAACATGTTGTCTTAGTTCCTCAGTTGCATCACTTATTCCTTGAACACATGACATCAATGTGCGTAAGGCATGGCAAATACTATGAGAGCACTTCAATCAGACCAATATGAGCACCCGGTGTAGAGACTCAATTCTCTACAGGCTGGCATTGGCCTATTTTACGACTCATGACGACTGGGCTTCACAGCGCAATATCACCATCATGTGTAGAGTGATTCCACATATTATGCGCAGCTTCCCTGCAATAACGCGCCAGACTCAAGACACTTTCCCACACTCGCGCAATGCATTCCCGCGCTCACGCTTAGCGCACATTCTCGCGCATCTTCGCATTTCATCATGTTCTCGCGCATCTTCGTGTTCTTGCATTTCATCGCGTTCTATCGCACATCTTCGCATTCTCGCGCATCTTCGTGTTCTCGTGTTTCATCGCATTCTATCGCACATCTTCGCATTCTCGCGCATCTTCGTGTTTCATTGCGCATCTTCGCATCTTATCATGCATCTTCGCATTCCATCACATATCTTCGTGTTCTATCGTGCATCATCACGTTTCACCGTGCATCTTCGTGTTTCACCACGCATCTTCGCGTTTCATCGTGATTTAGTGCGCATCATCGCAGGAACATCCATCCATTGTCCAGCCAGTTCCTTGGTGCGTCACATTCCATTTATTACCATATCTGACTATGTTTGGCATTGTATGATTAGTATTTCATTATGGACCCTTACATTACATCATTTACATACTTAGAGCACTCCCGATTTGCTTCCGAGCCCTGGGAAGGTGTTTATGTGCGACTTAGAGTTGCCATGTCTGTTTTTACAACTTAGCTTCTGGCAGTCACCATCTATCACCAGTTAGTTCCATGCAGTGCATGTATCCATCGTTGTAGTCCCTAGCATCTGTTTATAGCTAGTGGCAATCGCATTATCCGTCTATTATCCGTCCAACATCCATCCTCCTTGCCTTGGTTCACATCCCAGCACTGTTTATATGTCTTCTCTACACTTGTGCACTTCGCGCACTACTTTCCCACGCTTCGCGCGACCATCGCGTTTCGCTTTCCCACACACGCCTTCAGTGCATTTCGCGTTTTCTTTGCATTTCACTGCATTCCATCGCATTTCTTCGCGTTTACTTCGCATTTCATCGCATTTGATTAGGGTTGATCAGCACTCACTTGTGGATCTTCGCTTTCCTTGCGTCCCCTTTAGGGTCGAACGCTCTTGCTTCTGCGAGTATAGCAGCTAGGTAGAGCTGAGACTCACTTATACTGGTTTAGCATTATTATAGCTAGTGCCTAGCCAGGTTGTGATACCTACACCGGTACCTCCTCAGACAACAGGTACAAGCACTCTGGATGAAAGACTCTGCCAATGCCACCAATTATGTTGCACAACATCCTGTGTTCCATGAACACCTACTTGATGCTGGTGTTCCCTGGGGTGAGACAGACATGATCTACCACATGTTAATGGGCCTTCCCCAAATGCCTATATGGCAACAGTTTGAGGCTATGCTCAAGCAATGCATGCATGACACATCCATGGCTCCTACACCCACCACTGGACCAACTTTCACTTTCAAAAGCTGTGTCTCACATCACATCTGAAGCTGCCCATCATGTCATTACTCAGCACACTCATTCCTCTTGTCCTGGTCCTGAATATGCCAATGCCACTACTACTCCTTCAACCAGTGGCATGAACTCCATCACTGGCCTGCATATGCACAGACACAACCTGCAGGGCGTATTCTGCACCACACCAGGTTGCAATACGGGTGACCATGATCACACTCACTGCTATGGTAAAGGCAGTGGCATGGAGGGGCAAGCCCCCTGGATGAAGCACAAGAAATGTGAGAAAGATGTGGCAGCAGCTGATGTTATAGCACCTGCAGCAACATCCACTCCAGCTCCTAGCCCTACACCTGCCATTGCAGCTGCAGCCATAATGAGTCTCACGAGTCTGATGGATGACATGTCGCTTGCATCAATAGCTGAGATCACAGATGAGGTATCCTGCATTGCCAATCTTCCCTTTACCACCATCCTTGACTCTGGGACCATGCTCACACTTGTCGAAGACTGCCACTACTTTCACACTTATTCCACGGAGGACTGCATGCCAGTGACCACCACGAATTATGGCATCTTGCAAATGAATGGACAGGGTGCTTGTCATCACAAATGAACCAGTCATCTCTGCATTTGCACATGTTCCCCTCTCCCTGGATCTCTGGCATGCCCATATTGGACACACTGGTAAGGTGGCAGTTATGCACCTTAATCAAGTTGCCAAGGGCGTCACCCTTGATACTTCCACTCCACTCTCCCATTGTGAGTCTTGCATCCTCGCCAAACATCCATGCCTACCTTTCCAGACATCCAAAACCAAATGTGCCGCCACCTTCCTAGCCCTGATCAACTCTGATGTATGTGGACCCATCCAAACAATCACTCCCCATGGCAAACATTATTTTATCGTTTTCCTTGATGACCATACTCATGCATTAGATCTTCAGTTGCTTGCATTCAAGAACCAGGCACTGGACACTTGGTGGTCACTGTGAGCACGTTGGGAGAACATGTTGGGTCAGCATGTTAAGATTTTTCAGTTGGATAACAGGGGGGGAGTTCTTGAACAACACCTTTACACAGGATCTTGAGAAAATGGGAGTTCAATGTCAATGCTCTGCACCATATGCTCATCAGCAGAATGGTAAGGCAGAGAGGGTAATGCATATGATTGAAGGTCATATGTATGTGATGTTAGACTTTGCACACTTACCTCCTTCCATGTGGGGTGAGGCTGCACTCACGGCATGCTATCTCTTTGATAGGACAGAATCCCAGGCTCTGCCTACTGGTAAGATGCCATATGTGATGCTGCATGAGTCTCCACCAAATCTTACCCATCTCCACATCTTTGGTGCTTGTTGTTTCACCTGAATCCCCCCTGAGTTGCAGGAGAAACTAGGGCCTTGTTCAAGGGAGGCAATCTTCATGGAATACCTACCTGGAGTTAAGACCTGGAGATGTCACAACATAATCACAGGCACTTTTTTTAACTCCAGGGACGTCATTTTCAACAAGACCCTCTCGACACAACCCTTTCCCAACAGCGATGATGAGGATGATGACATGCCAGTTGTCCCTGCCCCTGCAGTTCCTCCTCCACATGCTCTTCCTCCATAACAGTTGCCAGCTCCTCCTCATGTTGAGGTTATTCATTGATCCAGTCATGTTCCTGTGCCTATGAACAAGGGCCACACTTTCAAGGAACAAATCGTGACTGAGAAGGCATGTCTCGCATGCCAGCATGATCTTTGCACAGCTCACCTCAACAGAGTCCCTCCCCCTCCTGCCACTTTTGATCCTGCACCTGCTCCCATCATCTCTGTCCCCACTGCAATTCCAGAGGCCCCACCTCCACCTCCTGTTGACCCCGAAGCTATCCTTCCAGATGATGAGGATGTTGGTTTTCCTCAGGTCATCACCTCTCTCATCATTGTTGAGGTTACATGTCTGTCCTTGTGCAGCGGTACATGCCATAATACACTCACTCCTGGATACGATATGAAAATCCCTCCTGCAACCTTCAACAAAGCGATGAGATAATCTGATAAAGACCACTGGATGGTGGCAATGCATAAGGAAATCAATCTAATGTCAGAAATGAACATGTACGAGCTGATGGAACTTCCTATGGACTGACGAGCAATTAGATATTGCTGGGTACTGGAATTTAAGGAGGATTTGAAAGGTGGGCCTGTGTTTAAAACATGCCTGGTCACACAAGGATTCTCTCAAATCCCAGGCATCGACTTTAGCTGCATGTTTGCTCCTGTCGCAAATCTGCTTCAATTCACATGCTGGCAGCATATGCAGCCATGCACAACTGGGAGCTCGACTTTTTGACACATGTTGCACCTTCCTCTGGGATAAGTTACAGGAAGACATCTACATGCATCAACCTCCTGGTTTTGAATGTCTGGGTGATAACTTCCAATGTTTGGTCAGACAAGGCCAATTACACTGTCTTTGTTTTCGACCATGTCAATGGCAAGGGGGTGAGGGTGATTTGTATCATTGTGTGGCGTGTTGACGATAGACTTGTGGGTTCAAACAACTGCTGTTTTGTGGACCATACAAAGACACAGATAGCGGAGAGATTTGGGATCACCGACCTTGGAGCAGTTACTGAGTACCTCAGTGTGCAATTTGTTTGAGATCACAAGACACATGAGCTGTGGATGCACTAAGAGGACTACATCACCTACCTCTTGGAGGAACACAGCATGACTGACTGTAATCCGGTGTCCTTGCCCATGGACCCAAACTTCCCCTTTGGTTGCCCAACCAATGTTCATCCACACATCAAAGACATTCAGACCAAATATCAGAAACTTGTAGGTGAACTCCTTTATCTCATGATGTACACTCACCCTGATATTGTACTGACCATCATGCATCTTGCCCAGCACAATGTTTCTGTAGAACCTCAACACTACACCACCACAAAGCATGTTCTGTGTTACCTCACTGGTACAATCCACATGCATGTCCACTATGGAGGAGCAGATATCAATCAAGAATTGCATGGGTTCAGCAACTCAGACTGGGTGTCATGCTCTGAGGACCAGATCTCAATCACCAGATATGTCTGGTTCCTAAATGGAGGACCCATATTGCATTCAGCTAAGAAACAGACAACTCATGCTCTCTCATCTACTAAAGCAGAGTACATGGCACTCATGGCGGCTATCCAGGACAGACTGTGGCTTCAATCGCTCTTTGGTTGTCTCTCCTTCCCTCTATCACTCTCACTCCACCTATTTTCCAACAATGCTGGTGCAATCGCACTCTCCAAGGAAGCAGCAAATTATATCTGAACCAAACATATTGACCTGCATTATCATTTCATCCGTCGCCACATCAAAGATAACACATTCCAGCCTGTCTGGCTGTCAACCCATAAAAACACTGCAGACATCTTTACAAAGGCCTTACCCTGTCCAGTGTTCACACATCATTGTTCTGGTCTCACATTAGTATCATGTTAAGAGGGTGTCCTTATGGTTCATTTCATTTTAGTGTCTCATTGAGGGGGTGTGTCAGATGTACAACATTGACACATTTCTGTTTCATCCTTTCCATTTGGCCTCTATACTATAGCCTATAATATTGTTGTTTCTCTTTGTTTGTACCTCAGCAGTTCTCTTCCAGATGCTGAGGTATGTTCTATGTCTAGTATGCATGCCAGCTCTTACTTATCATATTTTGTCTGTAAACTTGTTCTACAAGTACTATCAATGATAGCAGTTCTCTTCCAGATGCTGAGACTTGTTCTACAGACTTCTACTTCTAACAAGCTACTTGCTTATACTGACAGAGTCATCACTTCAAGATTGCACTGTTCAGATGTCAAGTTGTATGGACATGTTAATGCTATTGACACCTGGCCTCAGCTACTCACCTATACCCACAGAGTCATCACTTGGGGATCACACTATTCAGATGTCAAGTTTTATAGACATGTCAATGCCACCAATACCTGGCCTCAGCTACTTGCTTATACTGACAGAGTTGTCACTTTGGGATTGCACTATTCAGATGTCAAGTTTTATGGACATGTTAATGCCAACAATACCTGGCCTCAGCTACTCACTTCTACCCAGAGTCATCACTTGGGGATAGGGATCTGCATGGGTATGGGTAACCCACATGGGTCACAGGTACGGGTACTACTGGGGTATGGGTATGGGTCAGAATTCTGAGACCTGCGCTCTTACTTGTACCCCAGCTATACCTGTGCCTTCCACAACTGTCATCAATGTCTTCACTCACCATGTCACTATCAAGATATTCATGCCCAGCACTTTTGCACCCGGCAACAATTTCTGCATGCACCATGAGCACATTTGTGCATGTCCAGCATGGAGAGAGGAGTATCCATGTTACAACTGTGTCTTTGTCAATGTGAATCTAGACCATCTACCACACCACTCACCTTATTCCTGTCTATGGTAGTCAATTTGTTTTCCCCAACCTCTGGTACTACCAGACCTATGATTCCTTCCACAAATTTTATGTTACAGCTGATTGCAAAATTATGCAGAAACACAAAAGTTGAATTTGCATCTCATAAATGCCTGAGGCAGGACCCTGTAAGTGTTTGGCTCACAATCACGTGCTCATTTGAAACACTCCAGCATGCCACCACACATAGTCTCACTCAATCTAAAAGCTCACATACCTGTTTTGCACCGATGTGGGCATTCCATCGCAAGCATTTGCCATTTACTTGGTATCAAGAAAACACTTGTATACAAAACTATCCAGCTGACTGGCACCTTGTCTCAATATGCAAACAATGGGCCTCATGGAATTGGTACACACCAATCTCTGGGGACCTGCCAAAACAGTGAGCATCAATGGATCCCTATACTACATCAGTTTTACAGATGACTTTAGTTGCCAAATGAAGCTTCAATTCCTGAAGCTCAAAAGCAAAGCACTCACTGCCTTCAAGGCATATGAAGTGTGACTTGCATGCCAGTCACTGGGTGTTTGTCTGGCAAAGGTCTGTTCTGACCAAGGAGGGGAGTACTTGAGCACCAAATTCGATACCTATCTAAGTCAGCAGGGTATAGAGTGCCAATTAACTGTCCATGACTCACCTCAACAGAACAGGGTGGCTGAACGCCTTAATAGGACATTGGTGAAGCATGCTTGGGCAATGCTTATTGCTAAGGACCTCCCCAAGTTCCTCTGGGCAGAGGCTGTTAACTATGCAATGTGGCTGAAGAACTGTTTACCGTCAAGAGTGATCCCTGGCACTGCTCTGTATGAACTCATCCAGAAGACAAAGCCGAGCCTTGCACAGGCTCATGAGTTTGGGTCCATCATATATGTTCACCTGCTAGATGCAGGGAAGCTGGACCCCAGGGCTGAAGAAGCCATGTTTGTGGGCATTGACATTGAGAGTAAGGGGTACTGAGTTTACTGGCCATCGAAGTGCCGGGTGTCTGTCGAGAGGAACATGATGTTCACACCTGGAGAGGTCATTGTGGCACTGGATGTACTGGACGAGGGGGAGTCAAACTCTCAAACTGTTAATCAAACCGTTAATGAGAATGGCAATGCACGTACCATCCAGGCCATCCAACCCCAAACCACCCCTCCTACCCCAACTCCAGAGCAGGATGAACTGCATGTTACATGCACACATCATGCACCTGGTTATTATGCCAAGCTTCAGAAGGGTGAAGAAGCCTCCATCACTATAGAATCCTTGTTAGAAGCATCAGAACTCGATCTATTGGATGAAGTTGCTCACATTGAACATGCCCTGGCTGCTGCTGAACCAGAATCTACCCTCACTCAAACCCTGAATGGCCCAGACACTGTTGAATAGCAGGAAGCAATCGACTATGAGATACATACTATTGAGATCCAGTTTGTCACTCAGTTCATCGCCTGAAGTGGTATGAGTGGATGGAAAATTAGGAGCATGTGCAAATCCTTGCTCGTACACCAGACGAGATCGGCTACGTCCCAAATAGCTTGATCCCGAAATTGTTGCACAAACATTTCCAAAGCGTAATCAGATCATCTGTCCCCGAGACAGCATTTTCCACGAGTCTCTTCACTGTGATAATGGTGTAAAATTCACCATATGTGAAGTGCAATGACTCGATGACTCACAAAAGCTCTTTTCTTTGAGTAATCCCTGATGAAATGTGCGCACTCTAGAGTCTGCTGGTCAATCCATCCAGCAATACTGCGCCTTGAGGAAATCTGACCAAGAGTGTTCTTTTGCGACATTAAATCGTGAACTTCTCCGAATTTTTTGAGAAGGGATTGTATCGGTTGGTCACATTCCATTTGAGCAAGAATAATCTGCATAGAGTCAACAGCTGCTGAACAAGGATGGCGAAATTACACGTACTTTAGATGCAGTAGACGGCACACCCGGCACCATCTCTGCATAAGGATGTACCTATCCAACTTAGTTAGCTCGCTTCCAACCAAGAAGAGTGGCCCATACATTGGCAAGATTCTCAATGACATTGTTGAAAATTTTCAGTGGTTGACGATATGTGGTCTGGAAATTGTCTGTGGTTTTGAGATCTTCTGGACCATCTTCGGCTGTGGATGCCACGGAAAGGAAATGACCTCTGAGTAGTCTCGTACTTTCCATGCCTTCATGGGCACCCCAAAGTTCAGCATCAACTAATTGGGGATCAGGAGTTTCTTCCGCATCAGAAGGAGTGTTGAAAACCTGCATGACCACCAGAAAAATTAGATATGAAAACCAGATCGTTTGGCTTAAGTACCTTCGAGGCAGGTTCTCCAGACGCTCCATGGTTCACACAGCCACGGAAATTCTCAGATGTGGCAGGCTTGTTATAATCGGAAGGATGCGGATGTGACGCCTGGGTGGACCTCATACAAGTTCAAGATTTAAATAATGACCACCTACCTCAATGTTCTGATTGGATGAGGTACATTCATGATTGGCGTTCATGACAGCAGGGGTTTGGTAGCGGGAACGCTTGAAATGTTTCTGCATGATATCAGCTATGCTCTTTACTCCCTTGGAATTCATGTCGACATACAGATACTTTTTTTAGTTGCGTTCTTCTTAAATTTGCGCAGGGCCTGACGGAATCTGCCACGGGGCTGGCTCTGGATGAAGGATGTGTCAGAGGCAGCGACAATGTTATTAGCACTTGTCGATAGTGATATCATGAGGACACGTACTGAGCTCTCACCAGGAGTTGCCTCTCTAGATGCAGGGGGGGCCTGCGAAGAAGGTTTCAGTCTGTGGTCTTCATTCATTGTGAACAGCCAAAAATTGGTATCAGTCTGAGGGAAATGGATGCAAGAGGTAGATGGCATGTGCCGAATACCCTTGACCACAGGAAGTCTCAAGGCAGTCCCAATCATTCAGCAGGGTCAAGTTCTTGTAAGCCAGTGGGTGGTGCATCATGATCATGCAGGAACCATGTGCAAGCACTAACGAAAACTTGGCATTGTTCGTCATGGAATAAGTTTGAAAGCCTGATTCATAGGTGCGGGTAAGTTACTTATACAAGACAAAATGTTACATCCATGTCTGGCGGTACTGAGACAAAGTCGTTTGGTAGTAGTATCCCGATGAGCACGGAAGCTTTGATTTTAAAATTTCCTTATGTATTCAAATCACGTATTTCCCCTACCGCAACCGCTCCTGACGCCACAAAACAGACTAGCCCTTTATCATGTTATAGTCGTGTTGGATGGTGTGTCTTTGTCCATTGGCATCGATGACCTCCATCAGACTTTTGGACAATCACACTTTAAATCTGAAACTTATACCCATTGGAGCGTCTTTTGTCGCTTCACTGCAGCTCACAATGATTTGTTGCCTACTGCTGCATTCACAGTAGCTTACAGAGTTTGACTGCTGCCCATCTGCAGTCTATTGCACTGACTCTAGTATCCCGCAAAGTCTCGTGCCGCACTAAGAAAAATGCTATGATC
>Ga0310811_10008116_pt1 | contig 13491 bp, 9 predicted proteins | sample YCmetagenome_FD_207642 | JGI IMG/M metagenome (GOLD analysis project Ga0310811, IMG submission 207642) | Soil microbial communities from experimental microcosm in Duke University, North Carolina, United States - YC | ecosystem: Engineered > Artificial ecosystem > Soil microcosm > Unclassified ... | reverse complement strand
CAGGCAATTCGGGAGGTCCCATGATCACGACAGAGGGCGAAGCGGTAGGCGTAAACACCGCCATCATTCAAGGCGCACAAGGACTCAGCTTTTCTGTCGATATCAACACGGCCAAGGAAGTGGCAAGTCAACTTATCAAGAATGGAAAAGTGTTCAAGGCATATCTGGGTTTTCAATTGCAAGAGGTAAGCATCATTCCCAAAGTCAAACAACATTATCATTTAACAAACGACAAAGGATTGTTTGTGGTGAATGTCGAAGAAAATTCGCCAGCGTCGCGCTCGCAGGTGCAGGCGGGAGATATTATCGTTTCATTTAATGGTAAGTCGGTACAGTCCCTGCATCAGTTGTTTAAAGAGCTTACCAAAAAAGAAATCCTGACCTTGGTGGATATTTCCGTTATTCGCCACACCGAGTTGTTGAATGTGAGTATTTCGCCGGTAGTGAAAGCGGTTTGATATCGATACTCTCGGGATCTGGCTTGGTAGGCAGAAAATCCCAGTCATACCATTTTTACATAAAAACATTAGGTTCTCCCATGGGGCTTTCTATTTTTGAGGTTCTAAAACCGAGACTCAATTATGAAGCGCCTACTACTAATTCTGTTTTTCTTTCCCATTCTTTTATTCGGCCAAGGTATTCGCTGGACGAAAGATGGAAACGCCTATTACCGCAACGAAGCCGGCGAAGTCAATCGCTATGACCTTCCCACCAACAGCAAGGCTACTTTCTTGTCGAAGGCGGATCTCACACCTTCGGGGGCGAGTGACCCCTTGAAAGTGAGAAGTTTCACGGTGTCTGACGACGGCACTCTGGTGCTGATATATACCAACAGTAAAAAAGTGTGGCGCCTCGATACGCAGGGAGATTATTGGGTACTCAATCGCACTGCGAAAACACTGACGAAGGTTGGGAAGGACAAGCCTGCGTCTTCTTTGCGCTTCGCCAAAATTTCCCCGGATGGAAAAAAAGTGGGTTACGTCAGTGACTTTGATCTATACATCGAGGACCTGGGTACCGGGCAGGCACAAGCTGTCACTTCCAATCATTCTCGAAAATTAATCAGTGGTACTTTCGATTGGGCCTATGAGGAGGAATTTTCCTGCCGCGATGGATTTCAGTGGAGCCCTGACAGCAAACATATTTCTTATTGGCAAATCGACGCCAATAAGATCAAAGACTACTACATGGTCAACACTACTGATTCTGCATATTCTAAAATAATCCCGGTGGAATACCCCACCATCGGACAAACCCCTTCACCCGCAAAAATTGGAGTGGTTGATGTAGCAACGAACAAAACCATTTGGCTGAACATTCCTGGCGATCCACAGCAGAATTATCTGCCTCGTATGGAATGGAATTCTGCCACCGAAATATTTGTACAGCAGCTCAACCGCAAACAACAGGAAACAAAAATCTATGCTTGCAGCGCAACCACCGGAGAGGCGAAGCAAATTTATAACGAAAGTGACAAAGCATGGGTTGATGTGTTTCCATTTTACACAAATACTTATGCATTGGATTTCCATCACCCATTCATTTGGCTCAATGCGAACAAAGAGTTTTTGTGGATGAGCGAGAAAGACGGTTGGGCTCATTTATACAGAGTGACAAAAGAGGGAAAGGAGACACTCATCACCAAAGGCGACTTTGATGTAATGGATTTTTTATATGCCGACGAGAAAAACAATGCAGTTTATTTCATGGCATCGCCGACAAACGCCACGCAGAAATACCTTTACAAGACCAAACTCGATGGCAAAGGTAAACTTGAATTAGTTTCTCCAGCGGATCAACAAGGCTCGCACGACTACTCCATCTCCCCGAATGGAAAATATGCGCAGCACAGTTTTTCAAGCGTGGCCACTCGACCCACGAACGAGTTGATTGATCTTGCAACCAATAAAGTTCTGAGCGGGCAAGAAAATAATTCTTCCCGTGGTTCTGCAAACCCTCCCAAGAAAGTGGAGTTCTTCAAAATTAAGACCGAAGAAGGGGTGGAACTTGACGGCTGGATGGTGAAGCCCACCAATTTTGATCCGGCAAAAAAATATCCTGTGGTGTTTCACGTGTACACCGAGCCCGCGTCACAAACCGTGCGCGACGCATTTGGCATGGGCAACAACCGCATGTACCGCGGCGACATGTCTGCCGACGGCTATATTTATATGTCGCTTGATGGAAGAGGTACACCGGCACCCAAAGGACGTGAATGGCGCAAATCCATTTACAGAAAAATTGGACAGATCAACATCAAGGATCAGGCGCTTGCTGCCAAAGAAATTCTAAAATGGCCATTTGTCGATGCGGACAGAATTGCCGTGTGGGGATGGAGCGGAGGCGGATCGACGACGCTTAACTTGATGTTTCAATACCCTGAAATTTACAAGACAGGAATTGCGGTGGCGGCCGTTGCCAATCAACTCACTTACGACAATATTTATCAAGAGCGCTACATGGGCTTGCCGCAGGAAAATCTAGAGGATATTTTAAAGGGCTCGCCTGTTACTTACGCGAAAAACTTAAAAGGTAATCTCCTGTACATTCACGGTACGGGCGATGACAATGTGCACTATAATAATGCGGAGATGTTGGTCAATGAGCTGGTGAAGCACAACAAGCAATTTCAATTCATGGCGTACCCTAACCGTACCCATGGCATCAGCGAGGGAGAGGGTACCAATTTGCATTTGACCACATTGTACACAGAATACTTAAGAAAGAATTGCCCTCCTGGAGCAAAATAAATTTCGTTGTTGGTTGTTCGTTATTCGTTGACCACGACTACGAACAACCAACGACGAGCAACGAAAAAAATAAAATGAAAACATCACGCAGAAAATTCATCCAAGCATCAGCGCTATTGGCTTCTACTACATCAGTGGGCAAATTGTTTGGCCAGTCTCAAAAAGTGACAAAACCCATCGTAATATCTACTTGGAATTTTGGCGTCGGCGCCAATGCCGAAGCGTGGAAAATTCTATCGAAGAACGGACGCGCGTTGGATGCGGTGGAAGCTGGCGTTCAGGTACCGGAAGGTGATCCAAAGGAGACGTCCGTAGGCCTCGGTGGCCTGCCTGACCGCGATGGCCGGGTGACGCTTGATGCGTGCATCATGGATGAGCTTTCCAATTGCGGAGCGGTTGCTTGTCTTGAACACATCGTGCATCCAATCTCTGTGGCGCGCAAAGTGATGGAAAAAACTCCCCACGTGATGCTGGTTGGCGATGGAGCGCTGCAATTTGCGTTGGCCAATGGATTTAAGAAAGAAAATTTGCTGACCGCTGATTCGGAAAAAGCTTGGAGGGAGTGGTTGAAAAAAGCAGAGTATAAACCAATCGCCAATATAGAAAATCATGACACGATCGGTATGATCGCCCTTGATGCACAGCAGAATTTTTCTGGGGCCTGTACAACCAGCGGAATGGCTTACAAAATTCACGGACGTGTTGGAGACTCACCAATCATTGGTGCAGGCCTATTTGTGGACAATGAAATTGGGGCTGCTACTTCGACGGGCGTGGGAGAGGAAGTGATTCGTATTTGTGGGTCCCACTTGGTAGTGGAGTTGATGCGTCAAGGTAACTCACCGCAGCAAGCCTGTGAACTTGCGGTGAAGCGAATCGTGAAGAACCAGCCGAAGAAGTCGAAAGAGATTCAAGTGGGCTTTCTGGCACTTAATCGAAATGGAGAGATGGGTGCGTATGCTTTGCAGAAGGGCTTTACTTATGCGGTCTATTCAAATGACGTGCCGAATAAGATTTTTGAATCAAACGCTTACTACACCTGATGCATTTAGAAATTGTCGTTTATAATGTGGACTCGGCCCTGCGCGCACAGGAAGGCCGTGCAGACCGAATTGAATTATGCGACAATCCCGCCGATGGCGGTACGACTCCGTCTTATGGCATCATTGAATGCGTAAGACAGAATCTAAGTATTGATGTGTTTGTAATGATTCGCCCGCGCGGCGGTGATTTCCATTATTCCACATACGAATTCTATGCGATGAAACGAGACATCGATCAATGCCAAAAGTTGAGTGCCGATGGTGTGGTACTTGGGATATTAAATCCAGATGGAACGATCGACAAAAAAAGGTGCAAAGAGTTGATTGATCGGGCACGGCCAATGAAGGTGACGTGCCATCGCGCATTTGATATGACGCGAGATCCTTTTGAAGCACTCGAAGACTGCATTGAAGTTGGCTTCGACAGAATACTTACCGCTGGTCAACACGCAAAGGCAATTGATGGCGTGGATCTTATAGCTGAGTTAATAAAAAAAGCAAGCGGACGAATTGCCATCATGCCCGGTTCTGGCGTAAATGAAACTACCGTCGAAGAAATCGTACGTAAGACGAAGACAAAAGAAATTCATTTTTCTGCTACTGCCTTCCGCGACAGCGAAATGAAATTCCGGAACCCAAGCATCGCCGGCATGGGCGACCAGGAGGGGGCAGAATTCAAATTACGCTCCGTTGATCCCGATCGCGTAAGAAAGATGAGGTTGCTTGCCGAGCAAAATGAGGTAAAATAAAATGGCCTAAGGCAAGGCAAATGCTACATAACTATCACCCGCCTTCGTTCCTAGCTTCCCGCCACCGCAAGCGATGACAACGAATTGTTTTCCGCCCGCCTCATAGATCGCAGGCGTAGCGAAACCAGGCGCTGGCAATTGCGTTTCCCACAGAAGTTTTCCGTTGAGCTTATTGAAACACCTAAACTTTCCGTCGGGAGTGGCTGCTATGAATAGTAATCCGCTCGCCGTCACCACCGGTCCGCCGTAATTTTCCGATCCGGTGATGATTCCCTTGTCTTTGAACTTCTTTATTTCTCCCAGCGGAATTCTCCACTCGATTTCTCCGGTAGCTAGATTCACGGCGTTCAATGTCCCCCACGGCGGCGTAATGCCAGTGTAACCTTCCTTAGTTAAGAATTTGTTGTATCCAGTGATATTGTAGCGTAGTTGCCGGAACGAATCGACCGCTACCATGGGAGCTACAAATTCTTTTTTCTGTTTTGATTTCAGGTCGAGCACGAATGAGGCAATAGCTGATCTTTCCTCAGTAGAAATATTTTTCATTGCGGGCATCATCCGTCTCCCCGTGCTGATAAGATCAAATAAGGCCTGCTCAGAATATTTTTTATTTGCTTCCACAACGGAGGGGTAGTTTCCGGTTCCATTTCGGTCTGGGCCGTGGCAAGACTGGCAATTTGTTTTGTAGAGTCGTGCACCCGCTTCTAAGTAATTTTCCTTTTTGGGTTTATCGTATTTTACCTCCGTCATCTTGAGCATCCAGGGCATTTCATTGGCATTCACAAACAATAGCTGCGAGGCTTTGTCGAATGCTACGCCACCCCATTCACCACCACCGTCCAGACCAGGGAAGAAAATGGTCCCTTGGAAGGTCGGTGGCTGATACATGTTGCCGTACTTGTAAGTGGCCAACCTGCTTTTGAGATCTTGATAAGATGAATCGGGAACGAGGTTGTTCAGTTCAGCCTCCGTGAATGTCTGTCTGGCAAATGGTTTTGGGAAGGTGGGAAAAGGCTGCGTTGGCCATAACTTTTCTCCTTTTAATTCCGAATCGTGAGGTACTTCTCTTTCTTCGATTGGATACACCGGTTTTCCCGTTTCCCGTTCTAGCAAAAACACAAATCCGTTCTTCGTAGGTTGAGCAACGGCCTCTATCTCTTTTCCGTCTTTTTTAATGGTAACGAGGGCGGGCGCCGTGGGCAGGTCTTTGTCCCACACGTCGTGGTGGATGGTTTGAAAATGCCAGATGTATTTTCCCGTGGACGCATTCAACGCAAGTACACAGTTTCCGAAAAGGTCCGTTCCTATTCTTTTTGCCCCATAAAAATCGAATGACACTGAACCCGTGGGAGCAAAAAGTATTCCGCGTTTTTCATCCAAGCTAAATCCAGCCCACGAGTTTGCTCCGCCTAGATGTCTGTATGCGGTGGAGTCCTCCCAGGTATCATAGCCTACCTCACCGGGATGTGGAATCGTGTGAAAGATCCAAATCAGTTTGCCCGTATGGACGTTGAAAGCACGGATGTGACCCGGTGCAGCATCGCCTCCCTCAGAAACACGCGAACCGATGATATACAGGTCTTTGTAAATAATCCCCGGCGAAGTGGCTGCGACATATAGATCAGAGACATCTTTACCTAATCCTTCATGCAGATCGATGGAGCCGTTGTCACCAAATTTTGGGTCGGGCTTACCCGTGAGTGCATCGATGGAGTAAAGGAAAGAACCGGCGGCATAAAAAATCCTTTTCTGCTGCTCGTTCTCCCAATAGGTGACTCCACGATTATTGTTCAGTAGGAAGCGCACAAAAGACGGGAACCTCACCTTTTGCTCGGCCTGCGGATCGAAGACCCAGACTTGTTTTCCTGACGCTGCGGCGACGGCAAAAAGTTTTAACTGAGGAGTAGTTCCATACAGTACATTGTCAACTACGATAGGATTGCACTGAATTTGAGAATGGTTCACGGTATCGGCATCGCCGGTATGATACGTCCATGCCACTTGAAGTTGACTGACGTTAGCGGTGTCTATTTGAGTGAGCGAACTGAAACGAATGTTTTCTTTCGATCCCCCCGCGATACGCCAGGTGTCATAATTCCTATTTTTTGTACAGGCGACGACGCAGCAGGCGAAGAGAATGGGGACGAGCCTTTTCATAAATGACGTTTAGGGAAAGTTAGAAAAACACTCACATAAGTTGGTCTTTTTTTTTACGATCAGGGAGAAATTAAAAAAACCGTCCGAAGACGGTTTTGTGGAAATGGTGTGGAGAATATCGGATTCGAACCGATGACCTCTTCCATGCCATGGAAGCGCTCTAGCCAGCTGAGCTAATCCCCCGAGGGGTGCAAATATATTTCAAATTATAGTTTTGGCAAATTTACGTGCAGGCCTACTTAATAATTCGCCTCGCCCCTCGAAAACGTTTGATAAAATAGTCAGAATAAAGATTAGCCTCCATCACGCCCAGAGACGTCGAAGCATGAATGAATTTCACGTTATCGCTTGCTTTGATTTCCGTTACAATTCCTACATGGGTTATTACCCTTTTCTTTTTTCCAGTGGCAAAGAAAACAAGGTCACCCGGCTTTAACTCTTCCTTCTTTATTTTTTCTCCTTGCTTTGCTTGCACATCGGCTGTGCGGGGGAGTGCAATGTCGATAGACTGAAACGCACGGCTCGTCAGCCCAGAACAATCGATTCCGGACCGCGATGTTCCGCCCCATAAATAGGGAGTGCCCGTATAGGAACGTGCCGTTTTGATGACGGTAGAGACTTGGTCTTTAATTCTGGATTTTCTAGAGGAAGCGCAGCCGGTGGCGACTAACGCCAAGAAGATTAAAAAATATAAATGCGTAATTTTATGCCTCACTAAAAAAATGGCCTCCCGACACAATCGGGATGGTATTCAAAGGTACGAAAATGGAAATAGTTAAAGAAATAAAACCTGTTGTCAGTGAGCAAATTGTTGATTCATTCAAGAAAGTCGTGGGTGAGTCTTTTGTATTTATTGATGAACCCAAAAGAGCGGAATACGGGCACGACAAAACGGAAGACTATCAATTTACGCCCGACGTTGTAATTACGCCGGCCAACACGGCAGAGGTTAGCGAACTATTAAAGATCTGTAACAAGCATCAGGTTCCTGTAACGCCTCGGGGCGCGGGCACAGGTCTTAGCGGTGGTGCGCTTCCGATAAAAAAAGGAGTGGTAATCTCCATGGAACGATTCAACAAAATATTGAACATCGATGAACTGAATTTACAAGCAACTGTTGAACCTGGCGTTATCACGGAAGTGTTTCAGAATAAAGTAAAAGAGAAAGGTTTGTTTTATCCACCTGATCCTGCCAGCAAAGGTTCTTGCTTTTTGGGAGGCAACCTGGCCAATAATTCCGGCGGACCGAAAGCAGTGAAGTATGGTGTAACGCGCGACTATGTCATCAACATGGAAGTTGTATTGCCTACCGGCGAAATCATTTGGACCGCCGCGAACGTGCTTAAGAATTCCACGGGCTACAATCTTACACAACTCATGTGTGGTAGTGAGGGTACACTAGGCATTATTACCAAAATTGTTTTCAAGTTGCGTGGTAATCCTCAGAAGACAGTATTGATGATGATACCCTTTATCACCAACGAAGAAGCCTGCAAGGCCATTGCTGCCATTTTTACTGCTGGAATAGTGCCGTCTGGCATGGAATTTTTTGAACGTGAAGCGGCCGAAAAAACATTTGCTTATTGTGAGAAAGTACTGAGCAGCCCGGTCACTACGAAGTTGACGGATGGCATGGATGCTTATCTGCTTTGCGAACTTGATGGGAACGATGAAGAACTGCTGATGCGCGATGCCGAACGAGTAATGGCTGTTGTTGAAAAATTTCAGAGTGGAGAAATCTTGTTTGCTGAAAGCGCGGGGCAAAAAGACGAGCTGTGGAAGATCCGAAAAAATATTTCACCCGCCGTGAACTGGTTTACGCTTACCAAGTCAGATGATGTCGTCGTACCTCGCGCCAATTTGCCCAAGTTAATTGTAGGTATAAAAGAAATAGGCAAACGTTTTGGTTTCAACACGGTTTGCTTTGGTCATTTGGGCGATGGCAACTTGCACGTGAACATTTTGAAAGAGAACATTTCCGACGAACGCTGGGAGAAAGAAATCCCCGAGGGTATTGGCGAGATATTTAAGCTGACGGTGAGTTTGGGCGGAACTCTTTCAGGGGAACACGGTATTGGTATCGCTAAGCGACCTTATATGCCGATAGCGATGAGCGAAGTGAACTTGAACCTGATGCGTGGCATCAAAAAAGTATTCGATCCGAATGGCATATTGAATCCGGGAAAGATTTTTTAAAAATTCGTTGGGTGAAACCCTACCTCACAAAGCCGATTAAGATTCCTCGCTTCGAAGAGTCTGCTGGCTTTTATACCACGCCCTTGCGCTCCAGAACGATGAGCAAAATCAAAGGGAAGGACACCAAACCCGAACTTCTCTTGCGTAAGGCACTCTGGGCGAAGGGTTATCGCTATCGAGTACATTATAAAAATGTGACAGGTAAACCGGACATTACGATCACGAAACATCGGTTGGCCATTTTTGTAGATGGGAAGTTTTGGCACGGCCATGACTGGCAGGAAAAGAAAAAGCAGATCAAGTCGAATGCGGGTTTTTGGATTCCCAAAATCGAAAGGAATATGCAACGCGATCAAGAAGTCACCCTGCGACTTGAAGCCGAGGGGTGGACCGTCATCCGGCTATGGGAAGACTTTATTTTGAGGGATTTGGCCGCCTGTGTAAAAACGATAGAGGCTTATGCTCACACTGATTTTCATTTGCGCGACAATTTTGACGAACCCTCTGATTTCACCACCTTTACTTAACCTTAATTAACCTTTGCCATGAGAAAACTGTTTGCCCTGTTCTTAGTTGCAGCTGCATGTTCACCAGCAAAAAGAGAAAGCGATCAAGGGCAGTCTGAAACTTCAATGGCTGCCACGCTCACAGAAGCTCAAAAGTCCGATGGATGGAGGTTGATCTTTGATGGTCAAACCATGAATGGGTGGAAAATTTTCAAGGATCGCAAAAACAACACGTGGGAGGTAAAAGACGGAACGCTCCATTGCAAACCTGTCAACGAACAAGTTCAGGGCGATGGCGATGAGCGTTCGGACCTGATGACAACGGAAGAATTTGAAAACTTTGAATTTGCCTTTGACTGGAAGATTTCAGCTAAAGGGAATAGTGGCGTGATGTTTAAGGTGACGGAAGAATTCGAGCAACCTTATTATTCGGGACCGGAATACCAAATGATCGATGACACCGGGTATTTACCAAAGCCGACTGATAAACAAATGACAGGCGCAAATTATGACATGCACGTTGTGGAGAGTAAAACGCTCAAGCCCGTAGGTGAATGGAACTCCTCTAAGATTGTGGTCAATGGCAATCACGTTGAGCACTGGCTGAACGGTCAAAAGATTGTAGATTACGAATTGAATTCTGAGGATTGGAAAAAACGAAAGACTGAAAGCAAGTGGAAAGAAGCGGCTGGTTATGGTATGGCGAAGAAAGGGCACCTTGATTTGCAAGACCACGGTTGCGAAGTTTGGTTCAGAAATTTAATGGTTAAAACACTTTGATTAACATACGATCAGGAACGGTAATTGTCATCGGGGTCTTCTTGGAGGCCCTGATTGTTATGTATGCAGTTGCCATCAATGGTTTTTCTCTGGAGGCGCTGCACGTAACCACACGTTTTTCTGGTAGGCTTTCTCTGCTTGCGTTCAGTTTGATACTTCTTTTATATGACAAGCGCGGAGTGATTCGTTTGGATGTGGCATTTCTGTTATTTGCCATTCTTCACGGCATTCACTTGGTGGAGCTGTTGTCCTATGTGGGACTTGCGGGCGTGGAATTGATTCCATTAAGAGTGGCGGGTGGCTTTGTGGCGTATGCTATGATTTTCGCCATGCCGTATGCCGTGGCTCAACACCACTCTGGAAAATTATCACACAAAAATTTTAACAGAATTGAGGCCGTCTATTTCATTTACGTGTGGCTCATCTTTTTCTTGACTTACCTTCCTCGAGTGATGGGTACACTACCCAATGTTGGCGGCACTTTCACTGAGCACGTTATCTTGTTTTCGTGGGTGATCTTATTGGGAGTAATTAAATTAGTAAGTGTGATCGGCGATATGCTGCCGGGTTAAACATGTGCGGAATTACAGGGATCTTTGCTTTCAATCTAGTTGGTAAATTTAATCTAGTCAATATCGCCTCGGCCACAAAAGCCTTGAGCAAACGCGGGCCTGACCATCAGGATATTTATCATGACAATTTTGTCGGGCTAGGCCACCGTAGACTTTCCATCATAGATACGAGTGTGGTGGCGCATCAACCCATGTGGGACGAGTCCAAGCGCTATTGCATTATTTTCAACGGAGAAATTTTCAATTTTCAGGAATTGAAAAAGGAGTTGGAGGGCAGGGGAGTGACTTCTTTCTTTTCCCACTCCGACACGGAAGTTTTGCTCAAGCTATTTATTATTGACAAGGAACAATGCCTTAACAAACTCAATGGTTTTTTTTCATTTTGTATTTACGACCGCGAAGAGCAATCTTTTTTTATTGCCCGCGATCGGTATGGGGTGAAACCCTTGATTTATCTTTTCGACGAAGATAAATTCATTTTTGCTTCAGAGATGAAATCGGTGCTGGCATACGGAGTGGAAAAGGAATTAGATTACACCGCCCTCCACACCTACCTTCAACTTAATTATATCCCCGCGCCACGTACCATTTTTAAGAATATCAAGAAGTTGATGCCAGGGCACTATGCTAAAATTCAAAGTAGAAAATTGGAAGTAGCGAAGTACTATTCGATCCCGCTTACGGCGAATGACGAACAAGCAACAACCAAAAACTACGAACAAGCGAAAGAGAAATTCAAAGAACTACTCGATGCATCGGTGCAGCGAAGATTGATCTCCGATGTTCCGCTCGGTGCATTTTTAAGCGGAGGCATTGATTCATCGGTACTGATTGGCCTGGCCGCCAAGCATAAACCCGATCTCCATACTTTCTCGATTGGCTTCAAGGACGAAAAGTTTTTTGATGAAACCGACTACGCGAGGCTTGTTGCCAATCATTTTAAAACAGAGCACACCGTTTTCTCGTTGACTAATAAGGATTTGTTCGAACATGTAAATTCTATTCTGGATTACATCGATGAGCCATTTGCTGATTCTTCAGCCATCAACGTATACATCTTGAGTAAAGAGACTCGCAAATACGCAACTGTTGCCTTGTCTGGCGATGGCGCTGACGAATTGCTTGGGGGTTATAATAAGCACGGCGCTTTTTATCGGGCAATCCACGCCGGAGCGAAAGAATCGTTTGTGAGCTCTATGTTACCGCTTTGGAAAATGATGCCAAAATCCAGAAGTGGATTTGTCAGCAACAAGACCAGGCAATTCCAGCGTTTTGCTGAGGGAATGAAATTGTCGTCGAGGGAGAGGTATTGGCGCTGGGCCGGTTACGCTACGGAGTCAAAGGCATTCGAATTATTTTCGGAACAGTCGCGAGCTAATTATGATAGACAAGAGTTTGACTCATTTAAACAGGATCTATTGACAACCCTTCCGGAAAAGGAAAGTATCAATGATATTCTGCTCACGGATTTCAATGTAGTGTTGCCGAACGATATGCTCATGAAAGTCGATTTGATGAGTATGGCCAATGGACTCGAAGTACGCTCTCCTTTCTTGGACTATGAACTCGTGAACTTTGCATTTTCTTTGCCAGAAGAATTCAAAATCAACCCTGAAATAAGGAAGCGAATTGTTCAAGATGCCTACAAAGATTTTTTGCCGCCAAAGCTTTACAATCGACCTAAGAAAGGTTTTGAAGTTCCGTTGCTGAAATGGCTTCGAAGGGACATGAAGTCGCTCATCAAAAATGACCTGCTATCTGAAAACTTCGTAAGGGAGCAGAATATCTTCAACTACAAAGCAGTAAATAGACTTAAAAGGAAGCTTTTTTCTCTTAACCCCGGTGACGTGCATGCGCGCATTTGGGCGCTCGTGGTGTTTCAATGGTGGTGGAAGAAATATAACAGCAACAAGACTTAAAAAAAGCCGCGATTTTGGAGTGCCTAAAACTCAGCTAGCTCCTTCAAGCTACTATTTGCGGCTTCAATAACTTGGTCATTCTTTTCTTTGGTGCCAATTGCGAGTGCTTTTTTATAATGATCCCTGGCAAGAGAAGAGTTATTTCTTTTTCGTTCTACACTGCCACTGCTTATCCAAACATAAGGGTTTTCTGGAAATAGTTCCCTGGCAACAGCAAGGACATCGGCCGCACTACTCAGGTCGTTCATTTGCTGAAGATTTTCCGAAGCATTAATGAGGAGAGGTGGCGAGGGCTCAGTGGCAAGTTGCTCAAAAAAAGTTTTTGGGTTATCAATTAGACGCTTCGATCCCTGCAGTTGAATTTTGTCAACGACTCTGATTAGAATGTTTTGTTGCACTTTCCGCAATGGCTTTCCCCACAGCAGGTTAAAATAGTTGCCCGTGATCGAATACCCTGTCCCATACATGTTGGTTCAAAGAAAACGTCGATGGAAAAGCCTGCGCCACCGCCGTTGTGACCTACTATTTTTTTGCCGCAAATGTTTCTATCGTTAATAATTTGCATTCCATAAGCATAATGACGGCCCTGACTTGAGGCATCCACTGTGTGATTTGCTGTTTGCTGAAGTAGCTCCGCTTGTTGATCGAAGAATTTATTCCCCAAATACGCCTGTAGAAATCTTAGCAGGTCATTTGCGTCTGTAATCCAACCTCCAGCCGGAGTGGCCTTAGGGCTTAAACTGACGTTGTACGGAATTGCTTTTGAGCTGGAAAGGTTATAGTACGGTTGGGCTTCGTCTGGAGGCATTAGGGTGTCAT
>Ga0310811_10008115_pt1 | contig 13491 bp, 7 predicted proteins | sample YCmetagenome_FD_207642 | JGI IMG/M metagenome (GOLD analysis project Ga0310811, IMG submission 207642) | Soil microbial communities from experimental microcosm in Duke University, North Carolina, United States - YC | ecosystem: Engineered > Artificial ecosystem > Soil microcosm > Unclassified ... | reverse complement strand
GTTCTTCGCGGATTATTGGAGCAAGTCCTTTCTGGCTGCGAAAGGCGAGGCGGGCCGCTTCACCGATCTGCTGGGCTGGGACGAACTCAACACGATTCTTGAGCAGCATCGGCTTGGCCCGCCGCGGTTGCGCCTGACCCATGAAGGACATGCCATTGAACCTTTCCGCTATATGGCCCCCGGGGCGGGCGGTGTCCCACAACTCAACGCCGGCAAGCTTGCCGCCTGCCTGTCCGGTGGCGCGACACTGGTGCTGGATTGCGTCGAGGAGCTGGCGCCCAAAGTGCGCACGCTCGCGGCCTCCTTTCGGGACGCGCTTCATGCGGGCAATTATGTCAATCTCTATGCGGGATGGCACAGCCAGAACGGCCTGGATCTGCATTGGGACAGCCAGGAGATCATGGTCCTGCAACTGTCCGGAAGAAAGCGCTGGCAGATTTACCAGCCCACGCGCCTCAATCCGCTACACGACGACGTGGAAACACCGCCGAAGCCCACGGGCTCTCCCATCTGGGATGGCATGCTGGAGGACGGCGACATGCTCTATATCCCGCGCGGCTGGTGGCATGTCGCCTTTCCGGTCGGGGAGCCGAGCCTGCATCTGACGGTGGCGACGATCCCGCCCCACGGCGTGGATCTGCTTCAATGGCTGATCGGTGGACTGCGCCGCCATGAGGCGGTGCGCGCCGACCTTCCGCGATTGGACGATGCCAGGGGACAGAAGGCTTATCTGAAAACCTTGCGCGCCTTGCTTGCCGAGGCGCTGGCGGATGACGCGGTCGCCCAGTTCCGCCATGAATGGGAGGGCGATTTGCGGCCTTTCTCTCATATCCGTTTGCCGGACATGCCCTATGTCCAGGTCGAGGCGCTGGGCGAGGCCCATCGCATCCGGCTGGCCGCGGCGCATCATCTGCATTTCGTCCGCAACGGCGCCAACATGGAATTCAAGGCCCAGGGCATGGTGTGGAGCGACCTTCCGCCCAATCTGGTGCCGGCGCTCGAGATGCTTAGTGATACCCGCGCCGTGAGCTTCGCCGAGCTTTGCGCCCGCCTCGATGGCGACGCCGCCAAGGCCCATCTGCGCCACACGCTTGCCGCGCTCGCGCGTGGTGGCGTGATCCTGGTCGAAAAGCCGTAAATCTCCGCAAGACGAAAAACCGTCTCTAGTACCGCATCCGAAAGCCGATCGAGATCACACGGCCCAGATTGCTGGCGCCATAGGCGTCGAAGCCGGTGGTGGCGCTGTTGCTGGCATTGTTGGTGTTGCCGACCGGGCTGGTATTGTAGAAGGGCGGGTCGCTGCCCAGGATATTGCTGACATCGACATAGACCTGGTCGTTGCTCAGCCGTCCGTCCACCCCGCCAAGGTCATAGGCGAAATGGGTATCGAAGGTGATGTTGGCCTTCACCGGATCGCCACCGCCCACCGGCACGCCGGCGCTGGAGACACGCACCGGATTGATCGTGCCGCTGGACCAGTTGCGATAGGCGCCGACATAGCGTGTCACCAGCGCGGCGGAAAAGGCATCCAGCGCCCATTGCAGGGACAGCCGCGCTTGCAGGCCGATGGAAGGGAAAGTGGTATTATAGCCGGACGTATTCAGAACGCTGAACTGCGGTCCGCTGCCCAGGCTTTCATCGAAAGCCAGAAAGTCCGTCGCCATCAGCGCGGCGCTGAAGCTGCCTGCCTGCTCGCTGCGATAGGAATAAGAGGCCGAGATATCCAGCCCCTGCACATCCAGGTTCAGCACATTGGCCTGCCGCTGGTCGAACAGATAATAGACCGTGGCGGGCAGGGACTGGACGATGGGGACATTGCCGATGAAGGTCGCGATCTGCGGTTGCGTGCAGGGCGCACCGGGATTGCAGAATACCAGGCGGTAATTCTGCGAGGTGTTGGTCAGCACCGAGGATATCTGCGGCGAGGTCACGCCGCCCTTGAAGCGGTTGTCGAAAAAGGTGACGGACAGCGACAGGCCGGGCACCAGCTCTGGCGTCAAATCCAGCCCCAGGTTCCAGGCGCGGCCCTGCTCGGGCCGAATGTTGGGATTGCCCGTATAGCGATAGACGCCCGCGATCTTGGAATCGATCTGGCACGTCACGGCGCCGGCAACGCAGCCGGGATCGCCGACGATATTGGGATAGAGCGCGGTCGGAACCGCGGCGCTGGGGGTGAAGGGGGTGACGCGCGACAGCACGTTGAGGCCGTCGCGCGCGGGATCGCCGACGCTGCGCTGGGACGGCGCCACGAAGGAGGTGGACCAGTTGGCGCGCAGCTTCACGCTCTCGGCGGCCTTCCAGTCCAGCGCGATCTTGGGATTGGTGGTGGCGCCCACGTCGCTGTAATCGTCATGACGGCCGGAGATGTTCAGCATCACCTGGCGCGCCATGGGCATCTTCGCGTCCGGCCCGACCAGCGGGATGTCGGCCTCGGCGAAGACGGAAAAGACGCTGCGGTCGAGCGAATAATAAGTCGTGCCCAGCGACCGGCCGGCGGGACCATAATCGTTGGGGGAATTGATGCCGGAATGCTGGCCTATGCTCATATACTCGCTGCCCAGCGCCAGCCGCAGCGGGCCGCTGGGCAGATCCAGCACGTCGCCATCGGCGCCGAAATGAAAGTCGCGCAACTGATAGCTGCCGCGATAAGCCTGCGGGTTGTTCGTGATGGCCTTGCGTACCGCATCCGAGGTGCGATTTGCGGCGGCCGGGTTCCACACATCCAGCGCATTGGCCGTAGTCAGCGGCAGGTTGAGGAAAGTAAAGCTGGAGCCCGACTGCGTCGGCACCGTGGTGTCGCCGGCGGTATTGGCGGTGCCGTTCAACGCCAGGGAGGCGGCGCCCAGGTCCAACGTGTTGGCGTTGGTGATGACAACGCTCTGGTCGTTGGCCACCATCTGGCTGGCGGTAAGCCTCAACCGCCGGCTAAGCTCGTAATCCTCGTTCAGGATGACATACCAGTCCTGGGAATGATTGTCGTTCAGGCCATAGCCCAGCAGCTGGGTCGCGTCCCAGCGGACGATTTCGGAGGTGGCGCTGCCGGTATAGCCGGCGGGCGTTTGATAGAAGGGATTGGCCTGGGGTCCCGTCGCGAAAACCTTGGCTTGCAGGGTCGGCGCCGAAACATGGGTGTAAGTGTCGCGATAGGAATAGTCAAAGTCTCCCGACACCGTCAGGCGGTTACCTAGATTCTGCGCGAACTTTGCCAATGCGGTGTGCCGAACCTCTGCGCCGGTGCCATTGTAGCTGCCTTGTGTGTTCTCGCCGTAGGGGCAGGGCGAATATTGCGGTGTGTTGGGGACCGGCATTGTCGCCGTGGCGCCGGTGAACATGGTGCTCGTGGCCGGATCGCAGTAAAAAGTGGCGCCATTGGTGACGCTGCTGGTCGCGGTACCGGGTGGCAGAAGCCCGTTCTGGATGGCGAGTGTGGTCTTGTCTGGAACGGTATACGGCCGGCTTCGATAATCCACCGACGGATTGGCGGCGCGCGAATAGCTGTAAGCCCCCGTCACCCAGCCAGAGGACCAGGTGTGCCCGTAGAGCGCGCTTCCCAGCTGGGTGCCGTAATTGGCGCCGAAGCCGGCCTGCAGATCGGCCTCGAAGCCTTCGTAGCGCTTGCGGGTGATGATGTTGATGACCCCGCCTACAGCGTCGGAGCCATAAACCGAGGACGATCCGTCGGCCAGGATCTCGATGCGCTCCACTGCGATGGCGGGCACCATGTTGGGATCGGGCAGCACATGCTGGTTGCCGCCCACCGGCAGCCTATGACCATCGATCAGCACCAAAGTCGAATTGCTGGCACTGGCCCCCAGGCTGTGGATGGTGGGTGCATAATAGGACGTGCCGGGCAACTGCCCGACGCCCGAGCCGCCGAATGCCGTCACAGCCGGCGCCAACTTCAGCATCTGAGCGGGGGTGATGCTGGCCGTGTCCTCGATCAGGCCGCGGTCGATGATGTCCAACCGCGCGCCGACCAGACCGGAGTCGCGAATGCTGGTGCCGGTAATGGTGACATGCTCCACGGGCTCGGCCAGGGGTTCGGCGGTCGCGGTCGCACTCGCCTTTTCCACCGGCTGGGCATCGGGTGCCATCCTGCGCACCACCAGACTGCGCGATCCGCCGGGTAGCACCTCCAGCCGTGTGCCGGCGATCAGCATCTGAATTGCGGTGCGCGCGGACATTCGGCCCGATATCGCCCTGCTGCGCAGGCCGGCCACCGAATCCGCAGTGAAGAGAATATCCTCGCCGGTCTGCTGCGCAATCTGCTTCAAGGCTTCCGACAAGGGGGCCGCGGCCAAGGCGATGTCGAACTGGCGTTCATCCTGTGCGCGGGCAGGGGGCGCGGCAAACACCATACCGGCCAGAATGAGACCGGAAAGATGCGCCAGGCAGGACAAGCTCCCCCGACGCACCCGCGACCTTCCAGGCTGGAGCGGCGGCAAAGGATGAGCCGGGGAGCTCATTTCTTCGTCAGCGGTCGGCCATCGTTTGAGATCAGGAAGACGCGGCTCGGCGTCTCTTGAATCCTCGCCTCCGTCAGCGCGGCGATCGTATTGGCGAAGGCGATGCTGTCGCCATTGCGGTAGACGCCGCTGATGCGCTTGTCGCCGAGGTCGCGGCCCTGAATGACGATGCCGACGGGGCTGTAGCGATTCATTTCCGCAACCGCTTCGGATAGTCGCGTGTCCTCGAAAACGGTGCGGCCCGAATGCCAGGCGCCGACCGCGGCCGCCCGCGGCCGATCGATGGCGCCCACGCTCCCGCCCACCAGCGCCATGCGTTCTCCGGGCGCCAGGCGGTGGATCTCGTTATTGAGATTGACCGAGGCCTGCCCTGAAAAGAGCATCACGAAGGCATTGTGTCCGTCGCAGCGCACGTCGAAGTTGGAGGCATCGGCAACGATCCGCCCCTCCGCGGCCTTAACCACGAACGGGCGGTCCTTGTCCGACACGACCGCGAAGTTGGCACGGCCATAGCGCAAGGTGACGACCCGCGTGTCGCGGTCGAACAGCACGTCCATGCAGGAATTGGTGTCGAGCAGGGCGCGGCTGTTGTCGGGCAGCGCAATGGTCTGTTGCTCACCGACTTTGGTGAGGTAAGTCCGCGCCTCGGCTGGACGCGAGAGCGCCAGGTAAGCGGCGGCGCCGGCGATCGGCGTGGCCACCAGCCCCGCCATCACGGCGCGCCGCGAACCAGATGCCATGGCGGGGACGCGGCTTTTTTCACGCATGTCGCGCGGATAGTTTCCCGCCACATCCCACACCGCCGTCAAGGCCTCGAAGGCCTCGCCATGCGCCGGGTCTTGCGCCAACCAGGCCTGAAAACCGCGCGCATCCTCTTCTGTGCGCAGATTGGAGCGCTGGCGCGCCAGCCATTGGGCAGCCTGAAGCTTCACCGTTTCGTTCAACTCGGGATTGTCGATCACGTCACCAGGCCTTCGCGTAATCAGCCAGCATCAGCATGGCCTTGGCCATCTGCTTCTCGATCGCGCTCTCGCTTATGCCCAACCGCCGAGCGATCTCGGTGTATTCCAGCTTGTCGATGCGATGCATCAGGAAGATCTCGCGCGTCCGGTCGGGCAGGCGATTAATTCCCGACACGACGCGAGAAAGCAACTCTTTCGCCGCGACCACTTCATCGGGGCGCGCGGCCGCATCCTCGCGGTCGGGCACCGGCGTGCGGACCTCGCCATAGAGGCGCCGGTCGTGGCGGTAGTCATCGATCCCGATATTGACAGCGGTGCGCACCAGGAAAGCCGCCGGATTGGCCACCGTGTTGCTGGCACTATATTGCTGGAAACGCACATAGGCGGAATGCAGCAGGTCTTCGGCGTCGGCGCCGCCGCCTGTCCGCCTTGCGATACGTTTCAGAACTCCAGCCCAGAATTCCCTGCTGCGAGGAATTTCTGTCATTCTTGTTTCCCCCTGAACCAATTAGGGATGGTCTGCCTCCTTCCGTCAAATTTTTTTTGCCGCGACGCTGTGGGTGGCCCTTGTCCCCGTCGTCCAGTGGTTAAGCCTGTCGCCCAAAAGACAGGATGAACCAGGGAAACGTCACAACTGGCCTTCGGCCAGAACGGGGAAATCATGTCAAAATCGCTGAGGCTCAATCTGGGCACGTCTTTTGTTGCCCTCTTCGCTGCTGCAACAATTACCACTGCAGTCCATGCGCAAGAAACGAACGCGGCGGGCACTGCCGCGGCGGATTCCGTCGAGGCGGTGACGGTAACAGGCACCAGCTTCCGCGGCGTGGCTCCTGTGGGTGGCAACCTGGTCTCTGTCGGCTCGGCCGAGATCGAAAAGACCGCGGCGCAGAATGCGCAGCAGATTCTCAAGAATGTTCCCGCTATCACCGGCCTTGGCATGTCGGGCGTGACGCAGAATGCAGGTAATTCTTATTACGCGCCCACCATTCACAGTCTGGGCGCCTCCGCCTCGAACTCCACCCTGGTTCTGATCGACGGTCACCGCATTCCGCTGGGCCATATTTCGCTGGCCTTGCCCGATCCCAGCATGGTGCCACCAATCGCGCTGGAGCGCGTGGAAGTGCTGGCGGAAGGTGCTTCCTCGGTCTATGGCTCCGATGCTGTTGCCGGCGTGGTGAATTTCATCACCCGCAAGCGCTATGATGGGATCATGGCCACGGCCCAGATGGGCACAGGCGATGACTTCGGAACGGTCTCGGCCGGTCTCTTGGGCGGCACCACATGGCAGGGCGGTTCGGCGCTGGCGGCCTTGGGCTATTCGCATTCCGGCGCGGTGCGCTACGACTATTCCACCCGCCCCTATCTGCAGCCCAACAAGACCCCCTATGGCGGCACCAATTTCCAATCCTTCAGTTGCTCGCCGGCCGCCATCCAGCCAGCCGGTTTTTCGACCATTTTTGCGTCGCCGACCGCGGCCACGCCGATCGCCAACAGCACCGCGAACGGGCCGTGCGACAGCCAGCAATATGGCGACGTCTATGGCAAGGAAACCCGCTACAACATGATGTTCCGCGCCCAGCAGGACATCGGCGACAACATCACTATTTCCGGCGACTTCATCTATTCCAGCCGGCAGACCTTCACGCCGCAGGCGCGCGGCACCATCCAGGCCACGGTGTTCGGCACCGGCGCCCAGGCCAATCCCTTCTATGTCAATCCGCCGGGCGTGGTGGCCGGCACCACGGCCGGCAATTCCCAGACCATCCGCTGGGATGCAAACCAGCTGCTTGGGCCTGGCGCCTATACCAACAACACGGCGCCCGTCTGGACCGGCACTCTCAATGCGGAATATCGCGTCAACGACAATTGGCGGGTCAATGCCATGTTCCTGGAGGGACAGGACCGCACCGCCCAGGTCACGGCGGGCACGCTCTGCCAGAGCTGCGCCACCCTGGCGCTCAACGGGACCACCAACACCTCCGGCAGCCTCACCGCCGTGGTGCCGGGCACCACGCTCACACCGTTGCAACTGCCGTTGACTGCGGCCAACGCGCTGGATGTCTGGAATCCGGCATCGACGAACCGTACCTCCGCGGCGGTGCTGAAGGCTTTGACCGACTCCCGCAGCTCCATCAGCCAGGTGAGCAATCTCCAGCAGGCGCGCATCGGCATCGACGGCACGCTCTTCAAGCTGCCGGCGGGCGACCTGCGGCTGGCCTTCGGCGGCGAGTCGCAGATCTATGTTCTCAATACCGACGTGGTCAATCCGCTGAACTCGGGCCCGGCTTCGCTGGGTTCGTCCTATCGCTTCTTCCCGCTGAAGCGCCATGTCGAGTCGGCTTATTTCGAAGTGCTCGCCCCAGTGATCTCGCCGGAGATGAACAGCTTCCTCTACCAGGTCGATCTCAGCGCTTCGGGCCGTTACGACAATTACAGCGACTTCGGTGACACCTTCAATCCCAAGTTCGCCGCGGATGTCGCGTTCATCGACGGGCTGAAACTGCGCGCCAACTGGTCGACATCGTTCGTGGCGCCATCGATGCGCGCGATGGGCGACCCGCTTTACGGCACCTACTCGAACTCGACGGCCCGCCTGTTCAACACGGTGACGTCGGTCTCCCAGGCCCGTTTCCCGACCATCGCGCAGATCCCCGGCATTGCCTGCTCGGGCGGCAATTGCACCATCGGCAACACTATCCAGGGCATTGTGGTGGATACGGGCAATCCGAACCTCAGCCCGCAAAAGGGCGAAACCTGGTCGGTGGGCCTGGATGCCTCACCGCACCTGCTGGAAGGCTTCACCGCCTCCATCACCCTGTTCAACAACCTGCTGCGCGGGGGCATCACCTCGCCCTGCGCCCCGGGCTGCATCCTGAACAATGGCGCGCTGAATTATCAATTCACGGTCTATCCGAACGGGGCGACACCGGCCGAAATCGCCGCCAAGGTCAACGACGTGCCGATCGTCAGCGTCTTCCCGCAGACAACCTATTACATCTTCCGCCGCGCCCAGACCAATGCGCTGGATCTGGATGTCACAGGCCTGGACATCTCGGCGAACTACCAGTTCGAGACCAGCGCCGGTCAGTTCCACCTGGGCGGATCGATGACCCAGTTCCTCCGCTTCACCCAGGCCTATGGCGGCGGCGCGAAGTACAGCATCATCAACTCGGTGGGCATCAATTCGACCTTCCCGGCTATCGCCCGCCAGGTGCGATTGAACGCAGGTTGGGACATGGAGGACTATTCGTTCGACGTCTTCGTGAACAATGTCGGCGGCTACAAGAACTGGGGTGGCGGCACGATCACGCCGCTGGTCCTGGATGCGAACGGCAACGTTTCCGGCGGCGGCGACTATGTCCATTCCTGGACCACGGTCGATCTGCATGCCTCCTGGGACTTCTCGCATGCGGGTCTGCTGGGCGAGAGCCAGCTTTATGTCGACGTCAACAATGTCTTCAATGAAAGCCCGCCTTTCTTCAACAATTCCAACGGCTATGATCCCTTCGGCGCCAACCCGCTGGGCCGTGTGGCGAGCGTGGGTATCCGGGCGCGCTGGTAAGGAGCGACAGATGCGGTTCGACAGAAAATGGATGTGTGCCGCGGCGGCGCTGGGGGGACTTCTCCTGTCGCTGCCGGCCGGCGCGGCTGAGCGCGAGATTGATCCCACTTTCATTTATCGGGATGCCAATACCGCGCCGGAGAAGCCGTCCGACGTGACCACTGCAACATGCCACTATCGCCCGCTGTTCGGGGTGGGTGAGAAGCAGACCGCGGTGCTGGGCAGTGTTGCACGCTATGGCATTGTGGATATCGATGCCCATGGGTCCTGCAAGCCGGTGCAATATTCCGACGAAGAGCAGCTCTATGTCGTATGGAAGGGCAATGGCGAGGCCAGCTATGGCACGGAGAAGGTCGCGCTGAAGGCGGAAGACTTCCTCTATCTGCCCGCCACCGTGCAGCACGGTCTCGCCAATCCCACTGATGCGCCGATGAAGGTGGTGGTCATGGGCTTCCACACCAAGGGCTTTCCGTCCGGCCCGCTGCCGCCGCACCCGCTGAAAGACAATATCGGGAACGTGCCGATCGAATATGTCGGAGGCCATCCAGACAGTTCGCATTTCCGCCTGCTGACCGGCGATGCGCCCCAGACCCGCAATCGCTTCAATGTGGGTTATGTCGTGACCAGCCTGTTCCTGATGGAGATCGATCCTTCCGGCACCAACTTCCCGCACCATCATCCCGACATGGAAGAGATCTATCTGGTCATGGATGGCCATGGCGAGCAGGTGGCCGGTGCGGGTGCGGATGGCATCGCCGCCCGCCATCCGGCCAAGCCGGGCGATGCCTATTTTTACCGGATGAACGCCACGGTCGGTTACTACAGCGCGCCGGGCGTGAAGTCGCGCATCCTGTGTGTTCGGTCGTTCGATCCGGGAAGAGTCCCTGGAAACCGGAAATCAAACTGACCGTGAGCGCCGATCCCGCCTGATCCCCCCTCAGGCGGGATCGGGTCTTTCTTCCGGGCTGTCAGCAAGACGAGGGCGATAATGCATCGAGGGTTGAAGATTGGCGCGGCGATTCTGGTGGCGGGCCTGGCGGCTTCGGCTCCAGCCTGGGCCGAACTGGCGGTTTCGGGCAATGACGGCAAGCAGCCTCAATTGGGCGACAAGCCGCATGATATCGTGCCCGACACCGCGACGGTGATCGATCTGGGCTCCTATCCGCCCAAAATTCGGGGCCAGGTCGAAGTGCCGTACAGCATGATCGGCGAGCCCACCAGCGTCGCGGTGGCGCACAGCGGCAGGTTCGCGTTGGTGACCGCCTCGCAGAAATTCGGTGCCGACGACAAGGTTGTCCCCGATGACAAGTTGTCGGTGGTGGACCTGGCGTCGCCCGACCATCCCAAGGTGATTCAGTCTCTGTCGGCGGGCCAGGGCCCGTCGGGCGTTTCCATCAACAAGAACGACACGCTCGCTCTGGTCGCCAATGTATGGGACGGCACGGTTGCCGCCTTCACCATCAAGGGCAAGACGCTCACGCCCGCCGGCAAGATCCAGCTCGATGCAAAGCTGGGACCGGTGGATGTGGCGATCTCGCCCGACAACAAAAGCGCCCTGGTCACCCAGCGGCATGGCAACAATGTGTGGCGCCTCAACCTCAATGGCAGCCAGCTCTCCGATCCGGGCATTCTGATCCCCACCGGCGGCAACCCCTATGGCGCGCAATTCAGCGCCGATGGGCGCTACGCCTACAACACCAATCTTCTGGGCAAGCTGGAGCCAGCGGATGCGGCCGGTGCGCGCATGCGCGGCCCGCGCATCGGCACCGTCACCGTGATCGACATGAAGACCAATAGCGTCGTCAATACGGTGGAGGTGGGACCGACGCCGGAGCATCTGGTCCTGTCGCCGGACGGCAAATATATGGAAGTGACGGTGGTCAATGGCTCATCGTCCAGGCCGACCGCGCCGGGCTACAACACCTTCGGCTTGTTGAAGGTATTCAAGGTCGACGGCCCCACCCTGACGCAGGTTGCCGAGGCCCAGACCGGTCAGTGGGGGCAGGGCGCGGCCTGGAGCAAGGACGGCAAAGTCATCTTGCTGCAAGGGGCCATTTCCAAGAATATCGAGGTCTATCGTTTCGATGGACATTCGCTGACCCGCGATCCGGGCGCGACGCTTTCGATGCCAGGCCGGCCGGGCGCCATTGCCACCCGCTATAGTCGCTGAAGGGAACATTCATGAAGAAGACCTATCTCGCCGCACTGGCGTTGGCCGCGATGACGGCTCCGGCGCTGGCCCAGGCCGATCGCTTGGCCATTCAGTCCGAGCCGGCCAAGGACGGCAACATCGCCTGGCATCTGGGGCCGAGTTTTCCTGACTCTGGCGGCTTCACCCAGGTCGAGCCGGACGGCACCGTGAATGTGATCCCGCGCGAGCAGCGGCCCAGGACCATCCGCGCCGGCACCGCGCCATCGCAAAACCCGGCCTTCTGCAGGCGCTCCATCGTCTGCGGCCGGCGCAATTCGCCTTTCGCGCGTTCGGCGCTCGCCCGCGTCGAGTGGCAGCAGAATATGGGCTACAAATTCTCCTATCCCTATGTGGTGCCCAAGGGGCCCGGCGGCGTTCCGTCCGTCGCACTGGACAGCAAGGGCAATCTCTGGGTGTTCAAGCGCTCGCCCGCCGGCGTGGTGCAGTTGATGAAATTCGACCCCGGCCACAAGCTGGTCATCGAGGTGCCGGAAAGCGAGATCGGCCACCAGGACAAGGCGCACGGCATGGCGGTGGATGCCGAGGACAATGTCTGGATCGTCGACAATGGCGAGTCCACGGTGAAGAAGCTGTCGCCGCAGGGCAAGCTGTTGATGACCATCGGTACCAAGGGCCATCGTGGCGACTGGGTCGAGGAAAAGGGCCAGCGCCTGCTCTGGCAGCCGGTGATGGTGGCTTTCGCTCCCAACGGCGATCTCTACATTGCGGAGGGCCACGCCAATGAAAGCCCCAACGATGTGGACAGCGACGATCCCACCAATGTCGAAGGCGTGGCACGCGTGATCCACCTGACCAAGGACGGCAAGTTCGTGGGCCAGTGGTTCGGTAACGAGGTGGGGCAGGGCAAGTTCGATTCCACCCACGGCTTTGCCATCGATCCCGCCAATGGCGATGTCTGGATCGGCGACCGCGAGCAGTATCGCATCGTCGTCTACACTAAGGACGGCAAGTTCGTTCGCACCATGTCGATGAAGAACCTGGTCTGCGCCCTGAACTTCGACCACCAAGGCAATCCCTGGATGGCTTCGGGCCAGGATGGCCAGTTCCTCAAGCTGACGCGCGACGGCAAGGTGATCGGCGCGGTAGGCAATGGCATGGGCATCGGCACCGGCCAGTTCATCGAGGCGAGCTACTGGGTGTTTGACAAACGTGACAATCTGATTGCCGGTGACACCTCGGTGGGCCGTGTCACGGTGATGAGCAAGTAGGTCCGCGTATGTGGCGCAGATACCCGCTGACGGTCGCGGCGGGATGCCTGCTGCTTTGTGGCGCTGCGGCGCAGCCGGCCGCACCGGCATCGCCTTTTGTCGCTCACACGATCGCCACCGGCATCACGGGCGGCTATCAGGTGATCGCCGCCGACATCAACCACGACGGCAAGACCGACGTGATCGGCCTGAGCCAGCGTGGCGACCTGGTATGGTACGAGAACCCGACATGGACACCGCACGTCATCCTGGCGGAATCCCAGGCCCGGGCGATGATCGGCCAGGAGGCTTGGCACATGGTCAATGCCGACGCCGCTGACCTCGACGGCGATGGCTATCCGGAGATCGCGCTGGCTTATGGGTTCAATGCCGATGGGCCTTCCAGTGTGGGCAATATCGGCATCCTGCACCAGGATGGCAAAGGCGGCTGGACCCTGAAGGAGATCGGCCGTGTCCCGACCGCGCACCGGATTCGTTTCGGCGACGTCGATGGCAAGGGGCGCAAGGAGCTGTTTGTCGGGCCGGTCTTGAACGAGGCCGAGACGGGCGGTCTGGCACTGCCGGGCCATGTGCCGGTGGCGTTATGGATGTTCCGTCCTGATCCCTCCCAGCCCAACGGGTGGAAACAATCCCTGGTCACCCGCGAGAATATGGGGCTGGTGCATGCCGTACAACCGCTGGACTGGGACGGCGACGGGCATGACGAAGTTTTGACCGCGGGGTTCAGCGGTGTCTTCGTGCACCATCTCGAAAAGGATGGCAGCTGGACCCGCGAGCAGATCGCGGTAGGCGACACAGCGCCCTGGCCGGGCACCGGCGCCAGCGAGGTGCAGGTTGGCAGCATCGGCGGCAGGAAATTCTTCGCCACTGTCGAGCATTTTCACGGCAACATGGTGGTGGTCTACACGCAGGACGGGAAGGGCGGCTACCAGCGCCAGGTGATCGACGATCAACTGGCCGGAGGGCACGCCCTGGCGATGGCCGATTTCGATGGCGATGGCCAGCCCGAGATCGTCGCCGCCGGCACGGGTAGTCGCGCCAACACATTCTATTACAAGGCGGCGGATTTGACGGGGCGGCA
>Ga0310811_10008114_pt1 | contig 13491 bp, 14 predicted proteins | sample YCmetagenome_FD_207642 | JGI IMG/M metagenome (GOLD analysis project Ga0310811, IMG submission 207642) | Soil microbial communities from experimental microcosm in Duke University, North Carolina, United States - YC | ecosystem: Engineered > Artificial ecosystem > Soil microcosm > Unclassified ... | reverse complement strand
GGCGTTGCACCACACCTCGACCCCACCGGCGGTGGCGGCGTGATCGACGCAGGCGGCCAGGACGGCGGCGCCGAAGCCCCCGCCGCGCACGTCGGGTTCGGTGGCCATGCCCCGGAGCCTCCAGCCGCCGTCCGGCCCGCCGTCGCGGTCCTCCCGGTACAGGGATCCGATGCCCACCAGCCGGTCCCCGTCGAAGGCGGCCAGGTGGACGGTCTCGGGCAGGTCGTCGCCCGGATAGACGGTCTCGGCCCAGGTCTGGTTCGGTCGCAGCACCCGCAGGCGCAGCGGCCGGACCTCATCGGGGGCGACGGCGCGGATCAGGACGCCGTGGTGGTCGGCAGCCACGCCGGTCGACGGGCCTCGTAGGCGGCGATGGCGTCGGCGTTGCGCAGGGTGAGGCCCACGTCGTCGAGCCCCTCCAGGAACCGCATCTGGGTGAAGTCGTCGAGGGGGAAGGTGGTCGACACACCGGCGGCGGCCGCCAGCAGGGTGCGGGTGGCCACGTCGATGGTGACCACCACCGCGGGATCGGCCTCGACGGCGGCCAGCAGGGCCTCGCCGGCGGCGGCGTCGACCTCGACGGGCAGGAGCCCGGCCTTGGTGCAGTTGGTGCGGAAGATGTCGCCGAAGCGGGGGGAGACGACGGCCTGGAAGCCGTAGTCCAGCAGGGCCCAGACCGCGTGCTCCCGAGACGACCCCGTGCCGAAGTTGGTCCCCGCCACCAGCACCGACGCGCCGGCGTAGCGGGGCTGGTTGAGGACGAAGTCGGGATCCGCCCGCCACTCGGAGAACAGGCCGACGCCGAAGCCGGTGCGCTCGACCCGCTTCAGCCAGTCGGACGGGATGATCTGGTCGGTGTCGACGTCGGACCGCCGCAGGGGGACGGCGGTGCCGGAAATGACTCGAACGGGTTCCATTGGGCTACAGCTCCTCGGGCGTGGCGAAGTGGCCGGCGATGGCGGTGGCGGCGGCGACGGCGGGGGAGACCAGGTGGGTCCGGCCGCCACGGCCCTGGCGGCCTTCGAAGTTCCGGTTGGACGTGGACGCGCACCGCTCCCCGGGCGACAGCTTGTCCGGGTTCATGCCCAGGCACATCGAGCACCCGGCGGCCCGCCACTCGAAGCCGGCGGCCATGAACACCCGGTCCAGGCCCTCGGCCTCGGCGTCGGCCTTCACCTTCATGGAACCGGGCACGACCATGGCCCGCAGGCCGACCGGCACGTGGCGCCCGTCGACCACCACCGCCGCGGCCCGCAGATCCTCGATCCGGGAGTTGGTGCACGAGCCGATGAACACGGCGTCGACCGGCACGGCCCGCATCGGGGTGCCCGCCTCCAGGCCCATGTAGGCCAGGGCCCGGCGGGCGGCCTCGGCCTCGGCCACGTCGGCGAAGCTGTCGGGCGACGGCACCGCGCCGTCGATGGGGACGACCTGGCCGGGGTTGGTGCCCCACGACACGTGCGGTGACAGGGCGGCGGCGTCGATCACCACCTCCTTGTCGAAGGTGGCGCCCTCGTCGGTGGCGAGCGTGCGCCAGTATTCGACGGCCCGGTCCCAGTCGTCGCCACGCGGTGCGTGCGGTCGACCCTGGAGCCAGGCGAACGTGGTCTCGTCCGGGGCCACCATCCCGGCCCGGGCCCCGGCCTCGATCGACATGTTGCACACCGTCATCCGCCCCTCCATCGACAGGCCCCGGATGGCCGAGCCCCGGTACTCGATGACGTGGCCCATGCCGCCGCCGGTGCCGATCCGTCCGATCACGGCCAGGATCAGATCCTTGGCCGTCACCCCGGCCCGCAGCTCGCCCTCCACGGTCACCGCCATGTTCAGGGGCCGGCGCTGGGGGAGGGTCTGGGTGGCCAGGACGTGCTCGACCTCGCTCGTCCCGATGCCGAAGGCCAGGGCCCCGAACGCGCCATGGGTGGACGTGTGGCTGTCCCCGCACACGATGGTCATGCCCGGCTGGGTCAGGCCCTGCTCGGGCCCGATCACGTGGACGATGCCCTGGTTGGCGTGGCCCATCGGGTAGAGGGTGATCCCGAACTCGGCGCAGTTGGCGGCCAGGACCTCGATCTGGCGGGCCGAGATCGGGTCCTCCAAGGGCAGGTCGAGGCCGACGGTGGGGGTGTTGTGGTCCATGGTGGCCAGCGTGAGGTCGGGCCGGCGGACGCCTCGCCCGGCCAGGCGCAGGCCGTCGAACGCCTGGGGCGTCGTCACCTCGTGGATCAGGTGGAGGTCGATGTACAGCAGGTCCGGCTCGCCCTCGGCCCGGTGGACGACGTGGCTGTCCCACACCTTGTCGGCCAAGGTCTTGGGTGATCCCACTATGTGAGATGCTAGTCTCTCCATGTGGACACTGTAAGCGGGATCGGCGTGCTCGACAAGGCGGTTTGCCTGCTCGACGCGGTGGAGTCCGGCCCCCGCACCCTGGCCGGGCTGGTCGAGGCCACCGGGCTGAGCCGGGCGACCGCCCATCGCCTGGCCGTGGCCCTCGAGGTCCACGGCCTGCTCCGGCGGGACCCGGCCGGGCGCTTCGCCCTCGGCCCCCGCCTGACCGGCCTCGACCTGCCTGCCCTGGCCCGCCCCGCCCTCGAACGGCTCCGGGACCGGACCGGCGAGAGCACGCAGCTCTACGTGCGCCGGGGCGACCGGCGGCTGTGCGTGGCCTCCCTGGAGTCGCCCCACGGCCTGCGCACGATCGTGCCCGTCGGCATGTCGCTGCCCCTCGACGTGGGCTCGGCCGGCAAGGTTCTCCGGGGCGCAGCCCGGGGCGACGGCTGGGCCGAGAGCGTGGAGGAGCGGGAGCGGGGCGTGGCCTCGGTCAGCGCGCCCGTCCACGACGCGGCCGGCGACCTGGTGGCGGCAGTGTCGGTCTCGGGCCCCATCGAGCGGACCACCCGGGCACCCGGCCGCCGCTACGCCGCCGCCGTGGTCGACGCCGCCGGGGAGGTGACCGCGGCCCTTCAGCGGCAGATGTCGTCCGGCTGGGTCCCGTCGTCCTGGACCCCGTCGTAGATCATCGTCCAGGGGGTGGGGTTCAGGTGCTTGGGGTCGTCGGCGTCGGTCTTGTTGACCAGGACGACGTACAGGGTGGAGGGCTTGGACGACAGGCCGACGGCCACAGGGGAGTAATCCCGCTTGACCTCGGCGAACATGCAGATGGGGCTGGCCGTGATCAGCCGCGAGACGGTGGTGACCCGATTGCCGGGGTTGGCCTTGTACCCGACCAGCCCGCTGTCGACGTCGGCCCGGAAGGCGTCGATCTGGTTGAGCAGCTCGGGGCCGGTGTAGATGGCCCGCAGCCGGTCCGTGACGTCCGTGGTGATCTTGCGCTCACGGACCAGGATGCGCTGCAGGTCCCCCATGACGCCGTCGAGCCCGGCCAGGACCTGGTTGACGTCGGCGATGGCGGCCGCGGTCTGGTTGTCGACCGGGGCGGTGGTGGCGGGAGCCGCCGCCGGCTTCCTGGCGCCCGAACAGGCGGCCAGTACCACGAGGAGCATTCCGGCAGCGATGCCTCGTCTTCGCATGCTGTCAGTATATCTCATGCTTCTTCGTAGTGCTACACCTCGATGTCGACGATCTCCACCTTGAGGTTCCCGCCCGGTGCCTGGTACTCGACCGCGTCGCCCTTGCGATGTCCGAGCAGGGCCTGGCCGAGGGGGGAGTTGGGCGAGACCACGGAGACGTCGGCCCGCCGCTCCTCGATGGAGCCGACCAGGTAGCGGTCGGCCTCCTCGTCGCCCTCGTAGCGCAGGGCGACCACGCTGCCGGTGCCCACCACGTCCGACGGCTCTTTCCCGTCGACGATGACCGCGTTCTCGATGAGCGACTGGAGTTGGCGGATGCGGGCCTCCATGCGGCCCTGGTCGTCCCGGGCCGCGTGGTAGTCGGCGTTCTCCTTGAGGTCGCCAAGCTCGCGGGCCGTCTCGATGGTGCGGGCGATATCCACCCGGCCCCGCGTGGTCAGATCCTCCAGCTCGGCCTGCAGCCGGTCGTAGGCGTCGCGGGAAAGGTGCGTCTCGGACATGTCGCGAGGCTACCCCTCGCCCAGGCCGCCCTCGCGGGCGACTAATTGCACGAACCGGGGCGGCGCGGCACACTGTGGGGAGCCATGCGCCCGTCGACCGTCGCCGTAATTCCCTGAGCACGCGCCCACCGGCGTGTGCTCTCGACCGCCCATCCGGGCGGTCTTTGTATTTCTGGCCGCCCTCCTAGATCAGGGGAATCCGTGGGTTACAAGATCGGCGTGATCGGGGGTGACGGCATCGGGCCCGAGGTGGTGGCCGAGGCGCTCAAGGTCGTCCGCGCCGTGGGGGTCGACCTGGACACCGTCGAGTACGACCTGGGCGGCGGCCGGTGGCTGCGGGACGGTGAGATCCTCCCGGACGCCACCCTCGACGAGCTGCGCAGCCTCGATGCCATCCTGCTCGGCGCGGTGGGCGACCCCCGGGTCCCGCCCGGCATCATCGAGCGCGGCCTGCTCCTGCGCCTGCGCTTCGAGCTCGACCTGTACGTCAACCTCCGGCCGTTCGACGGTTTCTCCGTCGTCCGGGAGAACACCGAGGGGTCCTACGCCGGCGAGGGCGGGTTCCTGCGCAAGGGCACCCCGGCGGAGGTGGCCACCCAGGGATCGGTCAACACCCGGATGGGCGTCGAGCGCTGCGTCCGCTTCGCCTTCGACCTGGCCCGCTCCCGCCCCCGGCGCAAGCTGACCATGGTGCACAAGACCAACGTCCTCACCTTCGCCGGCGACCTGTGGCAGCGGGTGTTCGCCGAGGTCGGCGCCGAGCACCCCGAGGTGTCGACGGATTACTGCCACGTCGACGCGGCCTGCATCTACCTGGTGGAGGACAAGGCCCGCTTCGACGTCATCGTCACCGACAACCTCTTCGGCGACATCCTCACCGACCTGGCCGGGGCCGTCTCCGGCGGGATCGGCCTGGCCGCCTCGGCCAACCTGAACCCGTCGCGGACCGGCCCGTCGCTGTTCGAGCCGGTCCACGGCTCGGCCCCGGACATCGCCGGCACGGGCCGGGCCAACCCGCTGGCCGCCATCCGGTCGGCCGCCATGATGCTGGAGTTCCTGGGCGAGGCCGAGGCCGCCGCCCGGGTAACCGACGCCTGCGCGGCCACCGCCGGCCGGGCCGGTACAACTGTTGCGCTGGGCGACGCCGTCGCAGAAAGGGTCTGACGCACAATGCCGCTGCAGAAGGTCGACAAGATCTGGATGGACGGGAACCTCGTCAACTGGGACGACGCCACCGTGCACATCCTGACCCACACCCTCCACTACGGCAGCGGGGTGTTCGAGGGCATCCGGGCCTACGCCACCAGCCAGGGGCCGGCCGTCTTCCGGCTGACCGACCACGTCAACCGGCTGTTCAACAGCGCCAAGGTCTACCTGATCGACATCCCGTACACGCCCGACGACCTGGTCGAGGCGGTCAAGGAGACGGTCCGGGTCAACGAGCTGGAGTCCTGCTACATCCGCCCGCTGGTCTACCTCGGTTACGGCGAGATGGGGCTCAACCCCCTGCCCTGCCCGGTCAACGTGTCGATCGCGGTGTGGCCGTGGGGCTCGTACCTGGGCGACGAGGGGATCAAGCACGGCGTCCGCCTGAAGATCTCCACCTGGCAGCGCCACGACCCCAACGCCGTCCCGGTGGCGGCCAAGGGCGTCGGCATGTACGTGAACTCGTCGATGGCCAAGGTCGAGGCGCTGAAGGCCGGGTACGACGAGGCCATCCTGCTGTCGCCCCAGGGCTACGTCAGCGAATGCACGGGCGAGAACCTGTTCGTGGTCAAGCACGGGCGGCTGCTCACCCCGCCGGTGTCGGCGGGCGCTCTGGAGGGCATCACCCAGCATTCCGTCATGACCATCGCCCGCGACCTCGGCTACGAGGTGGCCGAGTGCAACCTGCTGCGCACCGACCTGTACCTGGCCGAGGAGGCGTTCCTCACCGGTACCGCGGCCGAGGTCGTCCCCATCCGCTCGGTCGACGACCGGGTCATCGGCGAGCCCGGGCCCATGACCAAGGCCATCCAGGACGTGTACTTCGCCACCGTGCGGGGCGAGGTCGACCAGTACAAGGACTGGCTGGAGCACGTGCGCTGATGGCGGCTCCGGACTACGTCCCCGTCGCCCAGGGCGACCGCCCCCGCGAACCCCTCGACACCCCGGCCCACGGCGGCTGGACGGCCACCCGCCCCGCCGACCTCACCGGCCGCCAGCCGTCCGGTCCCTACTTCGGCAACCAGGGCCCCGACCAGGGCTACGGCCTGACCCTGGCCGAGCGCTTCCACGACCGGCTGCTCCTGGCCGACGGGGAGGACAGCCACGACGTGGTCGCCGGCTGCCTGGGGGTGGGCCTGGCCCGGGCCTCGCTGTTCGGCCGGGCCCCGGTGATCTACGACATGGAGCTGGCCTTCGGCCTGTGGGGCTACCTGGACACCCCGCCCGCCGACCTGGTCGCCTTCCGCAAGCCCCTGTTCGCCGGCGCCTCGCACCACTACTGGGACCAGCGCCAGATCGTCGACCAGGTCCCCGAATCGACCCTGCGCCTCGCCCCGGCCGACGTCCGCCGCCGGTTGGCGGAGTGGCGCACCCTGCTGTCGACCTGACCCCACCCCCAATTCACCAAACCGTCCTCGCGGGCTACGGCGGGCTGGCCTTCGACGCCCTGGTGGCCGGGCCCCCCGACGGCGAGCTGGTCGTGTTGCTGCACGGGTTCCCCCAGTCGGCCGCCATGTGGACGCCGCAGCTCGAGGCGCTGGCCGCCAACGGGTACCGGGCCGTCGCCTTCGACCAGCGGGGCTACTCGCCGGGGGCCCGGCCGGCCGCCACCGCTGACTACCGGATCCGCCACCTGGTCGGCGACGTCCTCGCCGTGGCCGGCACCCGGCCGTTCCATCTCGTGGGCCACGACTGGGGGGCGGTGGTGGCCTGGCACGTGGCCGGCCGCCATCCCGAGCGGGTCCGGACCCTCACCGCCCTGTCCGTCCCCCACCCGATCGCCTTCGCCGTGGCCCTGGCCTCACCGTCGGACGACGACCAGCGCAACCGGTCGGCCTACATCTCGTTCTTCCGGGAGGACGGCACGGCCGAGGACCTGCTGCTGGCCGGGGGGCTGGACGGCATGCTCCGCGCCTCGGGGTACCCGCTCGACGTGGGCGAGCGGGTGGCGGCCATGTCCGAGCCGGGAGCGCTGACCGCCGCCCTCAACTGGTACCGGGCCATGGACGCCGGCCTGGCCGCCGTGGGCAAGATCACCGTCCCCACCCTCTACGTCTGGAGCACGGAGGACGTCGCCCTCGGCCGCCAGGCCGCGGAGGCCGCGGCCGCGTACGTCGACGGCCCCTACCGCTTCGAGGTCCTGGATGGCGTCAGCCACTGGATCGCGGAGCAGGTGCCGGACGTGCTCAACCGGCTCCTCCTCGAGCACCTGGGCGGTCAGTAGGCCTTCCCGACCGTGGCCACCAGGCCGTTCTCCGCCGACGAGCCGGGGATGGACCCGTCGTCCCGCTGCAGGCAGCGAACGGTCAGGGCGTCGGCGGCCAGGTCGGTCTCGGCCTCGCGGATCTCGTCCCAGGGCACCCGGGCGAACCCGGCCTGCGCCCCGGCGCGGGCCTCGTCGACCCCCGCCGCCTCCACCGTGCGGGCCTCCTGCCGTTCCAGGGCCTGGCGGTGCAGGGACGACTGGATGTCGGCCAGCAGGTCGGTCACCCGCCGGCCCATGCCCTCCAGGGGCACGGTCTCCTTGCCCCCGGCGACGTCGCGCCGGACCAGCGTGGCCGTCCCGGCCGCGAGATCCCGGGGACCAACCTCCAGCCGTACGGGGACGCCCTTGAGCTCCCACTCGACCGCCCGCCGGCCGAAGCCGGTGTCGACCCGGTCGTCGAGCTCGACCCGGATGCCGGCGTCGCCCAGCTCGGCGGCCAGGGCGGCGGCCCGCTCGCCCGCGCCCTCCTCGTCCCTGACGAGCACGACCACGGCCTGGACCGGGGCCAGGGCGGGGGGCAGGCGCAGGCCCGAGTCGTCGCCGTGGGCCATGATCAGCGCCCCCACCAACCGGGTCGACACCCCCCACGACGTCTGCCACGCGTACTCGCTGGACCCCGACGTCGACTGGAAGGTGATGTCGAACGCCTTGGCGAAGTTCTGGCCCAGCTCGTGGCTGGTCCCCATCTGCAGGGCCTTGCCGTCGCCCATCATCCCCTCGATCGTGTACGTGGCGTCGGCGCCGGCGAAGCGCTCCCGCTCCGTCTTGCGCCCGACCAGCACGGGCAGGGCCATGACGTTGCGGGCGAAGTCCTCGTACACCTCGTGGAGGATGCGCAGGGCGTAGGCGTTGGCATCGGCCTGGGTGGCGTGGGCGGTGTGGCCCTCCTGCCAGAGGAACTCGGTGGTGCGCAGGAAGATGCGGGGGCGCAGCTCCCACCGGACGACGTTGGCCCACTGGTTGATCAGCAGGGGCAGGTCGCGGTGGCTCTGCACCCACTTCGAGAAGAAGACGTTGATGATCGTCTCGCTGGTGGGGCGGACGACAACCGCCTCCTCGAGCTCCCTGCCACCGGCGTGGGTGACCACGGCCAGCTCGGGGCTGAACCCCTCGACGTGCTCGGCCTCCTTGCGCAGGTACGACTCGGGGATGAAGAGGGGGAAGTAGGCGTTGCGGGCCCCGGCCGCCTTGATGCGCCGGTCCAGCTCGGCCTGCATCCGCTCCCAGATGGCGTAGCCGTAGGGGCGGATGACCATGGTGCCCCGTACCGGCCCGTTCTCGGCCAGCTCGGCCTTGGCCACCACGTCCTGGTACCACTTGGGAAAGTCGTCGGATTGGGGCGTCAATACCGCTTTGGCCATGGGTCGCCGAGGCTACCGTCAAGGGGTGGGCACCCGAGTCCGTTTCTCTCCCGCCCCCACGGGCTACCTACACGTGGGTGGGGCGCGGACGGCGCTGTTCAACTGGCTCTACGCCCGCCACGTCGGCGGCACGTTCGTCCTGCGCATCGAGGACACCGACGCGGCCAATTCTCGCGACGAGCTGATCGAGGGCATCGAGCGGTCGCTGCGCTGGCTGGGGATCGACTGGGACGAAGGCCCCCACCGCCAGTCGAAGCGGGTCGAGCTGTACGCCGAGGCCGTCGCCCAGCTGCTGGCCGGCGGGCACGCCTACTACTGCGACTGCACTCGGGAGCAGATCGAGGCCCGCACAGGGCCCGGCGGTGGGGCGCGGTACGACGGCTGGTGCCGCGATCGCGGGCTGACCTCGGGCGCGGTCCGGTTCCGCTCGCCCGACACAGGCCAGACCGTCGTCCCCGACCTGATCCGGGGCGACGTCGTCTTCGAGCACTCGACCATCGAGGACTTCGTCATCCAGCGCACCGACGGCTCGGCCGTGTTCCTGCTGGCCAACGCGGTGGACGACGTCGACATGGCCATCACCCATGTGATCCGCGGCGAGGATCTGCTCCCGGCCACCCCCAAGGTGCTGCTCATCCGGGCCGCCCTCGGCGCCGCGGACGTCCCCGTGTTCGCCCACCTGCCGCTGATCGTCAACGAGAAGCGCCAGAAGCTGTCCAAGCGGCGCGACGACGTGGCGGTTGAGGAGTACCGCGAGCGGGGATATCTGGCGGACGCGATGCGCAACTACCTCGTCCTGCTCGGCTGGTCTCCGGGGGGCGACGAGGAGATCATGGGGTTGGAGCGGATGATCGCCGAGTTCGACATCGTCGACGTCAAGCCGTCGCCCGCCTTCTTCGACGTGAAGAAGCTCGAAGCCATCAACGGCGAGTACATCCGCGCCCTGCCCGTCGCCACCTTCGTGCGCGACAGCCTGCCTTGGCTGGAGATGGATCCGCCGTGGCCGCCGGAGCAGTTCGACCTGGCCGTGTTCGAGCGCGTCGCCCCCTTCGTGCAGGAGCGGGCCCGGGTGCTCTCCGATGTCCCGGCCCTGGTGGACTTCCTGTTCCTCGACGAGCCCAAGACGGATCCGGACGCGTGGGAGAAGGGAGTGGCCCGGGTCCCCGTCGCCGGGGACCTGCTCGACGACGCCCTGGCCGCCTACCACGAGTGCGACTGGAACCCCGCCGCCCTCCACGAGGTCACGGCCGCGCTGGGCGAGCGCCACGGGCTCAAGCTGGCCAAGGCCCAGGCCCCGATCCGGGTCGCGGTCACCGGTCGGACCGTCGGGATCCCGTTGTTCGAGTCGCTGCACGTGCTCGGCCGGGAGCGCACCCTGGAGCGGTTGCGTCGAGCTCGGGAGCGCCTGTCGGCCCCGTGAGGCTGTTGATCAAGATCGCCCTCGCCCTGGTGGCGGTGGTGGTCGTGTACGTCGGGGTGACGTTCGCCCAGGTCTGGTGGGCCGCCCGCCACGACCAGGCCCGCCCGGCCCAGGCCATCGTGGTGTTCGGGACCGCGCAGTACAACGGGCGCCCGTCGCCAGTCCTGGCCGCCCGGCTCGACCACGCCGTGGACCTGTACCGCCGGCAGCTGGCCCCGGTCATCGTCGTCACCGGCGGCAACCAGCCGGGCGACAAGTTCACCGAGGCATCGGCGTCGGCCGACTACCTGCTCAAGCGCGGCGTCCCCGACGAGGACGTCCTACGGGAGGTGTCGGGGACCACGTCGTGGCAGTCGCTGGCCGCCGCGGCCTCGTTCCTCGGCGACCGGGACATCAAGGACGTCCTGCTCGTCTCGGACCCGTTCCACTCGTACCGCATCCGCGCCATGGCCTCCGAGCTCGGCCTCGACGGCTACGCCTCACCGACCCGGACCAGCCCGATCCACGGCATGACCGAGGCTCGTTACATGGCCCGCGAGACCGTGGCCGTCGCCGTGGGCCGGATCATCGGGTTCCGCCGCCAGGCCCGGATCGAGAGTGTGGTGAAGTCCCGGGCCTAAGGGTGATGTGGACGCGCTAGGCTGATCCGGCCCAATCGGGGGTGGTGTAATCGGTAACACAGCAGGTTCTGGTCCTGTCGTTGGGGGTTCGAGTCCTCCCCCCCGAGCCAACCGAGTAGCTTGCTGCTCCGGTCGTGGCCCCATCGTCTAGTGGCCGAGGACACCACCCTCTCAAGGTGGAGACACGGGTTCGAACCCCGTTGGGGCTGCCAACACCTGCGCGTCAGTGTGCGGCTGCGCAGGTCGAGCGAACGTAGTTGTCGATGTCGTTGATCGCGGTCATTACCGGCGGGGACTGCAGCATCATCGCCTTATCGGGCGGGAGCTTGGCCAGTTCGTAGTCGGCTGCGTCGAGCGCTGCGGCGAGGTCGGGGATGGCGGTGGCCAGAACGGCGACGTCGGCGTTGACCTCCGGGGGAGCAAGGGGCGCGGATTGGGTGATGGCACGCGAGGCGTGCGGGGCCAGGATGCGCAGCTGCGGCGGATTAGTGAGGCTGACGGCCATCTGTCGCAGGTCCTGCACGTAGCTGGTGGCGAGGGAACAGAAGGACTGGATCGGCACCGTCGTCGTCACCGGAGCGGCCGTGGTGGAGGTCGGCGGCGCGGTGGAGGTTGTGGCCGGGACCGCGGTCGTCGTGGGAGAAGTCGTCGTGGTCGCGACTTTCGCCATCGAGGCCACCGACGTCGTGGTGGTCGCGCGAGCGGTCGTCGCCGTCGTGGTGGGAGCAGGAGCGGCCACCGACGTGATGGTGGTGGCCGGAGCGTCCAACGCAGTGGTGGTGGTCGCCGCAGCGATCTCCGACGTGGTCGTGGTCGCCCCAGCGTCCACCGCCAACGGGACGGCGGCCATGTTGGCACGGCGGGTCACCCCCGTCAGGCCCAGAGCAGCAATGGCAACCAACAAGACCACCCCGGCCACCCGTGGTCGGCGAGGGGCTCGGGCGATCTCCAGCTCGACGGACTCCGGCACGTGTGCTCCATCGGGCACCCCGCTTGCATGGTCCACGTCGCACCAGCGCCCCTTCGTGAGCGAGATCCCCGTCTCCCACGTTGTCGGCCGGCGACCGTGGGGACTTGAGGGCTGGTCGGCAGAATTTCGCTCAGGTCGGCAGGCCAGGGTGCCGATCAATCCGGCTCTTTGTCGTCGCGCTCAGCGCGGGCGGTGGCGGAACAGGTAAGCCTCGAGCACGGCGACGAGGCCGTTCACGAGGAAGCTGAACAGCCCGCAGACGAGGATCAACCCGTACACCTGCGCCGACAGGTAGTTGCGCTGGCTGAGGGCGATGAGCGCGCCCAGGCCACCTATCCGGGTCAGGATCTCCACCAGCAGGGTGATCACCAGGGCCACGGGGGCGGCGACGCGGACACCCAGCAGGATCGCCGGCATGAGGGCCGGGACCACGCACTTGCGGGCGCGGTCGAACCAGTTGAGGTGGAGGGAGCGGGCCGTCTCGAGGAGGACCGGATCCAGCGACCGCACGCCGACGCGGGCCCCGAGCAGGACGGGCCAGATGGCGGCGAAGACGACGACCGTGACCTTCATCGACTGGTGGTAGCCGATGAGCAGGGCGGCGATCGGCACCATGGCCGCGGGCGGGATGGCGCGGACGAACTCGAACGTCGGGTTGAGGGCTCGGTCGACCTTCTCGGACGCGCCCACGACGATGCCGAGCACGGCCCCGAGCACGGTGGCGACCACAACGGCAAGGCCGAAAGACACCAGGGTCTGGCGAGCCGCCGGGAGCAGGCTCCCGTTCTCCCACAGGCGCCACAGCCCCCGGGCCCAGGTCGACGGCGGCGGGAAGTACGGCGACCGCTCGGATCCGGCGACCTGCCAGGCACCCAGGAGCGCGGCCAGCGGGAGCAGCCCCCGCAACGGGGGGAAGGCGCTGGCGCGGCGAGCGCTCCGAGCGGGCCGGGGGTCGACGAAGGGCGCATCGGTGGGGGTGGCGACCACAGTGACGGTCACCGCCGCCCCCCGCTTGCTGCCGAGACTCGAGTCGCAGCCAGGCCGAGGGCGGCGTTCAGGCCGATGCCGAGCAGTCCGATGGTGAGGACGTAGGCGAACGTCTGCCCCGGCTGCAATGCCTGCTGCGACCGGATGAGCCCGTTGCCCAGCCCGGCCGGGTTCCCGATCATCTCTGCGACCACGGCCAGCACCAGCGACAGCGACATGGCCAGGCGCAGGCCCACGACGATCGACGGCATGGCCGACGGCAGCAGGATCTTCGTAACTCGCGTCGTCGTGGGCCACCGCAACGTCCGGGCCAGGTCGACCAGCTCGGGGCGGACCCCGCGCACGCCGTCGATGGCGTTGACCAGCACGGGCCACGCGGCGACGAAGACGATGATCATCAGCTCCATCCGGATGGAGAACCCGAACACCAACAGGGCGACGGGGACCAGCGTCACCGGGGGGATGGCCCGCATGACCTCGATGCTGGCCATGGACCAGCGCCACGCCGCATCCGACAGGCCGAGCACCAGGCCCAGGGTGATCCCGAGCGCGCTGGCGGCCAGCCACCCGAGGAGGGTCACCTCCAGGGTGTGCAGCAGGTCGGGGACCAGCGTCCCCGACGACAGCAGGG
>Ga0310811_10008113_pt1 | contig 13492 bp, 16 predicted proteins | sample YCmetagenome_FD_207642 | JGI IMG/M metagenome (GOLD analysis project Ga0310811, IMG submission 207642) | Soil microbial communities from experimental microcosm in Duke University, North Carolina, United States - YC | ecosystem: Engineered > Artificial ecosystem > Soil microcosm > Unclassified ... | reverse complement strand
GGATGAAGACGCCATTCTCGACGGTGTTGATGGTCTTGCGGCTGACCTCGCAGCGCTCGGCAAGCTGGGCCTGGGTCAGGTCAAGCTCGGCCCGAAGCTCCTTTAGCCGGTTGCGCAGCCGTTCAGCCATCGCGAAACGCGCGCTTTTCGAGCGTGCCGAACCGCAGCAAGGCCGCGGCGATCGTCATCGTGATCAGCAGGCGCAGCGCTTCACGCGCGGTGACTTCTTCGAAGAAACTAAGCACGTAAAGCAGCACCGATCCGACCAAGGACACCAGGAAGCCGCAGGCGAGGGCACGTCGGCGGTGGGAGAGCGTCGTTTCGTCGTTCATGGTGTGCCGCACGCTGGCGCTGCTGAACCATCCGCCGCCGAACATGAGAATCACGGCGAGGACCACGACCCAGAGCAGGAACGGCAAGTCGATTTTCGCACCACCGTGGTTTGCGATCGAACCTCCTTGCGTCGCCAGGAAGATGATCGCCAGCGCACTCGAAGTTCGGGCACGGCGACGGCTCAGCTGGTCTGCTTCCTCGACAACACTCGTCATGATGCTCATCCTTGTAACCTGTAGGTGACATGTAACCTCAGGGTTACGCGGTTGTCAAGCGGGGTTTCGTCGCGAGTCCGGCACGGCTAGAGGCTCGGCCATGGCGTCACCCTACGACCGGCCCTACCGCGGCGGCTTCGACGGGCCGGAGCATCGCTTCGCGCTGACCGTCTATTTCGAAGACACGGATACGGCCGGCATCGTCTATTACGCCAATTACCTGAAGTTCATGGAGCGGGCCCGGTCCGACATGCTCCGCGCCGCCGACGTGGACCAGCGCGGCGCGCTGGAGGCCGGAACCGGTGTCTATGCGGTGGCCGAAGCACACGTCCGCTATCTGCGCCCGGCCAAGCTCGGCGACGACCTCGTCATCGTCTCGTCGCTCGAGGAAGTCCGCGCCGCATCCGTCCGGATTCAGCAACGAGTCATGCGCGGTGAGGAGATGCTGGCCGAAGGGCGGATCACCGCCGCCTTTCTAACCCCCGACGGCCGCCCGACCCGGCAGCCGCGGGAATGGGTGGCCCGGTTCGAAGCCATCCGCAACGCAGGCAAGGAGCAAGCATGACGGGCGCGGCGCCCTCCACCGACCTGATGAGCCCGCTGGCCCTGTTCCTCCACGCCGACGTGGTGGTGAAGGTCGTGATGCTGGGCCTGCTGCTGGCCAGTATCTGGACCTGGGGCATCATCCTCACCCACGGGGCGCGGCTGCGCCGGCTCGGCCGGGCGACCGATGCCTATGAGCGCGACTTCTGGGCAGCCAAGGACATCGATGCCTTTCACGACCAGCGCGGCAAGGAGCCGCTGCCGACCGCCCGCATCGTCTCCGCGGGCCTCACCGAATGGCGGCGATCGGTCGGGCTGAACACCGCAGACCGCAGCGGTGCGCGGGAGCGGCTGACCACCGTGATGAGCGCCGAGGTCGAGCAGGAGCTCGACCGGCTTTCCGACCGGCTCAACATTCTGGCCACCGTGGCAAGCGCCGCTCCGTTCATCGGCCTGTTCGGCACGGTGTGGGGGATCATGCGCAGCTTCACTGCCATCGCCGGCGCCAACAACACCAGCCTGGCGGTGGTCGCGCCCGGGATTGCCGAGGCGCTATTCGCCACCGCGATCGGCCTGTTCGCCGCCATTCCGGCGCTGATTGCCTACAATCGGCTGACCCATGGGCTCGACCGGTTCGAGGCGCGGCTGAACCGCTTCGCCGATCGCTTCCACGCCACCCTCAGCCACGAGCTCGAGCGAGAAGGCTGATGGGCGCGTCGGTCGGATCACGCCGGCGAGGCAAGCGCCGGGCACCGATGGCGGACATCAACGTGACGCCGCTGGTCGACGTAATGCTGGTGCTGCTGATCATCTTCATGGTGACGGCGCCCTTGCTCGTGGCCGGCGTGCCGGTCGACCTGCCGCAGAACCGCGCCGCGCCGCTGGACCAGCAGGTGCAGCCGGTGCAGGTCTCGCTCGACAAGACGGGTGCGATCTTCATCGACGATCAGCCGGTGGCCGAGACGGCACTGGCCCAGCGCCTCGCGGCCATCGCCAGTCAGCCCGCCCCTCCCGAAGGTCGCCGCATCTATCTCCGGGCCGATCGGAGCCTCGACTATGGCCGCGTGATGCGGGTGATGGGCGAACTCAACCGCGCCGGGCTCAACCGGGTGGCGCTGGTCAGCGTCGGCGAGGACAGGTGAAGCTCGACCGGGGTGAGGCAAGCGGGACGGGCGTTGCCCTCCTGCTGCACGTCGCTCTGGTCGCGGCGCTGACCACCAGCCTCGCCCGCATGCCCAAGTCGCCGGAGCCTCCGGCTGTCGAAGTCGAGTTCGTCGACAGCGACGAGGTGGCAATGACGGCCGCCGCGCCGCAGCCGCAGGCCACGCCGCCACCTGCACCGACCGAGGCGGCACCGACACCGACCGAGGTTGCGCCGCCAATCCCCCCAGCGCCCATTCCGCCGCCGCCGTCGGTCGCGCCGCCGCTGCCGCGGCCGGTCCCGACGCCCTCGGTCCAAAAGCCTTCGCCGCCCGCCGTCTCGCGGCCAGCGCCGACGCCAAGTCCACCGCGACCGGCGACGCCCCGTACCAGTCGGCTCGGCGACGACTTCCTCAAGGGGATTGGCGACGCGCCTTCGCCCAAGCCCGCCGCCGCCGCGCCGACCTTCAGCGCCGCGGCCAAGGCCAGTGTCGCCGCGACCATCGCTCGCCAGGCGCAGCCCTGCGCGGACCGCAAGCCTTACCTTGGGGAAGGGGCCGACCAATTGACCCTGTGGGTCCGGTTAAGCTTCGCGAAATCGGGCACCCTGCTACGTCCCCCGGTGATCGAGCGAACGGACGGGCCGAGCGACTTGCAAGAGAAATACGGCGACCTGCTGGAGACCCAGGTGCGGGGCATCTTCGCGGAATGTGCGCCCTTCCGCTTGCCGCCTGAACTTTACGACACGGACGGCGGCGGTTGGAAAACGACCGTCCTGCGCTACAGGGTGAGGAAATGATGCGTAAGCTTGTCATGGCGGCGGCTTTGGCCGGAATGCCGTCGATCGCGGCGGCACAGGATGCCCAGGAACCGCCGGAAGTGGTCGGCGGCAGCGTCCGGGATGCGATCACCATCGCGATCCCGGCCATGCCCACCGAAGGCGCGGACCCTTCGCTCGGGCAGAATATTTCTGGCGTGATCGCGTCCGATCTGCGCGCGACCGGCCGCTTCTTGCCGCTCGGACCGGCTGGCATCGCTGGCTACGGGATAGCGCAGGCCGATGCGCCGGCGTTCGGCAACTGGCGGAGCCTCGGTGCGCAGCAACTGGTGACCGGCTTCGTCCGGCCGAGCGGCGGCGGTCAGGTCACCGTCGGCTGCTACCTGTACGATGTCGGCGCTGGCCGCGAGCTGGTCCGGCAGGGCTTCGCGGTGACCGCCGACAACTGGCGGCGCGCCGCGCACAAGTGCGCCGACGCCATCTATGCCCGGCTGACCGGCGAAGGGGCATTCCTCGACACCCGCGTCGTCTTCGTCGCCGAGACTGGACCCAAGAACCAGCGCCAGAAGCGCATCGCGATCATGGACAGCGACGGCGCGAACCTGCGCTATCTGACCGAAGGCGAAGCGACCGTGGTCACGCCGCGCTTCTCGCCCGACGGGAGCCGACTGGCCTACGTCAGCTACGGCGGCCGGCGCGCCCGGGTCTGGGTGCTGGATATCGCGACGGGGCAGAAGCGCCTGCTGGTGCCCGGCCTCGCCCTCACCAGCGCGCCACGGTTCACGCCCGACGGGCGACGCATCGCCTATGCGCTTTCGGCCAATGGCAACACCGACATCTGGATTGCCAATGCCGACGGCAGCGGCACGCCGCAGCGGCTGACGAGCGCGCCGGGGATCGACACGGCGCCGAGCTTCTCGCCCGACGGTCGCAAGATCGTGTTCGAAAGCGATCGGTCGGGCTCGCAGCAGCTTTACGTCATGAACGCCGATGGCTCCGACCAGCGGCGGATCAGCTTTGGGGGGCCGGCCGGCTCCCCCTCGTGGAGCCCGCGCGGGGACAAGATCGCCTTCGTGCGCATTGGCGCGTTCCGGATCGGCGTCATGAACGCGGGCGGCGGCGGCGAGCAATTGCTCACCGACGGGTGGCAGGACGAAAGCCCGAGCTGGGCGCCGAACGGCCAATTCGTCATGTTCAACCGCTTCACGCGCGACGGCCGATCGAGCCTGTACGCTGTTCCCGTCACCGGCGGCCAGGCGCGCCGCTTACCCACTCCGCAGGACGGTTCGGACCCGAGCTGGTCCCCGCTGCAGCGCTGACAAGGAGAAGAAGAGATGCGCACCCCCGTCACCCTCGCCGCGATCGGCCTCGCCCTGGCCGCCGCCGGCTGTGCCCGCAAGGCGCCGCCCGTGAGCACGCCGCCCGCCGAGACGGCGCCAGCCGACGGCACGGGCGCCGCGGCCAACGACGACGAGGTTGGACTGGTCGAGCTTCCCGGGAGCCAGGCGGCGATGGTCGCGGCGGCGGGATCCGACACCATCTACTTCGGGACCGACAAGTCGGACATTTCCGCCGACGCGCAGGCGACGCTTCGGGCGCAGGCCAAGTGGTTGCTTGCCAATCCGGCGGTGCGCGCCTCGGTCGAGGGTCATGCCGACGAACGCGGCACCCGCGAATATAATCAGGCGCTGGGCGAGCGGCGGGCGCAGGCCGCCAAGCTGTTCCTCATGGCGCAGGGCGTTCCCGAGGCGCGCCTGCTGACCATCAGCTGGGGCAAGGAGCGGCCCGTAGCGATCGGCTCCGACGAGAGCGCCTGGGCCCAGAACCGCCGCGCGGTGACGGTGGTGGTGAAGTAGGCTGCTGCGCGCTGTTCAGGCGGCGTAGCGGACAGCGGCGGTGCCCGTAGCGAGCCAGGCCCGCGCCGCCTTCTGCGCTTCGGCGATCTCGCGGGCGGTCATCTCGACGCTGATCTCGGCCCGGCAGGCCTGGCCGCGGGTGCAGCCGTTCAGCGCGGCGAGGTTGAACCACTTGTGCGCTTCGACGAGATCCACCGGAACGCCCCCGCGGCCGGTGCTGTAGGTCACGCCGAGCTCGAACAGCGCGTTGACGTCGCCGCCCTCCGCGTCCGCGAGGCGGCTGCGGATCAGGAACTCGGCACCTTTTTGACTGATCGCCATCTTGAACAACTCCCCTGTCAGTGAGGGGAAGCTGGGCCGTCGCCGGTCACCGAATGGTTAACGCAAACATTACCAGCTTATCTGTTGCGCATCCGCAACAGCCAGATTGTCGATCAGGCGAACCCGGCCGAGCGTCGCCGCCGCGATCAGCCGCATGTGCTCGGCGGGAGCGGAGAGCGGCTCCAGCGTTCGTTCGTCCACCAGCGCGAGGTAATCGAGGGATGAGAAGCCCGCGGCGGTCAGCCGGTTCGTCGCCGTCTGGAGCGCTGGATCGACGGCGGCGCCCTCCCGAATACTCCGCGCAGCTTCCGCCAGCGCCCGAGGCAGGGCACTCGCCGCCTGACGCTGCTCGTCCGTGAGCAGGGCATTTCGCGAGGACATGGCGAGACCATCCGGCTCTCTCACCGTCGGATGGCCGAGGATGGAGATGCCGAGGCCGAGGTCCGCCTTGACCCGCCGGATGACCGCCAGCTGCTGCCAATCCTTTTCGCCGAAGATGGCGAGATCCGGCCGGACGGCGAGCAAGAGCTTGGTCACCACCGTCGCCACTCCGTCGAAGTGGCCGGGTCGGTGCGCCCCTTCCCAGCGCTCGCTCACGCCCCGGACGGATACGGTTGTCGCGAAGCCAGCCGGATAGAGCTGCTCCGGTGTCGGGAGCCAGACGAGGTCGCAGCCGCCCTCCGCCAGCTTGGCAAGGTCCGCCTCTTCCTGCCGGGGATAACGCGCCAGGTCACCGGGATCATTGAATTGAAGTGGATTGACGAAGATGGTGGCCGCGACGCGGCTCGCCTGTTCTCTGCCCTCCGCGATCAGCGCCAGATGGCCCTCGTGAAGCGCCCCCATGGTCGGGACCAGCGCCAGCGTGTCTCCTGCGCCACGCAGTTCGGCCAATGCCGCCGCCAGCGCGTTCGTCTCACGGATGATTTGCACCGCCGATTCCCCCGGTTTACCTTGAAGGCGAGAACGGGCGCTTTTGCGCGTTGCGGGGAAGAAACCAAGTGAGCCAGCCACATTTCATCGTCTTCGCCAACGAGAAGGGCGGGACCGGCAAGTCGACCACGGCGGTTCATACCGCCGTGGCGCTGGCGGCGGCCGGTCACCGGGTGGCGGCGCTCGATCTCGACCACCGCCAGCGGACGACCACCCGCTATTTGGAAAACCGCGCCGCTTTCGCCCGGCGGACCGAGACCGAGCTGCCTCAGCCAGCCTTCCAGGTGCTTGAAGACCAGCGGGAGGAAGCGCTCGAACAGGCGATCGCCGCCCTCGCCGGTGTGGCGGACGTGCTGGTCATCGATACGCCCGGCCGCGACGATCCCGTCGCTCGCGCAGCGATCCTCAAGGCCGATACGCTGGTCACGCCGATGAACGACAGCTTCGTCGACCTCGACCTCATCGGGCAGGTTAACCCCGACACCTTCAAGGTGACGCGGCCGAGCTTCTACGCCGAGCTCATCTGGAACAGCCGCACCGCGCGGGCCAAGACTGCCGGCAAGAGCGTCGACTGGGTGGTCCTGCGCAACCGCCTCCAGCACATCGGCAGTCACAACCAGCAGCGGGTCGGCGCGGCGATGGACGAGCTTGCCCGGCGCGTCGGCTTCCGCGTTATTCCCGGCCTGTCCGAGCGCGTCATCTATCGCGAACTCTTTCCCAAGGGCCTGACCCTCCTCGACCTCAAGCAGATCGGCGACGCGGGCATCGCCCACATCGCCGCCCGCCAGGAGCTGCGCGAGATGGTGGCGGGCCTGGGACTGCCCGGAGCCGAGGCCGCCAAGGCGGCCTGACCTTCACGCGACCGAAGTGGCGGAACTCGGCTCCCGGCCCCGCATTTCCATTGCGGCGCGGCGCAGCTAGGGGCTGCGCCTAAGCGACACTCACAGCCACAGGGGCCCATGACTCACACTTTCGATCCCACCATCCTGCGCGAGTATGACATTCGCGGTATCGTCGGCCGCACTCTCCACCAAGAGGACGCCTATGCGCTCGGTCGGACCTTCGCGGCCGAGGCGCGAGACCAAGGCGTGCAGCGGATCGCGGTCGGGCGCGACGGGCGCGAGCACAGTCCGCGGCTGCAGGATGCCCTCATTCGCGGCCTGACCGAGGGCGGAATCGACGTCGTTCGGATCGGCCAGGGCCCCTCGCCCATGCTCTATTGGGCGGTGGCCGAACTCGACGTGGATGGCGGGATCCAGATCACCGGTAGCCACAATCCGGCGGAATATAACGGCTTCAAGATGCTGCTCGCCGGCGGTTCCGTGTTCGGCGCGGCGATCAAGGGGCTCGGCAGCCGCGCGGCCGAAGGGCGTTGGACCACCGGCGAAGGCTCGGTCGAAGATGTCGACATCATGGATCGCTATGTCGATCGGCTGGTGCAGGACTATCGCGGCGGCGCCTTCAAGGTGGGCTGGGACGCGGGTAATGGCGCGGCCGGCCCAGCACTCGAGAAGCTCGTCGCCAAGCTGCCCGGTGAGCATCACACGCTCTACACCGACGTCGACGGCCGCTTTCCCAACCATCACCCGGACCCGACGGTTGAAAAGAACCTCGCGGACCTGAAGGCGCTAGTCCGCGACAAGGGACTGGATTTCGGCATCGCCTTCGACGGCGACGGCGACCGGATCGGCGCGGTCGATAGCGAGGGCCGGGTGATCTGGGGCGACCAATTGCTGATGATCCTTGCCGGCCCGGTACTGGACGAGCAGCCGGGCGCGACGATCATCGCCGACGTCAAGGCCAGCCAGACGCTGTTCGATCGCATCCGCACGATGGGCGGCACCCCGCTCATGTGGAAGACGGGGCATAGCCTCATCAAGTCGAAGATGAAGGAAACAGGCGCGCCGCTCGCCGGCGAAATGAGCGGGCATATCTTCTTCAAGCACCGCTGGTACGGCTTCGACGACGCGCTCTATGCCGCCGTCCGCCTGATTGAGGCGGTGGCGGCGTCGGGCAAGAGCCTGACCGAATTGCGCGACGCCATGCCCGAGAGCATCGCCACGCCCGAGATGCGCTTTCCAGTCGACGAAAGCCGCAAATTCGCCGTCATCGACGAGGTCAAGGATCGGCTGGCCGGAGAGGGCGCGAAGGTCGACGGCACGGACGGCGTCCGGGTCAGCACAGCCGACGGCTGGTGGCTCTTGCGCGCCTCCAACACCCAAGACGTGCTGGTCGGACGCGCCGAGGCCAAGGATGCCATCGGCCTCGAGCGTCTGCTCGACACCATCGACGACCAGCTGGCGAAAAGCGGTATCGAGCGCACCGAAGCCGACCACTAGGCCGCCCTCTGGACTCCGGTTGAGGCGAAGCGCAGTTTTGCGCGCCTCAACAGGGGAGTCGCACGATGCCGCAATATGTGATCGAGCGTGAGATGCCGGGCGCGGGACAGCTCGGACCGGACGACCTCAAGGGAGCGTCGCAGCACAGCTGCTCGGTGATCAAGGACCTCGGCCCCGACATCCAGTGGGTGCAGAGCTACGTCACCGACGACAAGATCTACTGCCTCTACCGGGCGCCGAGCGAGCAGCTGATCAAGGAGCATGCCGAGAAGAGCGGCTTTCCGGCGAACCGCATTTCCGAAGTGCGCAACGTCATCGATCCGACGACGGCGGAGTAGCTCCGCTCAATCTTCGTCGTCATCCTCGTAGCCGACGAGATTGAGTTCCCGCGCCTTGATCTGGCGGGTCATGCACCAGTGCATGAGCGCGTCTTCGCGACCGTGCGTGATCCAAACTTCCTTTGGCTTGAGCTCGAGGATGGTGTCGGTGAGCTCGCCCCAGTCGGCATGGTCGGAGATGATCAGCGGGAGTTCGACGTTGCGCTGGCGGGCGCGCTGGCGGATGCGCATCCAGCCGCTGGCCATCGCGGTGATCGGATCGGGCAGCCGCCTTGACCAGCGGTCGTTCAGGGCGCCCGGGGGGCAGAGGACGATGTGCCCGGCCATCTCGGCCTTGGTCGCGCCGGTCGCGGAGCGGAGTTCGCCGAGATCGACGCCCAATTCCTGGTAGAGATTGTTCAGCCGCTCCAGCGCACCGTGGACGTAGATCGGTTGATGGTGTCCACGCCGGCGCGCCTCGGTGATCACCCGCTGCGCCTTGCCCAGGGCATAGGCGCCGACCAGTACGCAGCGGTCCGGATTGTCGGCCAGGCGATTGAGCAGCCGGTCGATCTCGCCCCCAGTCTCGGGATGGTGGAAGACGGGGAGGCCGAAGGTCGCCTCGGTGATGAAGATGTCGCAGGGCACGGGCAGGAAGGGCTCGCAGGTCGGGTCCTCCCGGCGCTTGTAGTCGCCCGACACGACCACCCGCTCGCCATGCCAATCGAGGATGATCTGGGCTGAGCCGAGGACATGCCCGGCGGGCACGAAGCTGACGTCCACCTCGCCGACGGTGATGCTTTGGCCATAGGCGACCTCGCACCCATTCTGCGGGCCGTAGCGCACGCCCATGATCGCCAGCGTCTCGGGGGTCGCCCAGACGGTGCCGTGCCCACCCCGGGCGTGATCGGCATGGCCATGCGTGACGAGCGCGCGTTCCTTGGGCTGGCTCGGATCGACCCAGGCATCGGCGGGCTTGACGTAGATGCCCTCGGGATGGGGTTCGATCCAGGAACCGAGACGGGCCATGCGGGCTTATACCTTGGTGACAGGGGCGAAGTTCCGCGCCCATAACGAAGAAGAGCAGGATTGCAGCATGGCCGAAGGCAGCGACGTTCATTACTGGTGGCTGATCTTCATCGGCGCGATGGTGCTGCTGGGGGTGATGTTCTGGGCGTTCGCCCGCAACCGCAAGAGTGACGTGGACCCCGAAGTGACCGAGCGCGCCACTCGCGAACTCTATCAGGAAGAGCAGCGCGAGCATGAGCGGGACGGCAATAGCGGCCTCTGAGCAGGCCTGACCTCCCCCCGGTTGTTGCCGGATGGTTCGAGCGTCGCGGCTGGCGGCCGCGCTCGCACCAGCTCGCCATGCTCGACCGGTCCCGGGCCGGGCGGCATGCTTTGCTGGTCGCCGGCACCGGCGCGGGCAAGACATTGGCGGGGTTCCTGCCGACGATCTGTGATCTTGCCGAGCGGCCCGCGGAAGGGCTTCACACGCTCTACATATCGCCGCTGAAGGCATTGGCGGTCGACGTGCAGCGCAACCTCCTCGATCCGATCGGCGAAATGGGCCTGCCAATCCGGGTCGAGACCCGCACCGGCGATACGCCCTCCGATCGCAAGGCGCGGCAGCGGGCCCGGCCGCCGCAGGTGCTGCTGACGACGCCGGAGAGCCTGTCGCTGCTCCTCTCCTACCCGGACAGCTTTCAGATGTTCGCGGGGCTGAAGACCATCGTGCTCGACGAGATTCATGCTTTTGCCCGGGACAAGCGGGGCGACCTGTTGGCGCTCGCCCTGTCGCGGCTGCAGGCGATCGCGCCGAACCTGCGCCGGGTCGGCCTCAGCGCCACGGTCGCCGACCCCGACGCCTACCGCAGCTGGCTCGCGCCAGACGCGGACATGGAGCTGGTCGACGTGGTGCTGGGCGAAGCCGGCGCCGAACCCGAGCTCGACATCCTCATTCCCGAGGGGCGGGTGCCCTGGGCGGGGCATTCCGGTCGCTACGCGGCGCGGCAGGTCATGGGCGAGATCGAGAAGCACAAGACGACGCTCGTCTTCTGCAACACCCGCGGGCTTGCCGAGCTCATCTTCCAGGACCTGTGGAAGGTGAACGATCAGAGCCTGCCCATCGGGGTGCACCACGGCAGCCTGGCGCTTGAAGCCCGCCGCAAGGTTGAGGCGGCGATGGCGGCGGGCAAGCTCCGCGCGCTGGTCTGCACCAGCTCGCTCGATCTCGGGATCGACTGGGGCGATGTCGAACTCGTCATCCAGATGGGCGCGCCCAAGGGAAGTTCGCGCCTGTTGCAGCGGATCGGCCGGGCCAACCACCGGCTGGACGAGCCCAGCCACGGCACCATCGTCCCCGGCAACCGGTTCGAATATCTGGAAGCGCGCGCCGCGCTGGACGCGGTGGATGCGGGCGAACTCGACCCCGAGATCTTCCGGCCGGGCACGCTCGACACGCTGGCGCAGCACATTCTCGCCTGCGCCTGCGCAGCGCCATTCGAGCAGGCCGAACTGCTGGCGGAGATCCGGTCCGCCGCCCCGTATGCCGGGTTGATCGACGAAATTTTCGAACGTGTTCTGGCCTATATCGCGACTGGCGGCTACGCGCTTCGCGCCTACGACAAGTTCCGCCGTCTGGTGGAGGAGCCCGCAGGCTCAGGGCACTGGCGGATCACCAAGCCGGCGGTCGCGGTCCAACACCGGATGAACGCCGGGATCATCGTCGACAATCCGATGCTCGACGTGCGCTTCAAGAATGGGCGGATGCTGGGCCGGGTGGAAGAAGGGTTCGCCTCCACCCTGTCGGTCGGCGACCACATCTTCTTCGCCGGTCTCAGCCTCGAGGTCGAGCGAATGAAGGATAGCGACATCATCGTCCGTGCGTCGGCCAAGGACGCGCGGCTGGTAACCTATGGCGGCCAGCGGATGAGCATGACCACGCATCTGGCCGATCGGGTAAAGACTTTCCTCGCCAGTCCCGAAGAGTGGCACCGCTTTCCCGACGACGTGCGCGAATGGCTGGAGGTGCAGCAGCGCCGCTCGCGGCTGCCGCAGCCGGACGAGTTGCTGGTCGAGACCTTTCCGCACGAGGGCCGCCACTACATGGTGATGTACAGCTTCGAGGGCTGGAATGCGCACCAGTCGCTCGGCATGCTCGTCACCAAGCGGATGGAGAAGATCGGATTGAAGCCGCTCGGCTTCGTCGCCAACGATTATGCGCTTTCGGTCTATGGCCTGGAACCGATCGACGACCCCGCGCCCCTGCTTTCGCCCGACATCCTCGAAGGTGAGTTCGTCGAGTGGGTCGAGCAATCGATGCTGCTGAAACGCGCTTTCCGCGAAGTCGCGGTAATCGGCGGGCTGGTCGAACGGCAGCACCCGGGCAAGCGCAAGACCGGCAAGCAGGTCAGCTTCTCGACCGACCTCATCTACGACGTCCTACGCAAGTATGAGCCGGAGCATCTGCTGATGCGGGCCGCGTGGGACGACGCCCGGGCGCGGATGACCGAACTCGGCCGCCTGGCCCGGCTGGTCGAGCGGGCGGCGGCGCAGATGGTCCATGTCGACCTGCCGCGCGTGACACCCATGGCGGTGCCGTTGATGGTGATCATTGGCCGCGAAGCCCTGCCCAGCGGGTCGGGCGCGGAAGATGCGCTGCTCGTCGAGGCGGAGTCGGCGCTGGCCGAGCTGGCAATGCGGGAAGACTGACGCTCCCCTTCGAACGCAGGGGCCCAGTTGTTCTTTTCGCCAGAGGAGGCACTAGGCTCCTGCTTTCGCAGGAGAGCAAATGCTTTACACTCGTCTCATGCGCTTGCTGCCAGTCCTCCTCCTCCCTGCCCTCGCCGGCTGCACCGTCGCCAAGACCGCGGTCGATGTCGCCACCCTACCGGTCAAGGTCGTCAGCAAGGGTGTCGACCTTGCCACCACCAGCCAGTCCGAAGCCGACGAGAAGCGCGGCCGGGCGATCCGCAAGGAAGAGGAAAGGCGGGGGCGCGAACAACGGGCGCTCGAGGAGCGGTGCCGCAAGGGCAAGCCGCTCCCCGAGGACATCTGCCCGCCGCGCTAGCGCTTCCCGAGCTTCGACACCTCGTAGAGGTAGTCGACGAACAGCATGGTGGTCTCGTCGAGGCCGGCGAGCTTCGGATTGGTCGAGCGGACGAGGTACCATTCGTTGGGCGCGTGGGCGCCGCTGCCGCGGCCGACGCCGAACTGCCCCGTCGGCAGGTTCAGCGGCGCGCCGTTGAAGACCACGCCCGGCCAGCTGCCGGCATTGCGCGGGCTGAGCGTGTAGGGGATCTTGGCGCGGTCGAGCACCCGCTTCTGGGCCTGGATGAAGGCGCTGTTCTCGTCCGTCTGGTTGGGCCCATAGCCGCCGCTCACCACCACCTTCACATCGTCGAAGCCGCGCTTGGCAAGGTGCGCCTTGAGCTTGGTCACCACCTCGTCCTTGGTCATGTTCGGCACCAGCCGAAACTCAAGCTTGGCCTCGGCCCGGCCCGGCAGCACGGTCTTGCCGCCCACCCCCGTGTAGCCGCTGACCAGCCCCTGGATGTTCACCGTCGGCTGGCTGAGGAAGCGCTCGGAGCTGGTCTGGAAATCCTCGTTGTCGATCCACCGGCCGATTCCGAGGTTCCTTTTCTCGGTGGCTTCATCGGTCGTACGGACTCGCTCGGCGATCAGCTCCTTCTGGCGCGGGGTGAGCGGCTGCACATTG
>Ga0310811_10008112_pt1 | contig 13492 bp, 9 predicted proteins | sample YCmetagenome_FD_207642 | JGI IMG/M metagenome (GOLD analysis project Ga0310811, IMG submission 207642) | Soil microbial communities from experimental microcosm in Duke University, North Carolina, United States - YC | ecosystem: Engineered > Artificial ecosystem > Soil microcosm > Unclassified ... | reverse complement strand
CCCGACGATCGCGTGATCCCGCTCCGTGCCTACGACACGCGGGCGAACGTCTTCGGTATGCAGCAGGCGGCGTTCGTCATCGACGACGCGCCCGATGTCGACAAGGGACGCCGCTATGGCATGCGGCTCGACTTCCAGTTCGGTCAGGCGATCAGCGTGCTCCAGGGCAATCCCTCCAACGAGCCGCGGCCGGAGCTCTATCGCAATGTCTGGCAGGCCTACGGGACATATATCTTCCCCGTCGGCAAGGGGCTGCAGGTCGACTTCGGCAAGTTCGCCTCGAACCTGGGCTACGAGACGAACTACGCGAAGGACAACTTCAACTTTTCGCGGGCGTACCTGTTCAACTTCCTGCCCTACTACCACACCGGATTCCGCACGTCTCTGCCGCTGTCCGATAAGGTCACCGTGATGTACATGCTGACCAACGGCATCCAGCAGACCGAAGACTTCAACAACTTCAAGTCGAATCACTTCACGGTGATTCTCAAGCCGGTGCCCGCCTTCACCTGGAACACGAGCTACTACTTCGGGCAGGAGCAGCCGGACAACAGCCTGCCGAATGGACCCGACGGCTGGTTCCGGGTGTTCGACACGAACGGCACGATCGCCGCGACCAGGAAGCTGGCGCTGGGCTTCGATGTGACGCACACCACCAACGAGGTCCACAGTGGTGACGAGTCACTCGCGCTGGATGGCGTGGGTGCCTACGCCCGCTATCAGTTCACGACCCCGGCGTCCGTCAGCCTCCGTTACGAGCACCTTGCCGACGACGGGCTTTTCAGCCGCGTCAAGCAGACGCTGCAGGAAGTCACGTTCACTGCCGAGCACAAGTTCGCCGAAGGGTTCCTGGTGCGCGGCGAGTTCCGGCGCGACTGGTCCGACACGGGGTTCTTCCCGGCGCACGGCGGCCGCGTCCTCGATCACCAGAACACCGCCCTCGTCGGCATGGTGTGGTGGATCGGCAACAAGACGGGAGGCTGGTAATCATGCTCGACGCGGTCTTCGTCGTTATTACCGTCGCGTTTTTTGCGCTTGCCGCGGCGTACACCCGCGGCTGCGAGCGCCTGAGGAAACCATGACGCTCGACTCGATCGTCAGCCTCGTCGTCACGGCGGTGCTGCTCGTGTATCTGACCTACGCCCTGTTGAAACCGGAAAAATTCTAGGCCACGGGATAAATGGAGCACACGGAATACACACCATGACAGCAAATGGCTGGCTGCAAATCGGCATCTACCTGCTGTGCATCGCGGCGGTGACGCCGCCGCTCGGGCGGTTTATGACGCGGGTGTTCAACCGGGAACGCACGTTCCTCGATCCGATCCTGCGGCCGATCGAGCGACTGATTTACCGGCTGACGGGCGTCGACGAGGCGCACGAGATGCGGTGGACGGAGTACGCGGTCGCCATGCTGGCGTTCAGCGTCGTGTCCATGCTTGTGCTCTACCTGATGCAGCGCGTTCAGCAGTGGCTGCCCTGGAACCCGCAGGGGTTCGCGGCGGTGCCGTCCGCGCTCGCCTTCAATACCGCCGCCTCGTTCACGACCAATACCAACTGGCAGGCCTACAGCGGCGAGTCGACGATGAGTTATCTCACGCAGATGGCCGGGCTCGCGTTCCACAACTTCGTGTCGGCCGCGACCGGCATCGCGCTGGCCATCGCGTTTATCCGCGGCATCGCGCAGCGTGAAAAGGACACGCTCGGCAATTTCTGGGTCGACCTCGTTCGCTGCAGCTTGTGGATCCTGCTGCCGCTCTGTCTCGTCGGAGCGTTATTCCTCGTCTCGCAGGGCGTCGTCCAGAACCTGCGTCCCTACGACGTGGTGACGACGATAGAGGGCGCGAAGCAGACGATGGCGCAGGGGCCGGTCGCCTCGCAGGAAATCATCAAAGAGCTCGGCACCAACGGCGGCGGCTTCTTCAATGCCAACAGCGCGCATCCGTTCGAGAATCCCACGCCGCTGACGAATTTCGTGGAGATGGTGTGCATCTTCGCGCTTTCCGCAGGGCTGACCTTTACGCTCGGCGACATGACGGGGTCGCGCAGGCACGGGTGGGCTGTATGGGCGGCGATGGCGTTCCTTTTTCTGGCCGGCGTGACGACCGCTTACTGGTCCGAGGCGAACGGAAATCCGCTGCTCACCCGGGCAGGGGCGAGCCAGGTCGTCACCGATGGATCGCCAGGCGGCAACATGGAAGGCAAGGAAGTGCGTTTCGGGATCGCGAATTCGGTGCTGTTCGCGACGATTACAACGGACGCGAGCTGCGGAGCGATCAACTCGTGGCACGACTCGTTCACACCGCTGGGGGGCCTGGTACCTCTCACCAACATCATGCTTGGCGAAGTCATCTTCGGCGGCGTCGGCGCGGGGATGTACGGGATCCTGATCTTCGTCGTCTTGTCCGTCTTCATTGCCGGCCTGATGGTCGGCCGGACACCCGAGTACCTGGGCAAGAAGATCGAAGCCTACGACGTGCAGATGGCGATGCTCGTCGTCCTCGTGTTTCCGCTGACGATTCTCGCGTTCAGCGCGATCTCATCGGTGGCGCCGGCGTTCGGCACGTCGAGCATTCTGAACCCGGGGCCGCACGGGCTGTCGGAGATCCTCTACGCCTATTCGTCCGGGACCGGCAATAACGGGTCGGCCTTCGCCGGTCTGAACGCCAACACCAACTGGTACAACGTCTCGATCGGCCTCGCCATGCTCGTCGGGCGCTTCTTCATGATTCTGCCGATGCTGGCGATCGCCGGCAATCTCGGCCGCAAGAAGCGAGTGCCGCCCTCGCCCGGCACGTTCCCGGTGACCACGCCGCTCTTCACCGGCCTTCTCGTGAGCGTCGTGCTGATCGTCGGCGCGCTCACGTTCTTTCCGGCCCTCAGTCTCGGTCCGATCGTCGAGCATCTGATGATGCTGAACGGCAGGGTGTTCTGACATGTCGAGCCATCAGCCGAAGGCCCGGTCCATCTGGGATGCGCAGATCATCAAGCGCGCGTCGATCGACGCGCTGGTCAAGCTGCACCCGCGGACCATGGCAAAGAACCCCGTCATGTTCGTGGTCGAGGCCGGCAGCGTGTTGACGACGCTGGCGCTGGTGCGCGACGCCATCGCGGGGCGTGGCAGCCTCGGTTTCGAGATCCAGATCACGTTCTGGCTGTGGCTGACCGTGCTCTTCGCCAACTTCGCCGAAGCGATGGCGGAAGGGCGCGGCAAGGCGCAGGCCGACACCTTGCGCCGGACCCGGACCGAGACCGTCGCCAACCGCCTCACTCCCGCCGGCCTCACCGACGTCGTCCCCGCCTCCTCCCTCCGCAAGGACGATTTCGTTATGGTGACAGCCGGCGAGTTCATTCCCGGCGACGGCGAGATCGTCGAAGGCGTCGCGTCGGTTGACGAGTCGGCGATTACCGGCGAGTCGGCGCCCGTCATTCGCGAGGCCGGCGGCGACCGCTCCGCGGTGACCGGTGGCACCCGCGTCCTGTCGGACTGGATCAAGGTTCGCATCACCGCGGATCCCGGTCATTCGTTCCTCGACCGGATGATCGCGCTCGTCGAAGGGGCCGAGCGGCAGAAGACGCCGAACGAGATCGCGCTCAACATCCTGCTCGCCGGTCTCACGATCATCTTCCTGCTGGCCGTCGTCACGCTGCAGCCGTTCGCCGTCTATTCCGGCGCCCCGCAGACGGTGTTCGTGCTGGTGTCGCTGCTCGTCTGCCTCATCCCGACGACGATCGGCGGCCTCCTATCGGCGATCGGTATCGCCGGCATGGATCGCCTGGTCCAGCGCAACGTGCTGGCGATGTCGGGGCGGGCCGTTGAGGCGGCCGGCGACGTGCACACGCTGCTGCTCGACAAGACCGGCACGATCACGTTCGGCAACCGCCAGGCGGCCGAATTCCGATCGGCGCCAGGGGTCAGCGACGCCGCGCTCGCGGATGCGGCGCAGCTCGCCTCGCTCGCCGACGAAACCCCCGAAGGCCGGTCGATCGTCGTGCTGGCCAAGCAGAAGTACAACATCCGCGGCCGGGAGCTCGCCTCGCACGAAGCGACATTCATCCCGTTCACCGCGCAGACGCGCATGTCGGGCGTGGACCTGGATGGCCGCGTCATCCGCAAGGGCGCGGCCGACGCAATTGAGAAGTTCCTGGCTGCCCAGGGGGCCGTCTTCCCCGTCGAAGTGCGGCAGCAGGTGGATCGCATCGCGCGCGAAGGCGGCACGCCGCTGGCGGTCGCCGAAGGCCCACGCGTCCTCGGCGTCGTGCACCTCAAGGACATCGTCAAGGGCGGCATCCGCGATCGATTCGCGGCGCTGCGCGCGATTGGCATCCGCACGGTGATGATCACCGGCGACAACCCGCTGACTGCTGCGTCGATCGCGAACGAAGCCGGCGTCGACGACTTTCTCGCCGAGGCGACGCCGGAAGACAAGATGGCGCTGATCAAGAAGGAACAGTCCGACGGCAAGCTCGTGGCGATGACCGGCGACGGCACCAACGACGCCCCGGCGCTGGCCCAGGCCGACGTCGGCGTGGCGATGAACACCGGCACGCAGGCGGCGAAGGAAGCCGGCAACATGGTCGACCTCGACTCGAGCCCGACCAAGCTGATCGACATCGTCGAGATCGGCAAGCAGCTCCTGATGACGCGCGGCGCGCTGACGACGTTCTCGATCGCCAACGACGTCGCCAAGTACTTCGCGATCATCCCGGCGATGTTCGCCGCCGCGTTCCCTGTGCTGATGGCGCTCAACATCATGCGCCTGAAGACGCCGGAATCGGCGATTCTCTCGGCGGTCATCTTCAACGCGCTGATCATCGTCGCGCTGGTGCCGCTGGCGCTGCGCGGGGTGACCTACCGCGCGATGAGCGCCGAGGCGCTCCTGCGGCGCAACCTGTTCATCTACGGCGTCGGCGGCATCATCGCGCCGTTTGTCGGCATCAAGATCATCGACGTCGTCATCACGACCTTGAGGCTCGCATGAATCTGAAGAAGAATCTCGTCGTCGCCGTGCTGATGACGGCCGTCACGACGGTCCTGCTGGGTCTCGTCTATCCGCTTGTGGTGACTGGGCTCGCGCAGGCGTTGTTCCACGACCAGGCGAACGGCCAGCTGCGCGTCCGCGACGGGCACGTCGTCGGGTCGGAAATCATCGGCCAGGGATTTGCGTCCCCCGGCTACTTCCACAGCCGCGCGTCGGCCGCCGGCAACGGCTACGACCCGACCAGTTCCGGCGGCACCAACCTCGGACCGACCAACAAGAAGCTGATCGACAGCGTCACCGCGGCTGTCGACGCCGCGCGCAACGAAAATCCCAACGCTCCGGTGCCGATCGACATGGTCACGACGTCGGCGTCGGGCTTCGATCCCGACATCACCCCGGATAACGCCATGTTCCAGGTGCCGCGTATCGCCAGGACGCGGGGCATCGGCGAGTACGACCTTAAGCAGTTCGTGCAGGAGCACATCGCACCACGCCAGCTCGGCTTCCTCGGCGAGCCGCGAGTCAACGTGCTGATGCTCAACATGGCGCTGGACGCTCGTTGGCCGAAAGCGAAGGAGTGACGATGTCGACGGCGGCCGATCCAGACGCGATCCCTCGGCGGTCCCCGACGAAACTCCGGGAGCCGCAATCGAAATCGGAGCCGGCGCTCGGCTACTCTTCGGCGAAGCGGTAGCCGACCCACGGCTCGGTCTGGATGTACTGCGGCTTGGAGGGATCGCGTTCGAGTTTACGGCGCAGCGCATTGACCAGCACGCGCAAATGCTCGGGCTGATCGACCGCGTTGGGCCCCCAGATGGCTTTCAGAATCGCGCGATGCGTCAATACGCGGCCGGGATGCTGCGCGAGGAATAACAGCAGCTCGAGCTCCTTCGGCGTCAGGCGCAGCTCGTCGCTGCCGCGGGTCACGCGTCGGCGATCGACGTCGATGACGAGGTCGCCTCGTTTGATGATCCCCGCTGGGACGGCGCCGTCAGTCCGCCGCAGGGCGACACGAATGCGCGCCAGCAGCTCCTCCGCACCGAACGGTTTGGTGACGTAATCGTCGGCACCTGCGTCGAGCGCGGCCACCTTGTCGTGTTCGGCGCCGCGGGCGGACAGCACGAGGATCGGCACCGCACGCCCTTCCCGCAGACGTCGGCATACCTCGATGCCGTCGAGATCGGGCAGGCCCAGATCGAGGATGACGAGCTGGGGAGGCTGACGGTCCACGGCCTCGAGCGCGGCATGCCCGCTCGTTGCAGTTGCGACGTCGTAGCCGCGCGCGCGCAGCAGCGGCGCCATCGTCGCCAGGATGGCGGGCTCGTCGTCCACGATCAGGATCCGGGCGGCCATCCGCTACTCGGCCGCCACGACCGCGTGCATACGGGCAGGCACAGCAATCGAGAAACAGGCGCCGCGCGGCGCGAGGTTCTCGGCCCACACGCGCCCGCCGTCTGCGGCGACGAGGCCGCGTGTAATGGCGAGCCCCATGCCTGTCCCCGGCACACGGCTCCGGAACAGTTCCCCGCGATAGAACGGCTCGAACAGGCGCTCGAGCTCCCGGGCCTGAACGCCGGGGCCTTCGTCGCGCACGTCGAGCCGCAGGCCTTCGTCGTCGGTCCAGCCCTGCACGTGGATCGGGCCGCTCGGCGCATAACGGGCCGCGTTTTCCAGCAGGTGCACCAACCCCGAGGACGCCAGCCGCGGATCGACCTCCACGGCCAGGTCTTCCCGCGCGTCGACCCGCACGTCGCGTCCGGCGAGCGCCGGCGCGGCGAGACTGAGCGCCGCCTCGACGATCTCCGCCGGCGTCGTCCACGATCGATGCGGCTGCACCGTGCCGGCGTCGATGCGCGCCATGTCGAGGATCTCGTCGAACAGGCGCGTCAGCCGGTCCAGTTCGCCCGCCGCGACGCGCGCCTGTTCGCGTCGCTGATCTTCGGACAGCGCCATCGTATCGAGGTTGGTGATCGCGGTCCTGATCGCGGTCAGCGGCGTCCGTAGGTCGTGACTGAGCGCGGCCAGCAGCGCCGAGGCCAGCTCGGCGCGATGGCGCGAGAGTTCCGCGCCGCGCCGCTCATCCAGGAACTGCGATCGCTCGAGCGCGATCGCGACGATGCCAGCAACGGCATCGCGCGTGCCCGGCTCGAGCGCGCGTCCGCCCGTCGCGAGCAGGGCGATGGTGCGCGCGCCGATGCGCACGGGTGCCAGCGCAATCGTGCCGCCGTTCGATGCGATCTCGCGGTGGCCGCCATAGGTTCGGGTGCGCGCGTCGAACTCCATCGAGCCGCCGCCGGCGGCGAACGTGCGGTCCAGCTCCGCCGTCGCGATCTCCGGCGCGACCGCGCCCCCCTGATGGATCTGCCAGCCGCCGTCGCTCTGCGGCACGCAGATGGTGACGACGTCCAGCTCGAACCGGCGCGCGACGTGCCGCGCAATCGCGGCGAGGGCCCCTTCCCGTTCGGTGGTCAGGAGGATGTCACGCGTCAGATCGAAGAGCCGCGTCACCTCGTTGCGGCGATCCAGCGCTTCCTGGGCGCGCACACGCGCATTCGTCGACAGCCGGCTCGCAACGATGCTGACGACGAGCAATGAGAAGAGCGCCACCCAGTTGTGCGGATCGGCGATGGTGAGCGTCCCGACCGGAGGGAGGAAGAAGAAGTTGAAGCAGAGCGTCGCCATCAGCGACGTGGCGATCGCGACGAGGACGTCGCCCATCGAGGCGACGAACAGGGTGACGAGCAGGTAGGCCAGCGCAACCGTCGTGGCGTTGTCGACGCGAAGGCCCCTGAGCGCGAGCGTGACCGCGAGCACGCCGAGCAGGCCGATGCCGAATTGCCGCGCGGTCCGCCAGCTCACCTGCTGATCCTAGTCCGAACGCTCGCGGCGCTCTCCGGCTCCGCTCTTTATGGTTTTTTTATGCGGCGCCCGGTACCATCAGGGCCAGCCTAAGTCGCCGGAAATCCGGTGCGCGGGGGAACCAGGCCGCCAATACCGGCGGCGGGGGCGTATTCGAAAGATAGGGGACCTTCCAACCCCGAGCCCGTCAGCTAACCTCGCCGGCTGAATTGGAAGGCTTCGCGTGCCCGACGGCGGTCTATACCCGTTATTCAAGCGGCTGATTCTCGGCCGCCCGATTCCCACACATCTCGCGCATCACGAGCGGCTTTCCCGCCTCACAGGGCTCGCCGTTCTCTCGTCCGATGCGCTGTCGTCGGTGGCCTACGCGACCGAGGAAATTCTCCGCGTCCTCGTTGCCGGCGGTCTTGCGGCGTTGTCATTGTCGATCCCCATCGGAATCCTGATCGCGCTGCTCCTCGGGACGGTGGCCTTCTCGTACCGCCAGACCATCCATGCCTATCCGAGCGGGGGCGGCGCCTACATCGTCTCGAAGGACAACCTCAGCGACAACGCGGCGCTGGTCGCTGCGGCGGCGCTGCTCATCGACTACACGCTGACGGTCGCGGTCAGCATCGCGGCGGGCGTCGCGGCCGTCACGTCGGCGTTTCCGTCGCTGCACGTCAACCGCGTCGAACTTTCGCTGCTCTTCCTGGCCGTGCTGACGGTGGGCAACCTGCGGGGAATCCGCGAATCCGGACGCATCTTCTCGATTCCGACGTACTTCTTCATCGTGATGATCCTGTCAATGATCGCGGTGGGCGCCTGGCGCTACCTCACCGGCGCGATCGTTCCGGTCGTTCCGGAGAATCCGCTGCGCGTGGGGCACGACACGCTCGGGTGGTTCGTGCTGCTGACGGCGTTCTCCAACGGTTGCACGGCCATGACGGGGGTCGAGGCCGTGTCGAATGGCGTCCCCGCGTTCCGGCCGCCGGAAGCACGCCATGCCGTGCACGTGCTCGTCACGATGGCGATGCTCGCGATCACCATGTTCGTCGGGATCACGATGCTGGCCCACGCCTACGGGGTGGTGCCGTCGGAGACCGAAACGGTCGTGTCGCAAATTGCGCGCGGCAGCTTCGGCGGCCGCGGCGTTCTGTATCTCTGCGTTCAGGGCGCGACGATGCTGATCCTCGTGCTCGCCGCGAACACAGCGTATTCGGACTTCCCCCGCCTGGCGTCGATCGTGTCGCGCGACGCGTACCTTCCGCGTCAGTTCGCCAACCAGGGGGACCGCCTCGCCTTCTCGAACGGTATCCTTGCGCTCAGTTTCTTTGCCGGTGTCCTGCTTGTCGTATTCAAGGGGGATACTCACGCGCTGATCCCCCTGTACATGATCGGGGTCTTCATCTCGTTCACGCTTTCGCAGTCGGGCATGGTCCTGCACTGGAGACGGGTACGAGAGCCTGGCTGGCGTGCGAGCGCCCTGGTCAACGGCATCGGCGCCGTCGCCACGGCCGTCGTTCTCGTGATCGTCGCGACGACGAAGGCGCTCGAGGGCGCGTGGATCATCATGCTGCTGATTCCCGTTCTTGTGGCCGTCTTCAAAGCCACGAAGCGTCACTACCGCCATGTCGCGTCCCAGTTGTCGTTGAAAGGCTGGTCGATAGAGCGGCGGCAGCACAGCACGGTGCTGGTTCCCATCGGCGGCGTCCACCGGGCGGTCCTTCAGGCGATCGCGTACGCGCGCAGCCTTTCCGACGATGTCAGGGCGCTTTTCGTGGATACGGACCCCGAGAGCACCGAGAGGGTGCGCGCGGAATGGGCCCGATGGGGCGGCGGGACGCCTCTCGAGGTGCTTCCATCGCCTTACCGATCGTTGATGGAGCCGCTGCTCGAGTACATCGACCAGCTGCAGGCGTCAAGCCCGCAGGACTATGTCACGGTGGTCCTGCCGGAGTTCGTGCCGGCCCGCTGGTGGCAGCATCTTCTTCACAACCAGCGCGCCTTACTGATCAAGGGCGCCCTGCTCTTCCGTCCCCGAGTCGTCGTGACCAGCGTGCCGTTTCATCTGGAGCGGTAAAGCCAGCCACTCGCCACATAGGCAAGGCCGTCAGTCGACGAGAAATCGATAAATGCTGGTCGACCTGTATTCTTCATTCGGCCGCAGGATCGTCGACGGGAACCGGGGACGGTTCGGCGAATCCGGAAAGTGCTGCGTCTCGAGACACAGTCCGGCATGTTTGCCGTAGCGGCGGCCGGCCTTGCCGACGATCGATCCATCGAGCCGGTTGCCGCTGTAGACCTGCACGCCCGGCTCCGTTGTCCAAATCTCCAGGACGCGGCCGCTTGACGGATCCCGGAGCCGCGCGGCGCGCGCGACGCCTTCGCCCGTGTGATTCAGCACCCAGTTGTGGTCGTATCCGCCGGCGTGAGCGAGCTGCCCTTCATTCGCGCCGATCCCCCTGCCTATCGGAGTCGGCTCGCAGAAATCGAACGGCGTGCCCGTCACCGGTGCGCATGCGCCGGTCGGAATGAGCGTCTCGTCAATCGGCGTGAAGCGATCCGCGTCGATCATCAGCTCGTGCCCGAGCACGTCGTCGCTTGCACCGGCGCTCAGGTTGAAGTACGTGTGCTGCGTGAGATTGATCGGTGTCGCGGCGTTCGTGATCGCGCGATATTCGACGACGAGCTCGTTGCTGTCGCGGAGCGTGTAAGTGACGCGCACTTCGACCGACCCCGGATAGCCTTCTTCCCCATCCGCGCTGATGCGCGTGAATTTCACGGTTTCAGCGCCGGGCACTTTTCGCGTTTCCGCAACCCAGGGACGCTTGTCGAAGCCGCACACGCCTCCATGCAGATGGTTCGGCGGATCGTTCGTCGCGAGCGCGTATTCGCGGCCGTCGAGCGTGAAACGACCCCGCGCGATCCGGTTCGCATATCGGCCGATGAGTGCGCCGAAATAGGGCGGCAGTGGATCCCGGGCGTAGCGGATTGGATCGTCGAATCCGAGGACGATGTCGCCGGGCGCGCCGAAGCGGTCGGGGACGAGCAGCGACGTGATGATGCCGCCGTAGGTGATGGCATCGAGGCGGATGCCGTTTCGGTTCGTGAGACTCAGCCGTTCGATTGCGACGCCTTTCACGCGCGCACCGGTCAGCTCGCGGCGGACCACGCACGGCTCCGGTGCAAGCTGCACGCCGATGCTCTTTGATAGAATCCCAAGCGTTTTTCCGCTCCATCTTTGACGAGGTACGTTGCTGATGACACGACGCATGTCCCAGTGGGCGCTCGTGGCGGTTCTGGCATCGGCCGCCGGGATCACCGGCGCCGCCCAGGCGCCAGTCCCGCCGTCCGCCGCGAATCCATACGCGCGCGATACGAAGCAGCCGATCGACGAAGCCTACACCACCAAGATCAAGGAATACACCACCGCCCCGTACTTCACATCGCCGCTCGTGGATTATCTGCCGGCTTCGAAGACCGTGCCGACGCCGATGGCCGTGCTGAAGGATGTCGCCGGCGCGCCGGGCATCCTGCCCTACTCGCACGAGGTCTACCAGTACATGCGTATGGTCGAGAAGGCCAGCCCGCGCGTGAAGGTGTTCTCGATCGGGAAGACGGAGGAAGGCCGCGAGATGATCGCTGTGGCGGTCTCATCGGAAGCCAACCTCGCGAAGCTCGACGCGAACCGCACCAACCTCGCAAAGCTTGCGGACCCGCGGACGATCAACATGAACGACGCGGAGGCCGACCGCATCATCACGGGCGGCGTCGTTCCGATCTATTACATCACCGGCACGATTCACTCGCCCGAGACCGGCGCGCCGACGGCACTCATGGAGCTCGTCTATCGCCTCGCCGTGGATGACAGCCCGTACATCCAGAAGATTCGAAACAAGCTGGTTACCCTCGTCACCCCCATCGTCGAAGTCGACGGCCGCGATCGCCACGTCGACGTCTACCGATGGCACCTCGCGAATCCCGGGAAGAACTGGTCGGGAACGCTCTACTGGGGCAAATACGTCGCGCACGACAACAACCGCGACGCGATGGGCGTCACGCTCAATCTGACGCGGAACGTGCTGAACGAGTACGTCGATCAGCACGCCCAGGTGCTGCACGATCTGCACGAATCGGTGCCGTATCTCTACGACAACACCGTTGGCGACGGCCCGTACAACGCCTGGATCGATCCGATCCTCGCGAGCGAGTGGCAGATGATCGGCTACAACAACGTCGAGGAGATGACGAAGTTCGGCATGCCGGGCGTGTTCACACACGGCACCTTCGACACGTGGTCGCCGGGATATCTCATGTTCATTGCCGCGATGCACAACGGCATCAGCCGGCTGTATGAGACGTTCGGCAACGGCGGCGCGGACACGGTCGAGCGGACGCTGTCACCCAACGAGACGTCCCGGACCTGGTATCGTCCGAATCCGCCGCTCCCGAAAACTCGCTGGTCGCAGAGGAACAACAATAACTACGAGGAAACCGGCCTTCTCGTGTCGTTGAACCAGTTCGCGGACAATACGCAGTACTTCCTCAAGAACTACTACCTGAAGAGCAAGCGGTCGATCCTGAAGCCGAAGACCGAAGGGCCGGCAGCATACGTGTTCCCGTCGGATGACCCGCGGCCTGGCGCGCAGGCCGATCTCCTCCGCATCCTGCAGACGCAGCGCGTCGAGATTTCGCGTGCGACGCAGCCATTCACGGTGACGGTGTCCGTCCGAAAGCCTGCGGCGCGCCCGGCCGGCGAAGGCGCCGGCCGCTCCGACGAACAGAGTCAGAATCCGCCGGCCGAGCAACCCGCCGGCCGATCCGGCGGCCGCGGCAACCGTCCGACCACCGAGAGCCGTACCTTCCCCGCCGGCTCGTACGTCGTCCGGATGGATCAGCCGTTCAGCCGCATCGCGGACGCGTTGCTGGACTATCAGTACTGGGCGCCGGACGATCCGCAGCGGCAGCCGTATGACGACACCGGCTGGACGTTCCCCGAGGTGTTCAACGTCAAGGTCACGCGCGTGACCGACACGACGGTGCTCGACGCCGCAATGGAATCCGTGAAAGGCGACGTGAAGGCGACGGGCGGAGTCTCAGGCACCGGCTCGGTGTTTCTCGTCGATAACAATACCGATCCGGCCCTCATCACGCTTCGCTATCGTTTGAAGAACGCGAAGTTCGACATCGCCGAAGAGCCGTTCGATTCCGGCGACGCTCATTTCAATCGCGGGTCGTTCGTGATCAGCGGCGCCAGCGCGGACGAGATGGCCAAGGCGACGGCGGATCTCGGGATCAAGGCTGTTGCGGCATCGTCTGCGCCGACGGTGAAAACGCACGCCTCGACGCCGGCGCGCATCGCCCTGCTGCACACGTGGATCAATACCCAGGACGAGGGCTGGTGGCGGCAGACACTCGATCTGCGCGGCGTTCCCTTCACATACATCAACACCCAGACGGTTTCGAAGGACGGCGATCTGCGGTCGAAGTACGACGTGATCCTGTTCCCCCCGGTCGGTGGCCGCGCGGGGCGGGCCATCATCGAAGGCATGCCGATGTACGGCAACCCCATTCCGTGGAAAACGACCGACCTGACGCCCAACATCGGCAAGATCGATTCGACCGATGACATCCGTCCGGGCATGGGCTGGGGCGGCCTCATGCACCTGC
>Ga0310811_10008111_pt1 | contig 13494 bp, 14 predicted proteins | sample YCmetagenome_FD_207642 | JGI IMG/M metagenome (GOLD analysis project Ga0310811, IMG submission 207642) | Soil microbial communities from experimental microcosm in Duke University, North Carolina, United States - YC | ecosystem: Engineered > Artificial ecosystem > Soil microcosm > Unclassified ... | reverse complement strand
CTGTCATGCTCACTGCATGCTCAAGTAACGTACGAGCATCTACTTCGCGACCTTTTGCTGTTGCAATCAATGCTTGGCCGATCCAAGCCAGGGTATGATCCGGATCAAGAGTTTGTGCCTTCGTAAAGGCTTGGGTGGCCAAGTCGATGTCGTTATGATATAAGTATAGGAGACCAATCTTGGTCCACGCCACCACGTTCTAGAGAGAAATTAAGTTGAGATTGTAACAGTCATGTGTCCTACCAACCTTGTTGTCAACTTCAATCGCCTTGACATAGGCATGCTGCGACAGCTTGGGCTTCTGGGTAAAGTGGAGATCACCCAATGCGACCCAGAACCTGTCATTTCCAGGTTCCTTCTGTAAGGCTTGAATCAAGAACGAATTTGCGGCCTCCGAGGCTTGCTGTGTGGTACCAGGGGGCTGTTTCAAAATCCACTCGTGCAGGGCTACAGCAAGGTCATACAACGAGCTTGGGAGAGCTGCTTCCTCAGAAGAGCCCACTGTGATGCGATAATCGTAGGCAGCGACAGCAGCTTCGAGCGCGTTGAGCCCAGTGACGGGGTTGTCTGGAGAGAGAGCTGTAAACTTGAATATGCTAGCCAGCCGAGCGCTACTTTGGTCTTGCAAGAGTTTGCAGATCGTAGTCACGGCTGCACGGACATTATTTTCATCTGCGAAGACAGTGATGACCGACAACTCAAACAGGGCATCAGCAACCATTTTCCAGGCAACTCCACGATATCCTGGGTTTTCCCGGATGGCGATTAACATGACATCGACACATGAAATAAAAGACTGCTCGGCTCGAGCAACAAAGCCGGTAAGCCGCTCGTGTCGGGCTAGGTCAAGGTGGGTCTGCGCAATAGATAAGAGGACACCGGCTTCAGTGGGACGAACGACCAGTATAGACTGGAAAGAGGCAAGAGCTTCTGGAAGCCTTCCCGCTTGTCGTTGGACTTCTCCTATGAAGTATGTACACATCCAATCGTCCGGTTGAAGCTCGTGAGCTCGACCAAGTGCCCTAAGGGCAGCGACATGACGACCGGCTTTACTGTAAGCTTCACCAAGTCTTAGCCATGAGAGTTGGTCATCGACGTCCGCTCGGAGTGCCACTTGAAAAGCTTTGATGGATTCCGCATAGTTCCTTCTTATCTGTGCCCAATAAAGTCAGGTTGGAAATAAACATCATAAGTACGATCCTTTACCAGCTCCACAACACCAAGAGCCTTCCATGCCCACGCGTTTGTCGGAAGATACTTTCCCGAAGCTGCGCCATCTCCTTCCATACCCGCGCCCATCCCTCCTTCACCGTCTATAGTACGTCGAGCCACCACCTCGACCAGATCCCATTCACGCTCGTCAGCGAAGCCTTCCGCAAGGCGCCTTGCGGCCTCTGCTTCACGGGCGTCAAGTTCGAACGCTTTCTGGAAACACTTGGAAGCTCGCGTAGGGTCGGGCGGTGACGCGTGTTCTGAGTAATATACACCCAGCGAAGTATATGCCGGCGCATACTCGCGATTGTGTTTGAGCGATGTAATGAAGTATTTGAAAGATTCCTCGCGGGACTCTCCTGCGATAGGGATCAGTAAAGCGAGGTTAAAGTTGCGGGTCGTCATACCTCCAAGGTCCCAATAGCATCTCCCAATCCGCCACAGGCATCGAGCTTTATCAATGTCACGATCCTCGATATCCTTCAAGGTCTCAAAGACCTCCTTTAAAGCATCTACGCCAGCATTCGCATGTATCCGACTGAGGCACCACGCACTCTCCTCCTTTGCTCCCAGACCTTTGTCCATATCACCAGGGAGCTGTTCCGCCGCTTGCGCAAATAGCGCCTCCGCCTCCTCCCACTTTTTAGCGTGTTGAAAAACATACCCCTTCCCTATCAATCCATCCACATTGGTGGGATCTTGCTTCAGGATGTCGTTTAAGAAATAAAGAGCGCGAGGGTGGTGCTTGGGAGGAAATAAATGGATGAAGGATGTGGCCAGAATAATGTGGAAGGCCTTGCGCACTCTAAACGGACGATAAATAGTCGTTGCAGTTTCAAAATTCTAATAAACTCCACCTACTCTCGGAGTTCACGAGCTGTGTTTGCCTCATACCTGCGTATCAATTCTAGTCCGCTTTCAGCGACTTTGATGGCATCTATGTATTCGAGTTCCTGTAAATGGACTCGAGCTGTGATCATGTTCGCTACCAACGAGTCCGGGAGTACTGAAAAGGCATCCTGAAAAGATATGTCAATGAGATCTTCTGAGGCGTGATTAGTGAACTTGCAAGAATAATGCCATAAGGGTCGCCATCCACCGCAGAGGTCAATTCTTCTGTTGATCCCTCATCACCATAGGCTACCTTGTTGTATGCAAAGTATCCTGTCAACATTTGCGTTAATGTGCTTGTCGGGAAGAGTTCCATGAACTGCTTGAGGTACGCAAGACCGAGACCCTCTAGAGCGCCCAATTCAGTCATCATAGTCAGATTTATGGCGTGCCCAGTACCAACTGTATCAGAATCCCTTCCTTCAAACCACATGCACCAAGCAAACTCATCCGGAATGCCAATTGTCACGATACCGTGAACCATCTCATCCAGCTGCACACCAACTTGACCTTTCTCTGGGTCAGTAGTGGGGAGTGCCAAGAATAATTGTTGCTTGTATCGAATGAGTTTCGATTCTGTGGCGCGCCGCAGTTCGTCCGAGGTACTGGGGTGATTAAGAATATCATTGTATAGGGCTGGAAGCTGCAAGGCGAAGATTAACTTGATAACCTGAGCATTCGCAAGGCTGCTTTACCTTTGATGAGTGCCAAACCTCGATGCCAATATCTTTCTTGAGTTGCTCAGGTTTAGGACCCCCAAGGCGGGTGCGTCGCTTGTCAAACTCAGACTTGATGAACATCTCTTCCTCTCTTTCTATCAGCGATATTAGCTCCTCATAGACAGCGAGTGAGTTGTAGATTGCAGATTGAGTAGGAAAAATTGAGGTCGAGGTGGGATTCGTAGCATCGGGTGGAGGAAGTGATGAAAGGACTGGATACAAAGAGGAGTCCGGTAGGTAAAGAAACAGTGCTTGAATAACCTGAGCACGTTGAGCAAGACGGCTTCAAGATGGGAAAATTCATACTTCACGGCGTGCCCCGTGTTGTCGGCGAATGTCCATGAATTTTTGAAGGGTCTCGGCACATTTCGTGGCGTCGTCACTGTGCGATTTTAAATTCTCAGCCTCATCGATATCAAGTATGCAACCCAATGAGAACACAATCACCTTTTCGCGAATATCTGCATTATGTGCTCCAAAGTATCCGCCAAATCGTCCCACCTGTGAGTTTGTTCGTAAAGCTTTGCGATACCCTATGCATCACATCAGGTTAGAATCGCTTATTTGAGGTCGGCAATACACTGTACCTGCCATGCAAGCACTTGATCATCCTTGAGCTCTATGGCCTTTCGATAAAGCTGACAAAAAATATCAACTTATATGCACCCCACAACGATCGTCAAGTTTACTTGCTCGCTTTTCTCGTGCTGGCCGAGTTCTAAGAGAGCAAGACCAAGAAAAACATGGCTGCCCGGCGCAAGATAGTCAATATGAGACTCGCAATACATTCTTTTGGATTGGGAACGCACGCGGTATAGTTATCAGGCTCATAGTCAAGAACCTGTTCGGCGGCTTCGCGCGCTTGTTCGTACTTTTTCTTGCCAATAGCATCTCTCGCTGCCTTCAACTTGGACTTCGCGAATGATGACATGATTTGTAGTCGCCGGGCAAGAACTTCAAGTTGACTGGCGCTCGAAAGACGCTCTGGATTTACAAACTGCCCTGGCCTCTGTAAGGATAATGATGTGTTCAAGCTTACGTAGAAATAAAGTGTCGTGCAGAATGTCTTCACAAGCGTTATGATGCCCAGTTGGTCTGTTGCTTGGGGTGTTTGTACTAAACTAAATTGTAGTAGTACTGGGTATCAGATCAAGCGCTGGCTTACTCAGCGAGACTCCTTGAGAAGATCTACGGCCGTGATATTTCTGCCAGTTCTGTTCAAGCTTCAAATTTTCAGGTCCGCCAGCGCAATATACATATTCTTTATTAGCGACTGGACTACAATGTTAGTCGAGGATGGTGTTGAACCCGAGTCACAGTATTTGGAAGAACAGTGATTCAATGATTCATCACGATATAACTAACCAGTGAGTATCGAACTCTATACATATATGCTTACTATAGTACTACTAGCTAACATAAAGGGTATATATTAATGATAGAGGTAAAGCGGACCGATTATTGACAGGATAAAGCCTTGACTCACAGCGCCTCCCCGAAAATCCAAATCTCCGCAGACAACAATACGCAACGAAGCCCGATCTTTTTTTTCATGGAGTCCAAGCTGGACTGGAATTGGGAGGCGTTTCGGTACCTGCTTTATATGAATTATAGATGAGACTGCGGATGACTTGCTCTGATCGATGTCGGCGTGCACGCATAGCAGGTGATGCACGTGGGTCGTCGGGGAGCGAAGTGATACAGGCATGTGCGGAAAACCGCATCCCAAGGCTGTCCAAGTTGTCCTTGTTCTTCAGCCACCACCTATCCATGTCCTTAGGATAATCTTCCAAGGAGGTGACAACAGCTGCAACTGGTACGCCGCCTGCCGCAGTGGATATGGAGCCAACAATGTCAGTGAAGAATTTATAATCCTTGATCAGCGCTCTCTGAGCCCTCGATCCCCTCATGCAATATAAAAGAAGGTAGACTCCGTCATCTCTGTACAGCTTCTTGTATGATTTTTTCAGGCGCCATTTTGCAAAGAGGGTACGGAAAAAACCCATCGATCCGAGTGAGGAAACTTCCCAAAGTTTGAATTGGCGATTTCCAAGACTGACTTCGTGGAAGGTATGCCGCAGTGTGCAGGTTTCTGCATCTGGCGAAATCTGTGCAACATCTTGTCCCATAATCAAGTTGATGATGGCGCTTTTCCCAACCCCAGTCTCTCCGAAAAGTAACACATTCAAAGGACCTGCAAGTGACTTGACCGCGTGGAAGGATCAGCACACATAAAAAAAACAATGCGCTATTAGACAATCACCAGCGACGAAGCCCTAGAAAGGAGATGATGTGCCAGAGGATTGGAGGAAACGGCTTTATGTGGCGGAACAAGGGTTCGCGAGGAAGACCGAGACGACAGTGCGGTCGAAACCCCAGCCTAGTTAAGAAACATGTAAGCCACAGTACCTCAACCACAAGCTGGTGAGCTCATACCTGCTCCGCGACCAAATATGGACTGTGATCACTTTCCTGGACCTCGCCAAGCACATCCTGTCAGAGTCAGAAACTCTACTCCTACGTGGCGAGATAAGTCATGAGCTTACATCCTGGTTGAAAGCCTCTAGTTCCCCCTTTACGAAGTTCATAGCCATGAAGGCACATGGACGATCAGATGGATCAATCGACCAACACTGCTCGATATGGTTCCAGCGGGCGTTTGTGACGTCAGAAGTCACCTCGGATACCTCAGGACGCGGGATATCCTCTCCATTTTGGATTTTTTGAATGACTTTGTAATCATCAATGTCATGCCAAGGAATAGTCAGAGTCAACAACTGGGATAAGTGATAATCAAATATAGATTTGTGGACTTGCAACGCTTACACTTACATGGAACATGACACGACCAAAGGAATACATGTCGTTCTGCGTGGTCGGTTTGATATCGGAAGGGGGATCACGTGACCTGAGCAATTCGGGCGCAGCCCATCTGATTGCACCAGGCCGAACAATTGATGATGCTTCAATTAGGCGGCCTTCTAAATGTCCGCAAAGGAAATTTGACAGACCGAAGTCCGTTAGGCAAGCCCTGTATTCTCCGTCCTTGAGATCTACCAGAACGTTGGACTAGATTGTTTAGTAAGTGCAATTAAATGTAGAGAGAGTGAGCTCACGCTCGTAAGGTCACCATGAACAATGGGAAAAGAGTGAACTAACGGTAAATTCATCAGCTGAAACAAGACGACCGTGAAGAGAATACAAACGATAGTAGAGCCCAGATGCTATGCCGTGAAGCTAATGAATAAGGATTATTCAGTTTAGGTCCACAACAGCTAAACAGATTTAAGTTACCAGCTTCAATTTGGAATTAATGGTTAATGTGACACCCCGATCTGTGATCAGACGGAACAGCGTGCCATCCGGAAACCACCGTGAGACAAGGGCTGTGGTTGGCCCAAAACCCTCTGTTGTTCCATAAAGTGTGACGATATTGTCGTGGGCGAGGTGTGCCCATATTGCAGTTTCTCGTCGAAACCTCTAGCAAATCCACATAAATTGTGCTCAGAACAGAAGAACATAGACCCTCACTCTTAAGTCCTGCGCTGAGACGCAATGCCTGAGGGTTTTTACTGCGACCTGCAGTGCGATAACGAACAGGCTTATCAGCAAGTTACGCTAGCGCTGCTCACTGACCAGACCTTGATCGGGCCCGACTGCTGTTTCCATTCACATTTGTAAACGTTTCCGTATGCACCACCGGCAACGTAGTCATTTATTGTACCGACGATCTGGCCTGTCAGATCTTCTACCCGTGCCAGTTGTATTCCGGGACTAAAAATGAGGGAACTGAATGAGTCGATGTAAGACCTGTTTCAGTATAAGCACCTTACAGAGGTGGAAGCTCCGAGGTGGATGCCTAAGTAAAATACATCAGAATCCACTACTAATTGGGATACCAGTAGACTGCCAGACCTGTGGGTCGTCATCCCCAGACTGGGCGATGCACTCAAGGGCATTCTTGTTCCCCGCGAGTTGCCTTGCGTCCTGTTGACCGGAGGTGTAGGAATCGTCACTGACAGCGTCGGAACGTGCTGCTGTAATCACTGTTCTCGCCAAGGAGGATCCTCTTCGGGAGTTTGAGAGCGTGGTGACAGTATTGACAATGGCTGATAAAGTGCGTTGACGCCTTCCACTCTGCACGGCTTTGGAATTCGAGTGCATGCCATTGTCGGAATGCGGTGGGTGAGATGGGTTGGACATTTGGAGCGTTGTCCGTCGAGTGGTGAGTCTAAATCATGAGAGTCAAAAGGGCGCTAACTCCAGATGTCAAGGTAGTCTGATTACTTGAAGCTCATTTTAAGCTCCAAGCAGCGTGGGGTCACCGTGCATGCCCATTACCCTATGCCCATTGCCCAACGATATTATTGGCATCACTATTAGCGCCTATAATATTAATATTGCAACTCCTCTAGAAAGTCGCTGGCCATGAGTCACGACAAACTTTATCTGATATATGCACGTAGCGCTAGTGATAGCCCAGGCATTTTTGGCGTCAAATGGCAAGAGCAGTATTCGCGAACAATGTCGGTTAAGTGAACACTAAAATACTTACACGCAGAGGAAGTATAACCTCTAAGATCTAAAATGTTGTACTTTGTCGAGAAATTTACGGTGGCGCTCAGCCACGCAAGCGCACGTGACATCGATCTTATTCAAACGAGAAAGAGGGCAAACAAAGCAAATTCAGTAAAACGCTGGCTTACTGGAGCGGCTCGTAGTACTAGTAGGATTTACGGTTAGTACTTCGGTAGTGACATAGCCTTTCTGATCAAGCTTCAAAATTTCTCCAGCGCAATATATATGTTCATTATTGGCGACTGAGCTTGTCAGTCGAGGATGATGTTGAACCCGAGTTAGGGTGCGTAAGAACAACAATAACGATATAGTGAGTGCCAGCGTGAATATCGAACTCTACGTATACGTGATAAGCACTACTAGTACAGTGCGATATAAAAGAAATATATTGATCATATAGTCATTAACAGGATGAAGTAAATCGATTTTGCAACAGTGACGTGCGCACAGCGACCCGTCAGGGGGACTCAGATCTCCGAAGGCGGTACTGGACTGGAACTGCGAGGTATTTCGGTGCCTGGTTGGTACGACTCGTAAATAAGACGGCGGATGGCTTGTTCTGATTGATGTCGACGTGCGCGCATTTCGGGTGAGGATTCTGGATCGTTTGGGAGAGAAGTGATACAAGCGTGTGCGGAAAATCGCATTCCGAGGTGTTCCAGATTGTCCTTATTCTTTGTCCACCAATTATCCATATTCTTGGGATAATCTTCCAAGGAGGTGACCACAGCGGCGACTGGTACGCGGCCTGGCCCGGCGGTAGAGCCCACGATGTCAGTGAAAAATTTATAGTCTTTGAGCAGTGCTCTCTGAGCCCTAGAACCCCTCATACAATACAAGAGAAGGTAGACTCCGTCATCTTTGTACAGTCGTTTGTATTGCTTTTTCAGGCTCCATTTTTTGAAAAAGGTCTTGAAGAAACCCATAGATTCGATTGACGAAACTTCCCAAAGTTTGAAAGTGTGGGGTCCAAGATTGATTTTGTGGGAGGTATGCGTGAGTGTGCAGGTTGCTCCATCTGGCGATGTCTGTGCAGCATTTTCTCCCATAATCAAGTTGATAACGGAACTTTTCCCAACTCCAGTCTCCCCGAAAAGTAACACATTTAAAGGACCTGAAAGTGACTTGAAGCGTGGAAGGATTAGTATATATGAATGAATTGACCAGTAGAAGCTTACCAGCGTTGAGACCGTAGAGAAGATATGGCGTGTGAAAGGAGAGGAGGGAGAAGCCTGGTTTGGTGACGGAACGAGGGTTTGCGAAGAGGACTGAAATATGTTTGTTGTCATAATCTTAGTTTGTGCATTTGATCAGCAGTGAATTACTCCAACCAAAGGCTGACAGATTCACCTGTGATGAAACCCCGCGACTGGGAGGAACAGATGCGATTATCTGCTCCGCGTTCAGTGATCTTTGATGATTCTCCTGCACCTCGCCATCAATGATATCCTGTCAGAGTCAGAAACTCTACCCCTGCGTAACGAGACCAGTCATGAGCTTACATCCTGCTTTAATGCCTCTAGTTCCCCATTTACGAAATTCATAGCCGTGAAGGCACATGGACGAGCAGATGGACAAATTGACCAACACTGTTTAATGTAATTCCAGCGGGCGTCTGTGACATCAGACGTCGCATCGGGTATCGCAGGACGTGAGATATCCTCTCCGCTGAAGATTTTTTGAATGACTTTGATCTCGTCGATATCATGCCAAGGAATGAGCAGAGTCAACAACTGGAAAAAAGTGATCATGATAAACACAGATGTTGTGAACTTGGAACGTTTAAACTTACATGATACATGACACGACCAAAAGAGTACATGTCGTTCTGTGTGGTCGGTTTGATATCAGAAGGGGGATCATGTAGCCTGAGCAACTCAGGCGCAGTCCACCTGATTGCACCGGGCCGAACAGTTGATCCTTTGATTGGGCGGCCTTTTAAGCATCCGCAGAGGACGTTCGACAAACCGAAGTCCGTTAGGCAAGCTTTGTATTCTCCGTTCTTGAGATCTACTAAAATGTTGGACTGGATTGTTTAGTGAGTTTAGTAGTGTAATTGAATGTGAGGGGAATGAGCTCACGCTCGTAATGTCGCCGTGAACAACGGGAAAGGAGTGAACTAACGACAAATTTATCAATTGAAACAAGACGACCGTGAAGGGAATACAAACGATAGTAGAGGCCAGAGGCTATATCGTGAAGCTAGTGAATAAGAATAATTCAGTTTAGGTCTATTACAGCTAAACAGGTATAAGATACCAGCTTCAATTTGGACTTAATGGTTAATTTAGCACCCTGTTCTGTGACCAGACGCAACAGCGTGCCGTCCGGAAACCACCGGGAGACAAGGGCTGTGGTCGGCCCGAACCCCTCTGTCGTCCCATAAAATGTGACAATATTGTCGTGTATGAGGTGTGCCCATATTGCAGTTTCTCGTAGAAACCTCTAACAAATCCACATAAAAGCGATCAGAACAGAAAAAAATATAGACTCTTACTCTTAAGTCCTGCTCTGAGGTGCAATCCGTGCGATGCGTGAAAGCTTTTACTGCGACCTGTAGAGCGATAATGAACAGGCCGGTCAGCAAGTTATTCCAGCACTGCCCACTGGCCAGACCTCGACATGGCCCGACGGCCGTCTCCATTCACATTTATAAACGATTCCGAATGCACCACTGGCGACAAGGTTGTTTGTCGTACCGAAGACTTGACCTGTCAGATCTTCTGCCAGTGCCAGTGATATCATGGGACTAAAGATGAGGGAACTGAATCAATGAAGACTTGTTTCAGTATGAGCATCCTACAGAGGTGGAGATTCCGAGGTGGATGCCTAAGTAAAGTACATCAGGATCTGCCACTGATTGGGATACAAGAGGACTGTCAAACCTGTAAGTGTTCATCCCGAGACTGGGTGATGCACTCAGGGACTTTTGTGTTCCCCACGAGCTGTCCTGCGTCCTCTTGATTCGAGGTGCAGTGGTTGTCACAGACAGCGTTGGAATACGCTGCTGTAACCACTGTTTCCCTCAAGGAGGATCCTCTTTGGGAACCTGAGAGTATGATAGCATTGCCAGTGGCTGTCCGAGTGCGTTGAACTTTTCCACTCTGCACGGCCTTGGATCGCGAGTGCGTGCTATTGTCGGAATGTGCCAGCTGAGATAGTTTGAACATTTGGAGCGTTGTCCGTCGAGTGGTGCGTCTAAATCATGAGAATCAAAAGGGCGCTAATTTATGTCACGGTAGTCTAATGGCTTGAAGCTTAGTTTAAGCTCCAAGTTGTAATGTGGCGTTATTGTGCATGCCCATTGCCCAGTGATATAATTGCTATCATTAGTAGCGCTACAATATTGCAACTCCTCTAGAAAGTCACTGGCATGAGTCACACGTAGCGCTAGTGCCCCAGGTATTTTAGTTTTTAGACGCCAAATGGCAAGAGCAGTGGTCGCGAACATTGTCGATTAAGTGTTAGGATGTACGTAGAGGAACTATAGATAAGATGTTGTATTCAAGCCGAACAACGAGATAACCGGCAGTTGTTTGGCAAACAAAGGCTATTAGTAGTACATGATGATCATTGGAGTCTCACGTGCTGAGCTGAGTATTGTTGCTATGCTAGAGCAAGAACTTGACTTTCTACTATAACTCAGCTGGCTGCTCCGGGTTCACGACTCTTTCGTTTGTTTCCTCGTCTCTCATTTCTCACCGCTCTTTATTATCTCCAGATACCAAAGCACCGTTCTGGGTGTATAAGTCAGTCTTTTTTTTCCGGAGAAAAGTTATGGCGGCCAGGTTCGCACCACAGCCTACGTTTGCACCTGTTGATGTCCCAGTCCCTACAAATCGTCCACCCCAGCCCACGGGCACCACTATACGCCGTGCAAAAACCCTCACTCGCCCGGAGCGAAGTGTTGCACCAGTACCTCTCATCAATCCCCAGTCATCCCTCGCCCTTTCCCCATCAGGTACTATTCAAGCTGGCTCCCGGAGCAGTGATTTCGACCCATGGCGCTTGTTCGCTCAGATAATCACTTTTTGGGCTCCATCCTTTTTGCTCAGCTCTCTCGGAGGTTTCAAAGACAAGGGCAAGATCCAGGCTTGGAGAGAGAAAATTGCCCTGTGTTTCATCATCTCTATCCTATGTCTCATCGTTGGCTTCATCACCGTAGGCACTCAGAAGGTCTTGTGTCCCGAAACATCTAGCATGAACCCCTCGCGCTACTCAACCCTTGGCTCAATACCCGGTACACTTAGCATACTCGGCATCTTATATAATGTCACCCAAGCCAAGAGTCCTGCAAGTGTAAATCTTGATCAGCTCACACTTCAAAAGCCAGGACAGGACATTACTCCCTACTTTTATCGCACCGCCAGCCAATATTCTGCATGTCGGGGTCTCAACTTCCGTGTCGCCTTGGACCAACCGTGTATATCTACAACAGACTGCCCTCTTGGTGCAATCAACGCCTCTTCCACCTTTACGCAACTCGATATCCAGGAGACAATGCTTCTACTTGGTTACGACTGGGACCAGGTCGCTGCCCTCCCAAATTACTTCGTGATTGACGGTGCTGTGCTAAACATGAATCCCTATATGACACAACATCCCCGCCCAGTAGCTTCCGACCCCGTAGATCTTGCAATCCGCACCATCCTGAGCACACAGGCGAGCTCTAGTGGAAAGGATGGCACCCGTCTATTCTACAACCATGCCGACATCCTCACCGCCGTCCCATGCCTCTATCAGCGATATTACGCAGGAAACATTGCCAAGATCACCCCCGGCTGCTTCGTCAGCTCGCTCTTCCTATATGTCGGACTCATCGTCATCCTTGGTCTCGTCCTTGTCCGCTTTGCAATGGCGTGTGTATTTAGCTGGTTCCTATCTGCGAAGCTTGCAGGTCCTCCAGACAAGTCGCATCTCAACAGGTCGGCTATCAGTCCGGCGGTGATGCCCGGCGGTGCAAATATCTCAGTTGACAACCGTACAGGTACGGCACCATGGGCTGGCCCTCATGGGTCGAAGAAACTCGTCAAAGCAATCCCCACCCGCCTCCCTGCATCTTCCAGCACAACCCTAGTACAAGAAGCCGCACCCGTCATGTCTCTCGCGCAAATCGGCACCGAGTTATTCGCCATCTGTCTCGTAACATGCTACTCTGAGGGTGAAGACTCTATACGTTCTACGCTGGATTCTATTTCGCGAACGACTTACTCTGATGCACGCAAGCTACTTTTTGTGGTGGCCGATGGCATGATTACTGGCGCAGGGGAGAAGATGAGCACACCGGATATTTGTGTGGGATTATTGGATGCAGATCCTCGATTCGGCAATCCTATGCCTATGAGCTATTTTGCAATTGGAAGTGGAATGAAGCGGGAAAACAGGGCAATGGTCTATGCAGGACACTACAGTACGTCCTCATTTCTTTGCGCGACGGCCTGGTGCTAATAACATCGGTCAGCGGTTGCTGGTCGTCGCACACCCACTGTCATTGTTGTCAAATGCGGAACGGAGGCTGAGGCTACCAGTGACAAAAAACCTGGAAACCGCGGCAAACGAGACAGCCAGCTTATTCTCATGAACTTTTTCTCTCGCGTCACATATAACGATCGGATGACCCCTCTTGATTTCGACTTATTCCGAAAGATCCATACCCTGATGGGCGTCACGCCTGACTTCTTTGAGGTCTGCTTAATGGTGTGTGTTCATCTATCGCTTTACTTTCGTATATTGATGTATCCACAGGTTGATGCTGATACCAAAGTATATCCTGAGTCGCTCAAATACCTCGTCAACTGTATGCACCACGACCAAATGATCATGGGTGTCTGCGGGGAGACTCGCATAGCTAACAAACGTGATTCTTGGGTCACCGCCATCCAAGTCTTCGAATACTTCATTTCCCACCACTTAGCCAAAGCCTTCGAATCCGTCTTCGGTGGTGTTTCATGTTTGCCAGGATGTTTCTCCATGTTTCGATTGAAAGCGCGCAAAACGACGGGCGACGACTGGGTCCCTCTCATTGTGAAGCCTGAGATTGTACGCGAATACAGTCAAAGCGAGGTCACTACGTTGCACCAACAGAACCTTCTTC
>Ga0310811_10008110_pt1 | contig 13496 bp, 7 predicted proteins | sample YCmetagenome_FD_207642 | JGI IMG/M metagenome (GOLD analysis project Ga0310811, IMG submission 207642) | Soil microbial communities from experimental microcosm in Duke University, North Carolina, United States - YC | ecosystem: Engineered > Artificial ecosystem > Soil microcosm > Unclassified ... | reverse complement strand
CGTGCTGGCGGCGGTCGAGGCGCAGATCCCGCGCGGCACCACGTTCTTCGCCAACAACGAGAACGGCATCAGGCTGGCCGCCGCCATCGTCGATGCGGTGCCGTGCGCGCAGAAGGTCCGCTTCGTGTCCAGCGGCACCGAGGCCGATGCCTATGCCATGCGCGTTGCCCGCGCGTTCCGCGGCCGCGACAAGATCATGAAGTTCGAGGGCGGCTATCACGGCATGAGCGACTACAGCCTGATGAGCCTCGCGCCGAAGCGCCCCGGCAACTTCCCGCAGGCGGTGCCTGATTCGCCGGGCATCCCGCGCAGCGTGCGCGACGAGATGATCATCGCGCCGTTCAACGACCCTGCGATGGCGGCGAGCCTGATCCACGAGCACCACGAGGAACTCGGTGGCGTGATCGTCGAGCCATTCCAGCGGCTATTGCCGCCGAAGCCCGGGTTCCTGAAGGCGCTGCGCGACGCGACTGCTGAACACGGCATCCCGCTGATCTTCGACGAGGTGGTCACCGGCTTCCGTTTCTCGTACGGCGGGGCGCAGGAATTCTATGGGGTGACACCCGACCTCTGCACGCTGGGCAAGGTCATTGGCGGCGGCTTCCCGTTGGCCGCGATTGCCGGACGCGAGGACATCATGTCGCTGTTCGATCGCGGCAAGGTGGGCGACGATCGGTTCCTGACGCAGATCGGCACGCTATCGGGCAATCCGGTCGCTGCCGCGGCGGGGCTGGCGACGCTGGAGGTGCTGAAGCGTCCGGGCAGCTACGACAAGATCTTTGCCACCGGCACCGAGCTGATGACCGGGATCACGCGCATGCTCGAGAAGGCGGGCCTGCCTGCACAGGTGCTGGGCGTACCGCCGCTGTTCGACATTGTGTATGCGGTTGGCGACGTGTCCGACTATCGGGCCTGGCTGCGCGCCGATACGGCGATGCAGCGCCGCTTCAACCAGCGCTTCCGCGATGGCGGGATCCTGAAGGGCGAGAGCAAATTCTATATCTCGCTCGCGCATGAAGCCGCCGAGGTGAAGCACACGCTGGATACGGTGCAGGCGGCAATCGATGCGGAGGTGGCGAGTTCGAGGGCGGCGGCGCAGTAGCGGGCGGTCAGGGGAGCGCTGCTCCCCTGAAACCCCTCGCCAAAGGCGGAGCCTTTGGGATCCTAATGTTGGGGTTCTAAGGGCTACGCCCTTAGCGGGGTTGCAAGGGGCGGGGCCCCTTGGCCTTGCTTCCTACTCCGCCGCCGCAGCCTCTGCGCTCTCCGTCGCTCGCCTGACGCGCACGCGCCGGATCCGTCGCGGGTCCGAATCTAGCACACGGAACTCGATGCCGCTGGGGTGACTGATCACCTCGCCCTTCGTCGGGACGCGACCGGCCAGGGTGAACACCAGCCCACCCACCGTATCGATATCGGCGTCGCGCTCGTCTTCGCTGAGGATGGGCCCCATGCGTGATTCGAACTCCTCGACCGGCAGCCGCGCATTCACATCCAACGTGCCGTCGGCGCGTTCCACCACCATCGCCGCCTGCACCTCGTCGTGCTCATCGGCGATGTCACCGACGATGGTTTCGATCAGGTCTTCGATCGTCACGAGGCCATCGACACCGCCGTACTCGTCGATCACCAGTGCCAGGTGCGTGCGCTGCTGGCGCATCTGCAACAGCAGGTCCAGGACCGGCATCTGCGGCGCCACCATCAAAGGCTTGCGCAGGATCGACTCCAGATTGAAGGCCTCCGGCCGCCCTACAAATGCATAGACGTCCTTGATGTGCACCATGCCGATGATGTCATCGAGCTGCTCGCGAAAGACCGGCAGTCGCGAGTGCCCCTCGGTGCGGATCTGCTGCAGCGCCTGCTCGAACGTCACGTCGGAGCGCATCGCGACGATGTCGGTGCGCGGCACCATCACATCGTCGGCGGTGGTCTCGCGCAGCCGCAGCACGTTGGTGATCAGCACGCGCTCGTGGCGGTCGAGCTCGGGCTGCTCGCCGGCGATCACCTGTTCTTCCGCCGCTTCCTGCACGAGTTCGGCGATCGACTCGCGCAGCGAGTGCTCAGGCTGGCGCCCCAGCATCTGGCGCAGCTTGTCGAGGAGCGACGCGCGTCCGTGTCCGTTATTGCCGCTCATGCGCGCTTCCATGGGTTGGGCACGCGGATGCGGTGCAGGATGCGCGCCTCGGCCAGTTCCATGCGACGCGCGTCGCCGGGATGGTGGTGGTCGTGGCCGGCGAGATGCAGCGCGCCGTGCACGACCAGATGCGCCAGATGGTGGGCGGGGCGGCGGCCCCCGGCCGCGGCCTCGCGGCGGACTACGCCGAGCGCCAGAAACATCTCAGCCGCAGGGGCTGTGTAGGTCAGCACGTTGGTGGACTTGTTCTGCTGCCGATGACGCGCGTTCAAACGGCGCACGGTGCGATCGGCTGCCAGTACCACGGTGCCGCGCGCGCCCGCCGCCCGGGCAGCCCGGGCCGCGACAGCTTCGGCATGCGGAACCAGCCGACGCCACGCCGGCTCGGCCACGATGACGTTGACCTCGTCCTGGAACCCCGCCTCGGCGGGGCCACTACTTCCTCCGGGGTCCATCGCCTATTTGCCAGTCCCGTCAGTCTCGCCGCGCCGGCGCGCCTCGCGTCGCTTGTCGCCTTCCGCCGCGGCACGCTGATCATACGCGTCAACGATGCGTGCAACCAGTGGATGTCGGACCACGTCGCGTGTGCCCATGCGGATGACGCCGATGCCGGCGACACCTTCCAGCGTGTCGAGCGCGTCGCGCAGGCCGGAGCGGGTGCCGGCAGGAAGGTCCACCTGGGTCAGGTCGCCGGTGACGACCATGCGGGTGCCTTCACCCATGCGGGTCAGCCACATCTTCATCTGCACCGGCGTGGTGTTCTGGGCCTCGTCCAGGATGGCGTAGCAATGCGCCAGGGTGCGGCCGCGCATGAAGGCCAGGGGAGCCACTTCGATCTCACCGTTGCCGAGGCGGCGGACCACCTGGTCGCTGGGCATCATGTCGTGCAGCGCGTCGTACAGGGGGCGCAGGTAGGGGTCGACCTTTTCCTTCAGGTCGCCGGGCAGGAAGCCAAGGCGTTCACCGGCCTCGACTGCCGGGCGGGACAGCACGATGCGTTCCACCTTGCCGGCCTGGAGCATGGCCACGGCCTGGGCCACCGCGAGGTAGGTCTTGCCGGTGCCGGCGGGGCCGATGCCGAAGACCATCTCGTGGGTTGCCAGAGCCTCGATATAGGCTGCCTGCCCCGGGCTGCGCGGACCGACGGCACCGCGGCGGGTGCGGATCGCGGGCAGATCGGAGAGCGGCAGGCGTGGGTCGGTGTCGTCCGCCATGCGGATCGCCGCGTCCACCTCGGACCGGCCAATGGTCTCGCCGCGCTCCAACCGTCGCCACAGCCCTTCCAGTGCCGCCTGGGCGGCATCGACGCGCGATGCCTCGCCGCTGATCGCGACACGGTTCCCGCGGCAGGACAGGCGCACGCCGAGCGCCTGCTCGATGCGGACCATGTGGCGGTCATGGTCGCCGAGCAGCATCGGCAACAGCGTGTTGTCACTGAACTGGAGGGTCACGGCCTTGCCGTGGGGGGAAGGGACGGTGATAGCTGGGATGATCGTGGTCTGGCTCAAGCGCAGGCTCTCTCCTCAAGGAGGGTGGCGGATAGAGAGTTAGGAAGGGCAGCGGCGATCTGCACGGAAATTTCCTGACCGATCAGATTTTCCGGCCCCGTTACGTGCACTGGCTGAAGGAACGGTGAACGGCCGGCGATCTGCCCGGGGTGGCGGCCGGTGCCGGTGAACAGCACGGGCAGGCGCAGCCCGACGCAGCCGGCATTGAACCGAGCCTGCTGGTCGCGGAGCAGGGCCTGGAGTTCGGCCAGGCGGCGTTCCTTTTCCGGCTCGGGTACCTGGCCGGGGGCGCCGGCCGCCGGTGTGCCGGGTCGCGGCGAGTATTTGAAGCTGTACGCCTGGGCGAAGCGGACCTCGCGCACCAGTCCCAGGGTGGCCTGGAAATCGGCCTCGGTCTCGCCGGGATGGCCGACGATGAAGTCCGATGACAGCGCGATGTCGGGGCGGGCAGCGCGCAGCTTCTCCACCGTGCGAAGGTAATCGGCGGCGGCGTGCCCGCGGTTCATGGACTTCAGGATGCGGTCGGAACCTGACTGGACCGGCAGGTGCAGGAACGGCATCAGCGTCGGCAGGTCGCGATGGGCGGCGATCAGTCCGTCGTCCATGTCGCGCGGGTGCGAGGTGGTGTAGCGCACCCGCAGCAGCCCGGGGAGTTCGGCCAGATCGCGCAGCAGGCGACCGAGGCCGCCTTGCTCGCCGTGCCAGGCGTTGACGTTCTGGCCGAGCAGGGTGATTTCGCGGGCGCCCTGCGCCACGAGGCGTTTTGCCTCGGCGATGACAGCAGCGGCGGGACGGCTCTGCTCGGCGCCGCGCGTGTAGGGCACGACGCAGAACGAGCAGAACTTGTCGCAGCCTTCCTGGATGGTCAGGAAGGCGGTGATCCCCTGTGGGGCAGCGACGTCGGGCAGGAAGTCGAATTTGTCTTCGGCGGGGAAGTCGGTCTCGATCACGGCTTCACCGGCCCGCGCCGCGCGGGCCACCATCTCCGGCAGGCGGTGATAGGTCTGCGGGCCGAGCACGATATCCACGTAGGGCGCGCGGGCCACGATCTGCTCGCCTTCCGCCTGCGCGACGCAGCCGGCCACAGCCAGGATCATGCGTCCGCCGTCCGCTGCACGGCGTTCCTTCAGGCGCCGCAGGCGGCCGAGTTCGGAGAACACCTTCTCCGCCGCCTTGTCGCGGATGTGGCAGGTGTTGAGGATCACCATGTCGGCGCCATCCGGCACCGATGAGGGCGCGTAGCCCAGGGGCGCCAGCACATCCGCCATCCGCCCGCTGTCATACACGTTCATCTGGCAACCCCAGGTGATGACGTGCAGCCGCTTCATCAATCGCGATACTCCTGCCCGAAAAGGGCGGGTGGTATCGGAGGACGGGCAAGGCGGGTCAAGCGGAACCGCTTCGGTGCATGGAACAATCTGGCAGGATTGGTCGACGTCCTGTCAACTGGTTCGCGAAAACATCACGGTTGCCGAAGCGGTCGCGGGCAAGGAAGCTCGCGGCGTCACGAATGGCCGGAGCTCGAGATGCGCCACACGATCGCCGCCATCAGATCCGCGGGCATCGCGGTTTGGGTGCCGACAGGTGCCGTGCTTGGCATTCTGGCGGGCGTGGTCCTGGGCGAGCGCACAACGGTGTTCGCGCCCATCGGCACCGCCTATACGATGCTGCTGGAGATCGCGATCTACCCGTACCTGGTCTGCACGCTGCTGCTGGGACTGGGCAGGCTGGCGCCGGGACGGGCAGGGCGGCTGCTGCGGGCGAGCTGGCCGGTCTATGTGTTCGTCTGGGCGCTGGTGCAGGCCACGCTGTGGCTGCTGCGGCAGGCGATTCCGCCAACGCCGCCGCCGCTGGTGATCCAGCCGGAGCCAGCAGCGCACACCGATCTGCTGGCGCTGCTGATCCCTGCCAATCCGTTCGCGGCACTGCTGCAGAACGACGTGCCGGCGATCGTGGTGTTCGCCGTGCTGTATGGCATCGCGATGCAGGGCGTGGGGCAGCGGCAGACGCTGTTCGATGTGCTCGAGGCCATGCGTGTCGCCAGCCTGGCGATATGGCGGTGGGTTGTCCTGCTTTCGCCGTTCGGGGTGTTCGCGCTGCTCGCCGTCACGGCGGGTACGCTGCGAGGCAGCCAGATCGGCGGGTTCCTGCTCTACAACACGCTGTTCCTGGCCGGCACTCTGGTGCTTGCCATCGTTGTGCTGCCGTTGATCGTGACAGCGCTGGCGCCGACCTCGTACCGCGCGCTGATGGACGAGCTGAGGCCTGGCCTGATCCTCTCGCTCGTCACCACGTTGCCGGTTGTCTCGTTGCCATACATCCAGCGCGCCGCGGTGATGGTTGCCAAATCGGCCGGTTGCCCGGAAGGCGAGGAGAACGACGACGTCATCAAGGCCAGCGTCGCGCTCAGCTACGCGCTGGCTCAAGTCGGCAACCACTTCTGTGACCTGCTGTTGTACTTTGCCGCCTATCGCGCCGGCCATGCGATCCCGCTGGGACAGCAGATGCTGCTGCCCCTGCTCACGGTGCTGTCCTGTGTTGGCACGCCGAGCACGACCATCGGGGCGGTCAAATTCTTTTCCTCGTGGCTGCATCTGCCCGCGGGCACCACGGAGCTGTGGATCGCAACCACCGCGATCACGCGATATGGCCAGGTGCTGCTTTCGGTCAGTGCCTTCGCCTTCATTTCGAGCGCGGTGCCGCTGTTCTATTGGCGGAAATGGCGCGCCCGTCCGGCGCAGGTGGCAACCGCGCTGGCCGGCGGAGGCGCGCTGCTGCTCGTGGTGCTTGCGGCGATTGCCGCACGGCCGGAACTGTTTCCACCTGGTGCCGCCGAACCGCTGCTGGCGAGCACGCTCGACCCTGCGTTGACCGAAGGCCTTGCCGTAGAGGTTGCAACGTCAGGGAGCTCCGGCGCCCGGAGCGCGCCGCCCGGTGCGCCGACGGTGCCCGCCATCCAGGCCGCCGGGGCGTTGCGCGTCGGCTACAATCCCAACGTCATCCCGTTCAGCTATCGGAATGCGCGTGACGCGCTGGTCGGCTACGACATCAGCTTCGCTTACCGGCTCGCCCGTGATTTGTCGGTCAAACTCGTGCTGGTGCCATTCACCTGGGATCGTCTGGCGGACGATCTGGCGGCAGGCCGCTTCGATGTCGCCATGTCGGGGATTTATCTGACTGACACCAGGCTGGCCGATCTGACGCCTGGGCCGGTCTATTGGTCGAGCCCGCTGGCGCTGTTGGTCCCGTCGGCCACTGCCGATGCCTTCACCAGCCGTGCTGCCCTGCAGGCTCGGCAGGGCCTTCGTCTGGCCGTGTTCGACAGTGCAGTCATGCGGAGCCTCGCGAATCGTCTGCTGCCCGACGCGTCCGTGACCGTTGTGCCGGATTACAGCACGCTCCCAGAGCGGGTGGGGCAGGTCGATGCGGCCCTATGGACACTGGCGCAGGCCCGCGCCTGGGCAGCGATCCATCCCGGATGGACAGCGGTCGTGCCCACCGACGTCGGGCCCGCATTATCGATCGCCTCGATGCTGCCGCCGAATGCACTGACGTTCAGTGCCTATCTGCACGATTGGTCGGAGCAGCAGCGCGAGAACGGCTTCGCCGCAGCCCAGGCGGCCTATTGGATGGATGGCAAGTCCCGGGAGCCGTCACGGCCGCGCTGGAACCTGCTGGATGCGCTGACGGGGCGCGACTGAAGCGGGCTCAGGCGTAGGCTGGCGCGGTGGTGTGCGCTACCACGTTCTGGGCTTCGATCGGCCGGTTCTGCCGTAGCCGGGAGGCTCCGTCGGCAACGGTCTGCCATATCGCATGGGACAGGTCTTTCCGGCTGGCGAATTGCGCGGGATCGATCGGCGGGTGCAACAGTACCGTCACCCGCAATCCCTTGTGCTGCGCGAGACGCCAGAAATGCGATGCAAGGTCCATGTCACCATACCAGGCGAAGACCGGCCGGCTCGCGCGTCCCGTCGGCAGCCCCGCGAGCCGATCGTAGACCACCGAGATAGGCTGGAGCAGCGGCGCGTCCGGCCCCTCGGCGATCGCGAAGAACGAACTACGGAACGGCATCACACGCGAGCCGTCCGAGGTGGTGCCTTCCGGGAACAGCAACAGGTTGTCCCCGGCGGCCAGCCGTTCCCGCATCACGTCGCGCTCGCGCCCCGTCGCATGCCGTTGGCGTGAGACGAAAACGGTGCGGCCGAGTCGTGCCACTGTGCCTACCATCGGCCATGTCCCGACCTCGTGCTTGGACACGAAGCAGGCGTCGATCCGCCCACCGAGAACCGGTACATCCAGCCAGGAGGAATGATTGGAGACGAATACCACGGGGCGGCCGAGTCCGCGGTTCGCCGGCGTGCCGATCACCCGAACATTCAGGCCGATCAGCCGGCAGGCGATGCTCCAGTAGAATCGTGCGAACGCAACTTTCAGGGAGCCGGGAAGCGCGATAAAGACGGCCTGAACCGGCATGCAGAGCAGTGTCCACAGCACGATACTGCCGCCCCGGCGCAGGACGCGGAATGGCCGCAGCAGGCCGGCTCCTGGCGCGGAGCCAGGGGGAAACAGGGGGGCATCGGAAACATTCCGGCCAGACAACATCAGGCGGTCCGCCTTCAGGCGATCCGGACGACGGGACGTTTCCCTCATGATGGATGCGGATAGCTCGCTCACAGTTTCCTAACAATGGCGCAACCGTGACACGTGAGGAAACACTGCACCGGTTACCGTGCCCCTGATGCGAATCGCTCTGCTGCTTCTCATCTCGCTGCTGATTGGCACCTCGTGGGCCTGGGCCGCCGACCCGCAACCCTATGCGGTGACGCTGAAACCGACGGGCAACGCGGCGCTGGACCAGGCGCTGCACGATGCGTCCCAGCTGGTGTCGTTGCAAAAGAATGCGCCGGTGGGGCCGTTCGCGCTGGTGACGCGGGCGCGGGACGATGCCGGCCGGTTCCAGACAGCGCTCAACAGCTTCGGCTACTACAAGGCGGCGGCCACGCTGACCATTGACGGTCATCCGCTGGACGATCCCTCGCTGCCAGACACTCTGGGGCAGGTTCCGGCGGACCCGCCGGTCCCGGTGGTGGCGAGCTTCGAGCTTGGGCCGCTGTTCCACCTGGGCAAGGTCACGATCGAGGGGGACGTGCCGGACTCGGCGCGCGCGGCGGTGGGTCTCGCGCCGGGGGCGCCAGCGGTGGCGTCGGACGTGCTTGCGGCGCAGCAGCGGCTGCTGGCGGCAATCCGGTCGGCCGGGCACCCGCTGGCAAAGGTGGACCTGCCGCCGGTGACGCTGCGTCCTGCGGCCGACCTGATGGATGTGACGTTCCAGGCAAACGAAGGGCCCTATGCCAATATCGGCACGATCAGCATCACCGGACTGAACACGGCGAACGAGAGCTATGTCCGCCGGCGCCTTCTGCTGCATTCGGGGGAAAAGTTCACTCCGGAGGCGATCGAGGCGGCGCGCGCCGATCTGGTGGGGACCGGCGTGTTTTCGGTGGTGCGCATTTCGCCGGCGGATCACCTGGCGCCGGATGGCACGATTCCGATCAGCATCGACGTCACCGAGCGTCCTCTGCACGCGGTAGAGCTTGGCATCGCCTATTCGACGGATCTTGGGTTGAATCCGACCGCTGCCTGGCACGACCGCAACCTGTTCGGCAACGGCGAGCAGCTCAACATCACCGCCGGCGCCAACCTTGGTGGCGATGCGGTGACCAAGCCCGGCTACAACGCCGGCATCCAGTTCATCAAGCCGGATTTCCTGGCGCGCGACCAGTCGCTGGAGATCGATCTCGATGCGGTCAAGCAGAGCCTTGAGGCCTACGACCAGCGCGCACTGTTCGAGAAGATCCAGATCAATCGCAGGCTGTTCGAGCACTGGACCATCGGGTATGGCCTGAGCGGCGAGCAGGAAGAGATCACCCAGGAGGGCGTCCGCGCCAACTACAACCTCATCGGCATTCCGTTGTCGGCGAAATTCGACAACACCGATAGCCTGTTCAATCCCACGCGCGGGTTTCGCCTGGCTCTGTTGCTGACGCCGATGGAGTCGCTGGGCCATTCCAACGCCACGTTCATGATCAGCCAGATCACAGGTTCGACATATATCGATCTGAGCGGCGGCGGGCGCACCGTGCTGGCGATGCGTGGCCTGATCGGCAAGGCGTTCGGTGCGCAGCAGTTCAGCCTGCCGCCGGATCAGCGCTTCTACGCCGGGGGATCCAGCACCGTGCGCGGCTTCCGCTATCAGTCGGTCGGGCCGCAATTTCCCGATGGCAATCCACAGGGTGGCACCGCGGTCAGTGCCGGCTCGATCGAGTTGCGCCAGCGTATCGTCGGGAACTGGGGCGCTGTCGGGTTCGTCGATGCAGGCCAGGTCACCGCCAACGGATCCCCATTTACCAGCAACTGGCGTATCGGAGCCGGCGTAGGAGCGCGATATTACACCTCGATTGGCCCAATTCGTCTCGATGTCGCAGTGCCATTGAACCGTCAGCCGAATGGCGACGCTTTCGAATTGTACATCGGCATTGGGCAGGCTTTTTGATGCGGCGTGCGGCGAAGTGGATCGGGTGGCTCATCGGTATCGTCGTCGGGTTAGCGGTGCTGCTGGTCGCCTTCGTGCTGATCGCTGCCAACACCGACACGGGTCGCCGCACGATCGAATCGCTGGTGCCGGAGCTGACCGGCGACACGGTGCGAATGGCGGACCTGGGAGGGCGCTTCCCCGATGCCCTGCGCGCAGGCCGGATCGAATTGCGCGATGCCGCGGGCGACTATGCGACCATCGACAATGCCGTATTCGACTGGTCGCCTCTGCAGCTTGTGCACTGGCATATCGTGATCGACCGGTTGGCGGCCGAGAGGATCGACGTGTTGCGGATGCCGGTCTCGTCTTCTTCCTCGTCATCCAGCATGGAGCTGCCGGCACCGGTGACGCTGCGCCAGCTTCAGCTTGCGCGAATCGACATTGGCGCTCCCGTGGCTGGCACGCCGGTGACGGTCGCTGTCAGCGGCTCCGGCGCGGCGACCTCGCCCACCGATTTCCAGCTCGCCCTCGACGTGCGTCAGATCGGCGGGGCCGGCCACTACAGCCTGACGGCGACAGCGGACCGGAGTGACCTGGACGCGAAAATCACCGCGAGCGAACCGGCGCGCGGACTGGTCGCCAGCCTGGCGGGGCTGCCGGATATCGGCGACCTCGATCTCGATGCCTCCCTGCGTGGACCACGTTCGGCGGCGGTCACGCATGTCGCGCTGACCGCCGGACCGTTGCATGCCACAGTCGGCGGCACGGTCGACGTAGACCACGAGGCGGCGGACCTGATGGTGTCGGCCAGCGCTCCGGCGATGCGTCCGCGTCCGGATATCGCCTGGCAAGCCGTGTCGCTCGATGCGCATGTGCGTGGCCCGTTGGACAAGCTGGATGCAACCGGACAATTGCGCATCGACACATTGTCCGCGGCGGGCATTGCGGCGAGCAGCGTGACGGCCGACGTCGCGGGCAACGCCGGCCATCTGCATCTCAAGGGTGAGGTGGCGGGGCTGCGCGTGCCGCTGCCCGATCCGGACATTTTCGCAGCACAGCCAGTGGCGATCGAGGCTGACGCCAAGCTGGATGAGCCGGACCTGCCCGTGGACCTGAGCCTGCGCCACAAGCTGTTCGCCCTGGACGCCAAGGCGCTGGCCGGGGCTCGGCGCGAGGTGAATGCCACGCTGACCGCGCCCGACCTGTCGCCGTTCGCGGCCATGGAAAAGATCGACATCGCCGGCGGACTGGCCCTGACGCTGCATGCGGCGATGCAAGGCGACACCACGACGCTTGGTGTGGATGGTACGGTCGGTGTGACTGGTGGCATGCAGCAGGCCGAGGCGCTGATCGGCAATGCCGGCAAGCTCCACCTTGCCGCCGCGGTGCACGGCAGCGACGTGACGCTGTCGGACCTGACGTTCACCGGTCAGTCGGTCTCGGTCTCCGCGAAGGGATCGGTGGCGAATAATCAGGTTGACCTGGGATGGACGCTCGGCGTCAGCGACCTCGCCGCCGCAGAGCCGAGCCTTCAGGGGCAGTTGCAGGCCACCGGCAAGGTCAGCGGTGCGACCGACGATCTCAGCCTGACAACCGACATCAATGGCGGCGTCGCGACGCGTGGGTATTCGTCCGGGGCGCTGACCGCGCATATCGCGGCGAGCGGACTGCCGAACAATCCGAACGGCAGGATCACCGTGCAAGGATCGTTGCTCGACGCGCCGGTCGATCTGGCGGTGGCGATGCGCCGCACGAGCGACGGGCTGGCGGTCGATATCCAGAAGGCGAACTGGAAGAGCCTGGACGCGGGCGGGGCCTTGCAGATGCCGATGGCAACCATGGTGCCCGCGGGCGATCTGCATGTGAGCATGAAGCGCCTGGCGGACCTGGAACCGCTGCTGAGGCGCAAGATTGCAGGCAGCGTCGAGGCGGCGCTGAACGCAACGCCTGACAAGCTGCACCTGACGCTGAATGTGGATGGAGTTGTCGTGGCGGGCACCGCCTCGGCGTCGCGCGTCGCGCTGGTGGCCGACGTCGATCAGCCGGAGTCGCATCCGACGCTGGATGCACGCCTCACCGCCGAAGGCATCAAGGCGAGTGGTGTGGCAGGATCGCTGAAGGCAACGGCGTCCGGACCCGAGAATGCCGTCGTGGTGAAGCTTTCAGCCTCGCTGCCGGAGCTTTCAGGCGCGCCGGCCCAATTGAGTGCCGAGGCGACAGTCGACGCCATCGCTCGCACGGTCGGTATCGCATCGTTCGCAGGCGAGTGGCATGGCCAGCCGATACGCCTGCTGGCACCGGCGCGCGTCAGCTTCAGCAACGGCGTCGCTGTCGACCGGCTGCGGCTTGGATTGCGGCAGGCGGTGCTGGACATGTCAGGACGCGTCGGATCGACGCTGGATGTCACCGCGTCGCTGCGCAACCTGCCAGCCGATATCGGCGCCGTGCTGTCGCCTGCCTATGCAGCGGATGGGGTGATCGAGGCTGATGCGCGGATCACCGGAACGACCGCGCGGCCAGGCGGAAAGGTCAGCCTGAAGGCAACCGGATTGCGTGCGCGGACCGGCCCTGGCCGTGCGGCTCCGCCTGCCAACATCACAGCGAGTGCGACGCTGGAGGGCACATCAGCCAACGTCGACGCGCGTCTGGCCGCAGGCAGTTCGCATCTGGCGGTCACCGGCCGGGCGCCGCTCAGCGAGACCGGAGCGCTTGGGTTGCGCGCCGATGGGCTGATCGATCTGGCGGTGGCTGATCCGATCCTGACGGCCTCCGGTCGTCGCGTGCAGGGCAAGGTCACGCTGGACCTGACGATATCCGGTACCGCCAAGGCGCCCGCAGTGGCGGGAACGGCGCAGCTTGCCGATGGTGAGGTGCAGGATTTTTCCAGCGGCCTTCACCTGACCAACATGACGGCCATGCTGCAAGGCAGTGGCACCACGTTGCGGATTGTCCGGTTCACGGCCAACGCGGGATCGGGGACGATCAACCTGACCGGCACTGTCGGTGTGATGGCTCCCGATTTGCCGGTTGACCTGACGCTGACCGCGCGCGACGCGCAGCCGCTGGCGAGTGATCAGATCAGTGCCACGCTCGATGCCGACATGACGATACGCGGAGAGGCCGAAGGGCAACTCACCGTTGGCGGCAATATCCACGTCAAGCGCGCCGAGGCGCGCGTGCCGGATCGCCTGCCGACGTCGATCGCCGTGCTGCCGGTTCGCGTGGCCGGCAGCAAACCGCCGCCGCCACCGCCCGCCGCTACCTCGGTGATCGCGCTCAATCTGACGATCGAGGCGCCGGGACAGGTGTTCGTGCGCGGGCG
>Ga0310811_10008109_pt1 | contig 13496 bp, 13 predicted proteins | sample YCmetagenome_FD_207642 | JGI IMG/M metagenome (GOLD analysis project Ga0310811, IMG submission 207642) | Soil microbial communities from experimental microcosm in Duke University, North Carolina, United States - YC | ecosystem: Engineered > Artificial ecosystem > Soil microcosm > Unclassified ... | reverse complement strand
CTCGCCGACGAGGAGATCGCGGAGCTGGAGGCGCTGGCGGATGCCGCAGACGTCGACACACGCGGCTGGTGGGAGCACGAAATGTAAGCAGTCGTCGGAACCGAAGCAGGGACCGCGTCTGTTCTGGGCCTGCGGTGTCGGCTACGGTTGCTGTTCCCGGTCGCCCTTGCGGCCGCGAGCGGCGACCTGGACGACAGCACCGACGATGACGCCGTGCCTAGCGGCAGCTCGCACGGTCCCCGATCAACCTGGGGGACTCCACCCTCCGTTTCGACGGGCTTCTTGCCGTCGCCGTGCTCGCCAGCACGCCTGGCCAGTGCGAGTCAGTCATCGACCTCGCCTACCAGCTCATGCCGCAGGCCAGTCCCCATCAGGCAAACCGCATAGCCCTGTAGGGTTCCATAACAATCCTGTCATAGCCGCTGAGCTGCCCGTATATCAACAGGTCGCATGACCATGTGCGGCAGTCTCGTGTTAGTTAGCGAGAGCGCCCACAGGCACAGGCTAGGCGCGACTGATACCATGCGGTATCATTTGTTCATGGCCATGACACTCCGACTCAGTGACGAGCAGACCGAGGCCCTCCGGCGCAAGGCCGAGGCTGAGCATAGGTCCATGCAGCAAGTAGCGCAGGCTGCCATTGACGCCTATGTTCTCCAGCCGACCCCGCTGCGCCGCCAGGCGGTCCCGGTGACCGAACTCATGGCGCTGTTCAGCGACCTGCCTCCGATGAATGCGGCGGAATTCCGCGCAGAGCAGGACCGCTACGCTGACACCGAAGCGCATTTCGACGCCTACAGCCGTCACCGGGAACCTGAGGACGGCGAGTGACCGGCCGGTACCTGCGCGGGCTCGGTGACACGAACATCCTGATCTTCCTGGAGCGGCTGCCGGTCGGCCAATTGCCTTCCGAGCTCGTCATGAGCACGGTCAGCCTCGCTGAACTGTCGGCAGGAGTGCATTCAGCCGCCGATGCCGTCGAGCGTGCCCGCCGGGTGATGCGCGTGCAGCGAGCGGAGGCCACCTTCACCCCGCTGCCCTTCGATATCGAGGCAGCCCGGCAATACGGGATTATCGCCGCCGAGGTGATCAGCACGGGCCGCAAGCCGCGCAGGCGCGTAGCGGACCTCATGATCGCGAGCATCGCAGCCGCGAACAGGCTCCCCCTGTTCACCACCAACCCCGCAGACTTCAGCGGACTCGAATCCGTGGTCACCGTCGTACCAGTCCCCGTTCCGCTCTAATCCAATGGCAGCGGCGGGATCCAGCGATGCACCAGTTACCCGACGGGAGCCTGTAGTGCTCCCGAAATTCGGCCATTGGATGTGACCTGGGACGATGGGTGGCCGTGCTGATTCGTCTGATCTATCGCTCCCTGGCCGCGTTGCTGTCATGGCTTGCACTGTCGGCCCGGTCCTCGGCGTCGAAGAACGCCGAGATCCTGATTCTGCGTCACGAGGTGGCGGTGTTGCGCCGCGGCAACTCCAGGCCGAGGATCGACTGGGCGGACCGGGCGGTGCTCGCCGCACTGGCCCGGATCCTGCCCAAGGCGTTGCGGGCGCATCGGATCGTCACCCGGGAACGCTGCTGCGCTGGCACCGGCACATGGTCACCAAGAAGTGGACCCAGCCCAGGGCTCCGGGACGTCCGCCACTGGCCGGCGACCTGGCCGAGCTGATCGTCAGGCTGCCCGGGACAACCCCAGCTGGGGCGTGGTCCGGGTCCAGGGCGAGCTACGCCGCCTCGGACACCGGATCGGCGCTGGCACCATCCGCAGGATCTTGCGCTCGCACCGGATACCGCCCCCGGCGGTGCGAGGCGACCGCTGGCGCAGCTTCCTGCGCGCACACGCCGCGACGATCCTGGCGGTGGACTTCTTCCACATCGACTGCGCAGTGTCGCTGGCGCGGCTGTACGTGGCGTTCGTCATCGAGCACGACACGCGGCATGTGCACCTGCTGGGCGTCACCCGGTTCCCGACCGCGGCCTGGGCCACGCAACTGGCCCGCGAGCTCACCGCCGGCCTGGCCGACGCCGGGCGCGGGTTCACCCATCTGATCCGGGACCGGGACTCCAAGTTCACGGCCGCGTTCGACGCGGTCTTCACCCCTGCGGGACCGAGGTGGTGAACACCGCGCCACAGGCCCCGCGGATGAACGCTATCGCCGAGCGGTTCGTGCGAACGGCACGGGCTGAGTGCACCGACCGGATGCTCATCGCCGGCGAACGACACTCACGCGTTGTCATGGCCGAGTACGTCAGGCACTACAACACCGGACGCAGCCACCAAGGACACGGACTGGGCCTGCGCGCCCCCGACGACACACCCAACGTAACCCCTTTCCCGACGCCGCCTCACCAGATCCGTCGACGACAGCTCCTCGGCGGGCTGATCAACGAGTATCAGCCCGCCGCGTAACGATCCAGGTCAGGCCCCGTAGCCGGATTTGAGAAGTACTACAGGCGCAAGAGCACGGTGTCGACATGAAAGAAGTCCGCCGCCAGGATCGTCTTGGCCTGGGCCTCCAGGAACGCCCGCCAGGACTGCCCGGACCGGGCGGGCGCCGGATCGATGCCCGCGTCCTTCAGGATCTTCCACACCGTCGATGGCGCGAGCTTGTGCCCCAGGCCGGCCAGCTCGCCATGGATGCGCCTGTACCCCCAGGACGGGTTGTCCCGGGCCATCTCCAGCACCAGCGCCCGGACGGCCGCCGCAGCCCTGGGGCGGCCGCGACCACGGCGCGGGTAAGCCCAGTGCCGCCGGACAAGGCCGGCGTGCCAGCGCAGCATCGACACGAGTAGCGACAGTGCCCGACCGCGGGGTTCCCGCGCAGTGGCTTGCTGGAGTGGCCGGTCTTGTCCTCGCGTACCGCTCGCCGGGCGCTGCTGATCTCGGCCCTGGGGTCTAGCCGCCGGTCCACCCCCATCGCGGTGAGTTCCACCTGGATACCGTTCCTGGCTCCGATGGCGGAGCCGTGGTTACCGGCGACAGTGGGAGCCATGACAGCAAGCATCGTGATCCTGCAACTGGCGGTCCTGGCCGTGGTCCTGGAATCGGATCTCGGCCGCCGCAAGATCGGCTGGTTCCGGGTCTTGCGCCCGGTCGTCACCGTCGCCGCCATCGTCCCGTTCTTCTTCACTACGCTCCCCACCGCGCGCAACGACCTCATCTTGCAGGCCGCGGGGGCCCTGGCCGGGGCGCTGCTCGGGCTGGTTTCGGTATCCCCGCTGCTGGTGTCCGTCAGCTACGACCACGCCTGGCGTCCTCGATGGTTCCGTACTGCCCGCACCCGGTCCAGGCCAGCCGCGGTCAGCCAGGCCGGCCTTGGTTACGCGGCCATCTGGATCGCCGTGACGGCGGCCCGGCTCGGCTTCGCCTACGGCGCTCAGCACCTGTTCCCGGCCGGGCTCGGCCGGTTCCTCGCGGGCCACATGCTCAGCGGTACCGCGCTCGCCAACGCGTTCATTTTCCTGTCCCTCGGGATGGACCTGTTCCGCAGCATCCTGCTGTGGGCCCGCGGCCGCCGCGCCCGCCTGACCTCGGCGGTCCCCGCGGCGGCCGCGGCCCTTCAGACGGGATCGCCGCGGTGATCCTCATTCGCGTGCCCCGCCTGCTGTCGGCGGCCGCGGGCGGAACTGAGCGGGCAGCCACCCCTCCCCGGCAGCCGACGGCCCCGGGATAATAGACGTCGATGACCATCGCAGCCAGGCTGAGCCCGACACCGGACCACCCGGGTATCGGGCTGAGCGGCCTGATTCCCGACCCGCGCGCCCGTGCCGCGGTATTCCTGGCGGGCCTCGGCGTGTCGCTGTGGGTGACGGTGAGCGGGCTTCCCCGGCACGCGGGGATCGCGGCGCTCGCCGCCCTGGCGCTGGCCGGGGCGGCCTGGCTGATGTTGGCCGCGGTGAACGCCGGCCCGCTGGTGCCGGCCGCCGTGGCCGTGATGGGCGCCGCCGGCGGGGTGATCGCGGTCACTGATCAGTACGGGCTGATCTTCGCGGCGTCGCGGCTGCCAGCGCGGCTGTCACGTTCGGCCCGCTCACGGCAGCCGCCCTGGCCGCGGCGAGCCCTGCCGCGTTCGCTGTCACGGCAGCCGTGCAGGGAACGTTCCCCGGACGCCTGCTTGACGCCGCAACCGCGTGCCTCGCGGGCATGGTGGCCGGCGCCAGCCGGCGCGAGATCGCCCAGCGGGCCAGGCAGGCCGCACTGGTCGAAACCGCCAGGCAGCGCGCCGAGGTGGCCAGCCAGCAGGCGGAGCTGGCCACCGAGCGCATCCGCCTCGGACGAGAACTGCACGACGTGCTCGCGCACACCCTCGGCGCTCTGTCCATCCAGCTCACCGCCCTGGACACGCTCGCCAGGAACGACGGCACCGGACGCGAGGAGCTGCTCGCCCAGATCGAGCGCAGCCACCAGCTGGTCGGCGCGGGCCTGGACGAGGCCCGCCAGGCGGTACGGGCGCTGCGCGAAGACACCACGCCCCTGGCCGGGCAGCTAGAGCGGCTGTGCGCGCTGCACAACGCCGGCCTGGAGGTCTCCGGGACACCGCGCCAGATCAGGGCCGAAGCCCGCCTCGCCCTGTACCGCGCCGCGCAAGAAGCGCTGACCAACGCCGCCAGGCACGCCCCCGGCGCGGAAGTGTCGGTCCGGCTCGCCTTCGGGTCCGGGGAGGTAACCGTATCCGTGCTCAACTCACATCCCCGCCCGGCGGCGCGCAGCCGCCCGTCCGGAACAGGCGGCGGCTACGGCCTGCGCGGGATGCGCGAGCGCGTCCTGCAGGCAGGCGGCCAGCTCCAGGCCGGCCCCGCCGACGACGGCGGCTGGCAGGTCACCGCCCGGATCCCGGCATGACGGGAGACCCCGCGGCCAGTAAGCCGATCACCGTCATCATCGCCGACGACCAGCGGATAGTCCGCGACGGCCTAGTCACTATCCTCGGCGCCATGGACGGCGTACGAGTAGCCGGAGCCGCCGCCGACGGAGCCGAAGCGGTCGCCCTGGCCACCAGGCACGACGCCGACGTAGTACTGATGGACCTGCGCATGCCCGGCATGGACGGCGTCGAGGCCACCAGGGCACTGCGGGCCGGCAACCCGTCGGCCGCCGTCGTGGTACTCACCACCTACACCGACGACGACTCTATCCTCGCCGCCCTGGAAGCCGGCGCCGCCGGCTACCTCACCAAGAACGCCTCCGCCGCCGACATCCGCCGGGCCATCGAGGCAGCCGCCACCGGGCACGCCATGCTCGATTCCCGCGCCGCCGCCCGCCTCGTCCACGCCGCCAGCCGCGACGCCCGCAGCCAGGACGCAGACAGCGGCCCGCTGCCCGACGGGCTCACCGAACGCGAAGCCCAGGTCCTGGCCCTCATCGCCCAGGGCCTGTCCAACACGGAGATCGCCGCCACGCTCTACGTCACCAGGTCCACCGTCAAGACCCACATCAACCAGATATTCGCCAAGACCGGCAGCCGCGACCGCCCCCAGGCCATCGTCTACGCCCACCAGCACGGCATCACCGCACCACCCGAACGACAATGACCAGCCCCGCCGCCGCTCGTCGCCCACACGACCCCGCCGATCCCCTTCGCTGACCTCAGGAGCGGGTCCGCGCAGGTAACCGCCCTTGAGACACGCCACACACCGTACGCTGCGCGACGAGTGCCGGCCTTCGGTGGCCCTGGGATCCGGTCGGCGACCGGCATGCCGTTGACGGTAACGGGCCTTGGCATCGATGGGTCAAGGCCATGGGCCGAACGCATAGCGGTGGGTATGCCGGTGCCGCAGGCATTTGAACCGCCCCGGTTTCGGTGGAGACTTCCTTTCTTGGAAGGCATTCTTCCGGCGCGAAGGCTTCGGCAACGCGTTCAAATTTCCCTTACTTGATCAAGCAATCGCGCGGCATCGCCACCCGTTCAAACAAACCCGCCCGCAACTACCACGCCACGATCTGCCTTTCCGCGACACTGATCTGGATCAAGACCGACTTGATCAACACGGCCTAGTCGTCACCGTCCGGCCAGACGTCGAGCAGCCGGAGCATCGCGGGGAGCAGGTCGCTCGTCGCGGGATCCGCGCCGTCATAGTCGATCGAGCCTTCCAGCGCGAGAGTCGCGTAACCGTGCGCGAGGGACCATACCGTGTAGCTCGGCAGCAGTGCCGGGTCGGCGCCGTCAGGGAGCTGTGCGCCCGGTCCGCGCAGGCCGCGGTCGAGGGCGCGGAGGGCACGGTGCTTGTGCTCCATCAGCTCCGGATCGTCGACGTCGAACTGCGACATGCGCCACATGAGGTCGAACAGTGCGCGGTTCTCCTCGGCGAAGGCGACGTACTCCACCGCGAGCGCCGTCACGCGTTCCCGCGTGCCGCGACCGGTGAGCGGCACGGCCTCGAGCCGCTCGCACAGTTCGCGGTAGGCGCGCGTGGCGAGCGCGCCGAGCAGCCCGCGGGCATCGCCGAAGTGGTGTTTCGGAGCAGACTGCGACACCCCCGCCCGCCGCGCGGCCTCGCGCATGCTGAACCCGGCGACGCCGCTCTCGGAGAGCACCTCGAGCGCGCTGTCAAGCAGTGCCGCGCGCAGATTGCCGTGGTGGTAGCGGTCGCCCGTCGTCCGCTTTCTGGTTGCCATCAGGACCACATCTTGACAGTGAGCAGACCGTCTGTAAACTGCTCAGTGTCAAGATGAGGTGATCGATATCGAGGCGGGTATGGCGGATACGGTTCTGGTCACGGGTGTCTCCGGGTTCATCGGCGGTCACATCGCAGCGGAGCTGCTGCGGCGCGGATACGCGGTGCGCGGGTCGGTGAGGTCGAAGACCCGAGCCGCCGGCGTGCGCGCTGCGATGGCGAAGGCGGGCGCGGACGACGCGTTGCTGGAGATCCGGCAGCTCGATCTGCTGTCGGACGAGGGATGGTCAGCCGCGACCTCGGGCTGCCGGTTCGTGCTGCACGTCGCCTCCCCCTTCGTCACGGCGAAGCCGAAGGATCCGGCCGACCTCATCCGCCCCGCCGTCCAGGGCACGACGCGCGCCGTCGACGCGGCGCTCGATGCGGGCGTGGAGCGCGTCGTCGTGACCTCCTCGCTCGCCGCGGTGCAGTACGCGCCCGCGCGCAGGGATCACGTCTTCACGGCATCCGACTGGACGGAGCCCGACGGCCGCGGCCTCAATGCGTACACGCTGTCGAAGGTCCGAGCCGAGCGCGCGGCGTGGGAGATCGCCGGCCGGCGCGGCGCGCGCGACCGGCTCGCCGTGATCAACCCGGGCGCGGTCATCGGCCCCCTCCTCGCCGACGATCCGGGGACGTCGGTCTCCGCGATCCAGCAGATCATGGCGGGCGCGCTGCCGATGATCCCCGACCTGCGGCTTCCCTGGGTGCACGTGCAAGACATCGCCGATGCGCACATCGAGGCGATGACCTCCGCATCGGCAGCCGCGAACCGCACGATCGTCGCAACCGACCCGTCCTCGCTCATCGACGTCGCGGCTGTACTCCGCCAGAGGCTTCCCGAGGCGAGTGGGAAGATACCCGCCCGGACGATGCCGACCTGGTTCACCTGGATCGCGAGCGTGTTCGAACCCCAGCTCCGCGACAACAGGTGGCTCATCGGCGCGCAGCAGCGTTTCGATCACGGCCCCGCCGAAGCGCTCCTCGGCCGCCCGCTCCGCCCGATCCCCGACGCGATCGAGGAGACCGGACGCAGCCTGATTGAGCGCGGCCTCGTCTGAAACTGCGAGGCAACCAGCCCGCCGCCGACTCAGCTGTCCGTGCGCTCGCGTGGAGCGCGCATGCCGCCGCTGGCCGAAACCTGGAAGGCATAGACGACAGCTGTGGAGGTGCGGCGTGTCGCTACCGGACCGACTGCCGGCGCGCCGGTAGGTTCGGGTTATGGCGTCCCGGTTCGCGGGGGTTACCTCCCGTGGCTGGCGTCCGGGCGGCTGGTCCTGTCCGGCTCGCTGGCCGACCGCTTCGGCCGCAAGCTCGTGTTCCAGACCGGGCTGTCACTGTTCTCCCTCAGCTCGCTGCTGTGCGGACTGGCTCCCGGCGCCGGCTGGCTGATCGGCTTCCGCGCCCTGCAAGCCGTGGGCGGCTCCATGCTCAACCGGCGTTTCCATCGGCGTCGCGGTCACCGGTTCCATCGTGACCAGCACCGGCCCCGGGTTCGCTACCGCCAGCCATGCCGCCTGGGCCGTCCTCGGCGGCTGCGGAATCCTCGCCCTGCTGCTCGGCCTGCTCTCCACCGGCCGCTGGGCACAGGCCACCGCAACCCGCAACGGCGAGCGCCTCACCGCCGAGACCGGCACCGAGCTACACCAAGCCGAGGCGACCCGCTAACCCGCAAAGAGCCACAAACGCCGAGTCACAGAAACTCGGACAATTTACGACCGATCTGCCGGAGCGCGCCCGGTTTCCCCTACACCGATGCTGTCCTGACCGGCTGGGCTGCCGGTCCGCGCAGCTGCGGGGAGCGCGCGGGTAAGCGTGTAAGCGCGCTGAAAGGTGGCGCTGGCTAGCGTCCTGCTCATGAGCGTGCATTCCCAAGACACCGACACCGAAGACACGGAAGACACCACGGTGGCGGCTAACGCGCGCCTGACCGGCGGCACCGGACTGGTGCTCCTCGTGCTCTTCGCGGTCCAGGTCGGCACCGTCGTCATCGGCGTCAAGACCCACCTCGCGCTCCACGTGTTCGTCGGCCTGCTGCTCGTCCCGCCGCTGCTGGTGAAGATCGCCTCCGTCGCGCGGCGGTTCATCGGCTACTACCGGCACGAGCCTGCCTACCAGCGGCGCGGGGCACCCCCGCTGCCGCTAAGAGTCCTCGGACCGGTCCTGCTCGGGACCACGCTCCTGCTTTTCACCACCGGCATCACCGAGTTCCTCGCCCCGACCGTCGTTGTCAGCAAGATTCACGACGTCAGCGCGTACCTGTGGCTGGTGCTCGTGCTGGCTCACCTCGCCGGGCACGCCAGGGACATCCGCCGGACCGCCATCCGGGACTGGCTGCCCCGCGCCCGCGCCGCCGTGCCGGGCGCGGTGCTCCGCCAGGCAGCCATCCTCGCCAGCCTCGCGGCCGGCCTCGCGCTAGCGCTGGCGCTCGTCTCACACGTCGGCACGTACCGCAACGAGGTGAGCCATCAGGGACCGCGGCCGACCACGCCCGCGGCGCGGGCACGCTAGCCTTCCGGGGGCGGGGCGGGAATGGCACTGGCCTGTCCCGGGACGACAAGGCCGCTTTCGTAGGCGATCACGACCAGCTGGATGCGGTCCCTGGCATCCAGCTTGGTCAGGATGCGCGAGACGTGGGACTTGCAGGTCAGCGGGCTGATGAACAGGTGGCCGGCGATCTCGCCGTTGGTCCAGCCGGCGGCGATGAGCCGGAGTATCTCCATCTCACGGGCGGTGAGCGCGGCAGGCAGCGCGGCGCGCTGGCCGGGTGCCGGAGGCAGTGCCTGCTGCCCGTTGACGTAGGCCTCGATCAGCCGGCGGGTCGCGCCCGGCTCGAGCAGCGCGTCGCCGCCGGCCACGGTGCGGACCGCGTCGATCAGCGCTTGCGGTTCCACGCCCTTGAGCAGGAACGCGCTGGCACCCGCCTTGAGCGCCCCGAAGACATACTCGTCGAGGTCGAAGGTGGTCAGTACGATGACCTTCGTGCCGCCGAGCCGGGGGTCGGCGGTGATGCGGCGGGTCGCCTCAAGTCCGTCCATGCCGGGCATGCGGACGTCCATGAGCACCACGTCCGGCCGCTCCCGCGCCGCGGCCTCGACCGCTTCCGCCCCGTCCTTCGCCTCGCCGACGACCTCGATGTCGTCCTCGTCGCCCAGGATGGACCGGAACCCCGCCCGGACCAGCGAATGGTCGTCGACGACAAGCACAGTAACGGGCTCCGTCACGCCGCTCCCCCGCTCACCGGGATCTCGGCCCGCACCCGCCAGCCGGATCCGCCGACCGGTCCCGCCTCGCACCTGCCGCCGAGCGCCGCGGCCCGTTCCCGCATGCCCGCCAGGCCGTGGCCGCCCGCGTGGGCAGCGGGTACCGCGGCTGGCGCGTGCGGCGGCCCGTCATCGAGGATCTCGATGAGCAGGGCGCGCCCGCCGGCCTCGACCCGGACCTGCGCCTTGCGGGCTGTGGAGTGCCGCAGCACGTTCGTCAGGCCTTCCTGGATGATGCGGTAGCCGGCGTGGCCCAGCGGCGCCGGGAGGCCTGCAAGGGTTCCCGTTACGTCGAGCTGGACGGAAAGCCCCGCCTCCCGCACGCCGCCGATGAGGCCGGCCAGGTTGCCGAGATCCTGGACCGGGTGCAAGGGGGCGGGCCCGTCTTGCGCGGCGCGCAGCGCCTTGAGCGTGGTGCGCAGCTCGGCCAGTGCTCCGGCAGAGACGGACGCGATCTCATCGAGCGCTGCGGTCCCGTCGGCGGTTCCCCCGGCGGCGCCCGTCTTGCGGGCCCGCCGCGCGGCGGCGGCGGCGCGTACATTGATGGCCACCAGCGTGTGTCCCACCACGTCGTGCAGTTCGTGGGCCAGGGCCAGCCGCTCGGAGTCGAATCGGTGCCGTGCCGCCGCTTCGCTGGCCCGGACGGCTTCCTCGGCGAGCGCCCGCTGGAGGGCCTGGCGGGACCGCAGTGCGTCGCCGGCGGCCAGCGCGCCGAGCACCAGCGCTGTGTACGCGACGATGTCGGCGGCGCTGTCGGGCCGGCCGGTCAGCACTACAGCCACGGTGACGACCAGTGCCATCACTGCCCCCACCGCCAGCGACCGGGTCCGGCCGCCTTCAAGTCCCACCGTGAACACCAGCAGCATGGCGATGCCGACGGCCGCCCGGTTCGGGTGGGACACCGCCAGGCACGCGAGCAGCAGCGGCATCTCGGCGGCCAGGACAGCGAGCGGGTAGCGCCTGCGGGCCAGCAGCGGGACGGCGGCCATCAGTGACAGCGCCACGATGCCCGGCGTCAGCGCGGTGATCTTGCCCAGCAGGAGCGGGTCGGCGAGCAGCGCCCCGAAGGCGGCCAGCGCGAGGAGCACGTCGATGCCAACGACGGTGCGCGGCAGCGCCCGCAGGGCGGTCCTGCCTGCGGCGGCGGCCTCCGGCGACGATCTCACGCTACAGAGCCTAAGCGCCGTCCGCCGGGGGCGCATCCGTCGCCGGCACTACGTCCGCGGCAGTAAGGCCCGGCACGCAAAGGGTCCTGTCGGCCGAAGAGAACCCGGCCCCTGCGCCGGGAAGCTGGCTGGGAGGTCCCCGGCAGGCGGGGACCAGTGAGGGGAAATCCGATGCACGTCGTCGCCCGGTGGTGCGTCACGCACCGCCTGGTGGTGGTCGGGCTCTGGCTGCTGGTGCTCGCCGCCACGTTCCTGGGCAGCTCGACCGCCGGCAGCAACTACGCCCAGAGCACCACGCTGTCCGGCACGCCGAGTGCCGCCGCGGCGCAACTGCTCCAGCAGGCGGTCCCCGGCCAGTCCGGTGACACCGAGCAGATCGTGTTCCAAGCGAAGACCGGGACCGTGGACAGCCCGGCCGTCCGGAATCAGATCACGGCCATGCTCGAGCAGGTATCGCACTTGCGCTACGTCTCCAGCGTGACCTCGCCCTACAGCCCGGCGGGCGGCAAGCAGGTCAGCGCGGGCAAGACCGTCGCGTTCGCCACGGTGAACTTCAGCGTGGACGCCAACACCATCCCGGCCGACGAGGCGACCCAGTTCGTGAACGAGGCCCGCTCCCCCGACTCGCCGAATCTCCAGGTCGACGTCGTCGGCGACGTCGCCGCGTCAACCAACCCCACCTCCTCATCGAGCACCCTCATCGGGGTGGCGGCGGCGCTGGTGGTCCTGCTGCTGTTCTTCGCCGCGGTCCTGCCCGCCCTGCTGCCGCTGATCGGCACGGCCATCGCCCTGGTTGCGGGCTTGTCGGTGGTCAACATGCTGTCCAACTCGGTCACCATGGCCTCCTTCACCTCCCAGCTGTGCATCCTCATCGGGCTAGGCGTCGGCATCGACTACTCCCTGTTCATCCTCACCCGCACCCGCAACGGGATACGCCGCGGCCTGTCGGTTCAGGACGCGGTCGCCGCCGCCGGCGGCACTGCCGGCCGGGCCGTGCTGTTCGCCGGCCTGACCGTCTGCGTCGCCCTGCTCGGCATCCTCACCGTGGGCGTCAGCTCGCTGTCGGGCGCCGCGATCGGGGCCGCGATCACGGTCGCGTTCGTCCTGCTCGGGGCGCTGACACTGCTCCCCGCGTTGGCCGGCCTGGCCGGCCAGCGGCTCCTCACCCGCCGGCAGCGCCGTGCCCTGGCCAGGGGCGAGACCGGCTACCGCGAGGCGTCCCGCGGCTGGGCCCGCTGGGCGTCGCTCGTCCAGCGCAACCGCCTGGTCTTCGGCGTCGCGGCTCTGGGGATCATGGTGGCGCTCGGCGCCCCGTACCTGTCAATGCGGCAGGGCACCGCCGACTACAGCGTCGACCCCACCAGCACGACGACCACAACGTACCGGGGCTACGAGATGCTCGTCCACGGGTTCGGGCCCGGCTTCAGCGGGCCGCTCCAGCTCGTGGCGCCGTTGCACACCCAGGCCGACAAGGCCGCCTTCGACACCGTGGTCACCGCCGCCGGCCACGCCCCCGGCGTGGTCACCACCGCCGGCCCGGAGTTCTTCCCGGCCGGCCCGGGGCACCCCGCCGTCGCGCTGGCCGAGGTGTATCCAACGGGCAGCCCCCAGGACCAGTCGACGACGAACCTGATCAACAACCTGCGCGGCACCGTCATCCCCGCCGCCCTGCACGGGCAGCACCTCCAGGTCCTGGTCGGCGGCGCCACGGCCATCGGCAACGACGTGGCGGCCCAGCTGTCGTCCAAGCTGCCGCTGTTCGTCGGCATGGTGGTGGCGCTGTCGTTCATCCTGCTGATGATCGTGTTCCGCAGCCTGGCCATCCCGGTGACCGCCGCGGTCATGAACCTGCTGTCGGCCGCAGCGGCGTTCGGGGTGATCACCGCGGTCTTCCAGTGGGGCTGGCTCAAGAGCCTCGTCGGGGTGACCAACACCGGCCCGGTCAGCCCGTTCATCCCCATCCTGATGTTCGCCGTGCTGTTCGGCCTGACCACCGACTACCAGGTATTCCTGGTCAGCAGGATCCAGGAGGAATGGGCCAGGCGGCGCGACAACGCGGTCGCGGTGCTGACCGGCCAGGCGATCACCGGCCGCATCATCACCGCCGCGGCCGCCATCATGACCGTCGTCTTCTTCGCCTTCACCTTCACCACCGACCGCACCATCAAGATGATCGGCCTCGGCATGGCCGCCGCAGTGGTCGCCGACGCCCTCATCGTCCGCACCATCCTCGTCCCCGCCGTGATGCACGCGCTCGGCAAGACGAACTGGCGGATCCCGGCCGCCCTCGACCGCGTCCTGCCTCGCTTCGACATCGAGGGCAGCGGCGAGCCGGGGGAGGGCGCCCGCACCGGCGCCGCCGAGGACGCCGAGGACGCCGACGAGTCGAGCACAACGGCCAGTC
>Ga0310811_10008108_pt1 | contig 13498 bp, 13 predicted proteins | sample YCmetagenome_FD_207642 | JGI IMG/M metagenome (GOLD analysis project Ga0310811, IMG submission 207642) | Soil microbial communities from experimental microcosm in Duke University, North Carolina, United States - YC | ecosystem: Engineered > Artificial ecosystem > Soil microcosm > Unclassified ... | reverse complement strand
TCGCCGTTGTCTATTCGCACGTTGAATCCGCAATCAGGGCTGCTGCACACCCACGCCTTGTACATGATCGGGGCGCCGTCTCTTCCGTAATCGGACAACGGAATCAGCACTCCCCGCTCGCACTTGAGGCAGGTCGGCCATTCCTTCGCATCCATCGATCCACCTCATCTCCCGGGCTACGACCGTTCAACACCGGGCCAGCGATAGCCGGCACCGAAGGCGGCGTCGAAGTCATACACCCCTTCGAAGTCCTCGATTCGGTCGCTCGACTGCTGGGCGAGGAGGCCGGCATCGATCAGGGCGAACACGATCGTGCCGAAATCATCGGTGCGCCGCACCCCCCAATGCTGCAGGACGGTGGGCGCGAGGAGGCCGAACTGCTCGAGGGCGAAGTCGCGACAGGCCCAGGCGAGCTCCGCACCCGACAAATGCCGACGCGCGGGCAGGCGACCCTGCGCGTACTCGAGCGCCGCGAGTACGAAAAGATACGCACGCTCGTGATACCGCCCATCCCGCGCGCCGATCTTCTGCAGCGCGTCGACGAGGGCGCCGTAGTCGCTCATGGCCGCACGCCCGCCGCCACCCTGGCGCGCGTCGCTCCGCGCGTTCCACGCCGCACCGCCGGCTCGAGCAGCGCCGCTTCGAGCACCTGATCGATCGTCTCGACGCGGCGGATCTCGAGATGGCGCACCACCTCTTCCGGGAGGTCGACCAGGTCCGGGCGATTGCGCTCCGGCACGAGCACGGTGCGCACGCCGGCGCGCACCGCGGCGGTCAGTTTTTCCCTCAGGCCGCCGACCGGGAGCACGCGGCCGCGCAGCGTCAGCTCCCCCGTCATCGCGAGGTCGTGACGCGCCGGCCGGCGGCACAAGAGCGACGCAAGTGCGGTCGCGATCGTGATGCCCGCCGACGGCCCGTCCTTGGGAACGGCGCCGGCCGGGACGTGGAGGTGCACGTCGGTCGTCGTGAACAGCTGGGCGGGGATGCCGAGCGCCGCCGCCCGGCCGCGCAGCAGGCTCCAGGCGGCCTGCGCCGACTCGCGCATCACGTCGCCGAGCTGGCCGGTGAGCGTGATCTGTCCCCGTCCGGCCATCATGATCGCTTCGACGAACATGATGTCGCCGCCCGCGGGGGTCCACGCGAGGCCCGTCGCGACGCCGATCTCCGGCGCGCGCCCCGCCACCTCGTTCAGCACCGTCGGCTGGCCGGCGAACTCCTCGAGGTTCTTCGCGTTGACCTTGACCGCCGCGCGGCCATCCTCCACGACCTGGCGCGCGACCTTGCGCAGCACGCCCTGGATCTCGCGCTCCAGCTGGCGCACGCCCGCCTCGCGCGTGTACTCGGCGATCAGGCGCTCCACCGCGCCGTCGGCGAGGCTCGCGAGCTCCTCGGGAAGTCCCGTCTCCTTCAGCTGCCGCGGCAGCAAGTACCGCTTGGCGATGGCGAGCTTCTCCCCCGGCGTGTAGCCGGAGAGGCTCAGGATCTCCATGCGGTCGAGCAGCGGATCGGGGATCGACGACAGGCTGTTGGCGGTCGCGATGAACAGGACGCCCGAGAGATCGAACGGGATCTCGAGGTAATGATCGATGAAGGTGCTGTTCTGCGCCGGGTCGAGGACTTCGAGCAGGGCGGCAGTGGGATCGCCGCGCACGTCGGCGCCCATCTTGTCCACCTCGTCGAGCATCAACACGGGATTGCGCGTGTCGCAGCGCTCCAACGCGTGCAGGATCCGTCCCGGAATGGCGCCCACGTAGGTGCGGCGGTGGCCGCGGATCTCCGCCTCGTCGCGCACGCCGCCCACCGAGACGCGGACGAACTTCCGCCCCAGCGCTTCGGCGATGCTCTGGCCGAGGGAGGTCTTCCCCACCCCCGGCGGGCCGACGAAGCAGAGAATACTGCCGCGCGCGTCGGGGTTGAGCGTGCGGACGGCCAGATGCTCGAGAATGCGATCCTTGATGGTCGCGAGATCGTAGTGATCCCGGTCGAGCACTTCGCGCGCCGCCTTGAGGTCGTGGCGGTCGGGCGAGACGCGCTCCCACGGCAGCGCGGCGATCACCTCGAGATAGGTGCGCACGACGTGGTACTCCGCTGATTGCGGCGACATCTGGCGCAGCCGTTTCATCTCGCGGTCGACCACGCGGCGCGCTTCGGCCGAGAGCCCCGCCCCGTCGAGCTTGGTGGCGAGGTCCTGCACGTCGTCGTCGGTCGCCTCCTCGCCCAGCTCCTGGCGGATCACGCGCAGCTGCTCGCGCAGCACGTACTCGCGCTGGTGCTCGTCGAGCTTGGCGCGGACCTTCTCCTGGATCTGGCTCCCGACCTCCAGCACCTCGAGCTCTTCGGCCAAGAGCTCCGCCAGGCGCTCGAGTCGCGGGCGGATCTCTCCGAGCGCCAGGAGCTCCGCTTTGGCGGGGAGGGCGAGATCGAGGTTCGCGGCGACGAAGTCGGCGAGCTTGCCCGGATCGGTGATCCCCTCGAGCACCTCGTGCAGCTCGTCGGCGAGATAGGGTGCGAGGTCGATGACGCGGCTGAACTGGGCCACGATGTTGCGCTTCAACGCCTCGATCCGGGGGTCTTCGCTTCCGGTCGTGGCGAGAACCTCGAACTCCGAGGTGAAGTAGCCCGTCTCCGGAGTAGCGGTCCCGAACGCGACGCGGTCGACGCCCTGGATCATCACCCGCATCGTGCCGTCCATCAGCTTCAGCATGCGGACGACGAGCCCCAGCGTGCCGACCTTGTAGAGATCTTCGGCACGCGCTTCCATCACCGGTCCTTCGGGCGGATCGCGGTTGTCGCCCGGCTTCACGACGCCGAGCAGCAGGCGCTTGTCCCCCTGCACCACCACGTCCAGCAGCTGCACCGCGCGGGGGTCGGAGATCGACAGCGGCAGCACGACGTGGGGATAGACGACGAGCTGCCCGAGCGGCAAGACGGGGAGACGCTCCACGTCAGGTCACCTTGACGGTGTGCGGCCCGGACAGACGCTGCGGCAGCTTGGTGAGCCGGACCTCGAGGAAGCCGTTGTCGTAGGTGGCCCGGAGGCTCGTGGGATCGACGGAGACCGGCAGCCTGAGCCGCCGCTCGAAGGGGCCGACCTGCACCTCCATGGCGTGGTAGTGCGGTTTGCCCTCGTGCCGGGGCGGGCGCTCACCGGCGATGGTAAGGACGCCCTCCGCATACTCCACGGTGAAATCCTCCGGCTGCACCCCGGCCACGTCCATGTGGACGACGATGTCCTCCGCCGTCTCGTACACGTCGGTGGGCGGCTTCCACTTGGGCGACCCCACGAACCCGACGGGTCGCCCGTGGGCGACCTCGTTGAAGTAGACCTCCAGCTCGTCGGCGAGATGCACCGGAAACGCGCCGGAGCCTTTGGAGGAGCGGTGAGAGCCGTCGGCCATGGGCGACAAGATAACGCCGGATCCGGAGACCCGCGTCATGACTCGATGTCGTCGTCGTCTTCGTCGTCGTCGGCGTCGTCTTCCTCGTCGTCCTCCAGGTCCTCGTCCTCCTCGAGCTCCTCGTCCAGCTCGTCGTCATCCAGCTCCTCATCCAGTTCTTTTTCATCCGGCGGATGCGTCATCATTCGCTCCTTTCGGTTGCTGTGGCTCGGTTTCAGGCGGTGGCTCGTTCAGCCAGGTCCCACAAGCGGGCGGCCGCTGCGTCATCCTGCGCCTGCGGGGCCGGCGCCGCTTCCTTCCAGCGGTTGAAATACACCCCCGACGTGCCGGCCACATCCGTGGCCACGGCGAGCCGCACGACGGGAGGCGCGCCCTTGTCGGCAGGGGCGAGCACGAGACGCAGCAGCCATCGCAGCGGGGCCGGCGCCGGTTTCCAGATCCCCGTCCAGATGGCGCCGGGGTGGAGGGCCGTGACCGCAATGGCGGGTTCGCGCCGCGCCAGCTCCCGTGTGTACAGCACCTGCGCCAGCTTCGTCTGCGCGTACATGCGCAGCGGCCGAAATCCCTTGCTCAGCTCCGGGTCGTCCCACGGAATCCGTCCGGAACGATGCGCTTCGGAGCTGACGTTCACGATGCGTGGCGCCGCGCCGCGCCGCAGCGCGCCGAGCAGCAGGCGCGTGAGCAGGACGTGGCCCAGGAAATTCGTCTGCCACATCCGCTCGTGTCCGTCCCCCGTCACCTGGCGATGGCGGGTCACGGTGCCGGCGTTGTTGACGAGCACGTCGAGCGCCGGGTGCCGCTCGAGGAGCTTCGTGGCGGCCTGGCGCACGCTGGTGTACGACGCCAGGTCGGCCACCAGCAGCTCGGCCTGGCCTCCGGCGGCCGCGAGCTCTTGCACGACGGCGGCGCCGCGCGCCGCATCGCGCACGGCGACGATCACGCGCCCGCCGCTCAGCGCCAGCGCGCGGGCCGTTTCGAGACCGATGCCGCTGGTCGCGCCGGTGACGCAGATGGTCCGCCCGGCGGCCGACGGCGCTGCGCGATCGACTACCGGGCCGTCCTCACCGCCGAGCGGCGGGCGGCGTACAGCGGGAAGGCGTCCGTCAGCTCACGCACATCCTGCTTCACGCGCGCCACGGTCGCGTCGTCCTTCCCGATGAGCACGTCGTCGATCAGCTGGGCGACGCGCGACATCTCCACTTCCGTGAACCCCCGGGTCGTGATCGCCGGCGTGCCGAGGCGGATACCGCTCGTCACGAACGGCGACTGCGGGTCCCCCGGAATCGTGTTCTTGTTCACCGTGATCCCCGCCCGGTCGAGCAGCTGCTCGGCCTCCTTCCCCGTGAGCTGCTTGGGGCGCAGGTCGACCAGCATGAGGTGGGTGTCCGTTCCGCCCGAGATGATCGCATAGCCGCGCTGGACCAGCGCCGCGGCGAGCGCCTGGGCGTTCTTGATCACCTGCGCCGCATATTCCTTGAACTCCGGCTGGCTCGCTTCGCCGAACGCCACCGCCTTGGCGGCGATGATGTGCTCGAGCGGTCCGCCCTGCGTGCCGGGGAAAACCTGCTTGTCCACCGCTTTCGCCAGATCGGCGCGGCACAGGATCATCCCGCCGCGCGGGCCGCGCAGCGTCTTGTGCGTCGTCGTAGTGACGATGTGCGCGTGCGGCACGGGAGAGGGATGCAGCCCCGCGGCAACGAGTCCCGCGAAGTGCGCCATGTCCACTACGAGCGTGGCGCCGACTTCGTCGGCGATGGCGCGCATCGCGGCGAAATCGATGATGCGGGCGTAGGCACTGCCCCCCGCGACGAGCAGCCGCGGCCGCTCCGCCAGCGCGATGGCGCGGACGTCGTCGTAATCGATGCGCCCGGTATCTTCGCGCACACCGTACTGCACCGCGCGGAACAGCGAGCCGGAGAAGTTGACGCTCGCGCCGTGCGTCAGATGGCCGCCGTGCGGCAAGGCGAGGCCGAGCAGCGTCTCGCCCGGCTTGGCGACGGCGAGGTAGGCGGCCATGTTCGCCTGCGCTCCGGAATGCGGCTGCACGTTGACGTGCTCCGCGCCGAACAACGCCTTGGCGCGGTCGATCGCGAGCTGCTCGACCTCGTCCACCACCTCGCAGCCGCCGTAATAGCGCTTGCGGGGCAGCCCTTCGGCGTACTTGTTGGTGAGCGCCGTCCCCATCGCCTCGAGCACGGCGACGGACACGAAGTTCTCACTGGCGATCAGCTCGAGGCCGTGCTCCTGGCGCGCCACCTCGCGGCGGATGAGGTCGGCGACGATGGGGTCGGCCTTCGAGAGCGATGCGAGACGGTCGATCACTGGTCGATCTTCTCCACCCGGCGTTCGTGCCGGCCGCCCTCGAACGGCGTGTCGAGCCAGCGGCGCAGCGTGTCGAGGCTCTCGGCGTCGCTCATGAAGCGCGACGGCAGGACGAGGATGTTGGCGTCGTTGTGCTTGCGCGACAGCTCGGCGATCTCCGGGCTCCACACCACGGCCGCCCGGACGTGCGGATAGCGATTGGCGACGAACGTCATCCCGAGCCCCGAGCCGCAGGTGAGGATGCCGCGTTGCACTTCCCCCCGGCTCACCGCCTCGGCTACCGGCCGCGCGAAATCGGGATAATCGTCCTGCGGATCGAGCGTCTCGGCGCCGACGTCCACCGGCTCGTAGCCCAGCCGCTTGAGCTCGTCGATCAGCTTCGCCTTCAGCTCGAACCCCGCGTGATCCGCTCCGACCAGCACGCGCTCAGACAAAGTTCTGCCGCACTTTCGCGACCATCGCGATCCGCTCCTCCGCCAGCCGGTCGGCCGCCTGATAGCTCGGAATGTGCTCCTCCCGCGCGATGTCGAACACCCGCAGGATCGAATCGTAGATCTCGCCGGCCTTGTTGCGGGCGCGCTCCAGCGTCCAGCCGTGCAGCTCGGCGTTGACGTTGATCAGGCCGCCGCCGTTGATGACGTAGTCCGGCGCGTAGAGGATCCCCTGCGACTCCAGCTGCTTGCCGTGACGATCTTCGGCGAGCTGATTGTTGGCGGCTCCGGCGACGATGGCGACCTTCAGCTGCGCCAGGGTGTCGTCGTTGATGACGGCCCCGAGCGCGCACGGTGCGAAGATGTCGGCCTGCTGACCGTAGATCGCGTCCGTCGGAACCGCGGTCGCGCCGAAGTCCTCCACCACCGACTTGACCCGCTGCGCGTCGATGTCCGTCACGATGAGGCGCGCCCCATCCTCGTGCAACAGCTTGATGAGCGAATACCCGACGTGCCCGCATCCCTGCACCGCGACGACCTTCCCCGACAGATCGTCCGAGCCGTAGCGCACCTGCGCGCACGCCTTGATGCCGCGATACACGCCGTAGGCCGTCACCGGCGACGGGTCGCCCGACTTCCCGAGCAGCCCCGTCACGTGCTCCGTCTCGGCGCGGATGAACTCCATGTCGGCGGTCGAGGTCCCGACATCCTCGGCGGTGATGTAGCGGCCCCCGAGCGACTGCACGTGGCGGCCGTGGGCCCGGAACACCGGTTCGCGCCGCGTGATGCGATTGTCGCCGATGATGACGCTCTTGCCGCCGCCCAGGTTCAGCCCGGCCACCGCGGCCTTGTACGTCATGCCGCGCGACAACCGCAGCGCGTCCACCAGCGCCGCGCGGTCGTCGAGGTAGTTCCAGAACCGCGTGCCGCCGAGTGCGGGCCCGAGCCGCGTGTCGTGGATCGCGATGATGCCGCGATAGCCGCTCGCGGGATCGTAATAGAAGCTGACCTGCTCGTGCGTGTGCTCGGCGAGCAGCGCGAACAGCTCGCCTCCTCCGCCTCCCGCGTCGCCCGGGGACGGGGCGCGGCTAGGTGCCGTAGAGGCCGCGCGCGATGACAATCCGCTGGATTTCGCTGGTGCCTTCATAGATCTCGGTGACCTTCGCGTCCCGAAAGAGTTTCTCCACCGGAAAATCCCGCATGTAGCCGTATCCGCCGAACAGCTGCACCGCCTGCGTCGTCACCCACATCGCCGTCTCGGAAGCGAACAGCTTCGCCATGCTCGCCTGCGCCGTCACCGGCTCGTCCCGGTCCTTGCGCGCCGCGGCGGCATGCGCGAGCGCCCGTGCAGCCGCGACGCGCGTGGCCATGTCCGCCAGCTTGAACTGCACTCCCTGGAACTCGCGCAGCGGCCGGTCGAATTGCCGCCGCTCGGCGCAGTACGCCACGGTGTGCTCCAGGGCCCGGCGCGCAATTCCCACGGCTTGCGCCGCGATGCCGAGCCGCCCGGCCTCCAGCCCTTCCATCGAGTAGACGAACCCCATCCCCTCTTCACCCAGCAACGCGTCCGGCGGAAGACGCAGCTCCTCGAGCGCGACGGTCGCCGTGTTGGACGCGCGCAATCCCATCTTGTCTTCCGGCCGGCCGGCGCGATACCCGGGTGTATCGGTGGGGACGATGAACGTCGAGATCCCTTTGGCGCCGCGACGGTTCCCCGCCGAATCGGTGCGCACCATCACCATCATCAGGTCCGCCGTCCCGCCGTTGGTCGCCCACGCCTTCATGCCGTTCAACACCCACCCCGATCCGTCGCGCACCGCCTGGGCGTGCATCCCCGCCGGATCGGAGCCGGCGTCGGGCTCGGAGAGCGCGAATCCGACGAGCAGCTCCCCCCGGGCCAACGGTTTGAGCCACCGGTTCCGTTGCGCCTCGCTGCCGTGCCGCAGCAGCATCGTCGCCGGAATCGCGTTCTGGATTCCCACCGACACGGCGATGCTGGCATCGGCCGCGGCGAGCTCCTCGAGCGCGAGCAGGTAGGTAACGGTGTCGAACCCCATCCCGTCGTAGCGCTCCGGCACCGTCATGCCGAGAAAGCCGAGCTTTCCGAGCTCGTCCAACACCCGGCGCGGGAATTCCTTGGTGCGATCCCACTCGGCTGCGTGCGGCTCGATGTGCTCGCGCGCGAACTCGCGCGCCAGATCCATCACCTGGCGCTGCGTGTCGGTCAATCCGCCGGACGGTGCCTCAACGACGGTAGTCATAGAACCCCCGCCCGCTCTTCTTCCCCAGCCGGCCGGCCGCCACCATCCGCGCGAGCAGCGGGCAGGGACGGTATTTGTCCTCTCCCAGGTCGCGGTGCAACACCTGGAGGATCGCGAGGCAGACGTCGAGTCCGATCAAGTCGGCGAGCGCCAGCGGCCCGAGCGGGTGATTCATCCCGAGCTTCATCACGGTATCGATCGCGTCGGGCGTCGCGACGCCTTCCATCACGCAGAAGATCGCCTCGTTGATCATCGGCATGAGGACGCGGTTGGACACGAACCCCGGCGAGTCGTTCACGAGGACGGGGGTCTTCCCGAGGCTCTCCGCGATTTCCACCGTGCGCGCCGCCGTCCCGTCCGACGTTTCGACACCCCGGATGACCTCGACCAGCGGCATCACCGGCACCGGATTCATGAAATGCATCCCGATCACCTGCCCCGGACGCGTCGTCTGCGCGCCGATGGTGGTGATGGGAATCGAGGAAGTATTGGTGGCAAGGATCGCGCCGGGGGGCGCCGAACGGTCCAGGTCGCGGAAAATGCGGTACTTGGTCTCGGGATGCTCCGAGGCCGCCTCGATCACGAGCTCCGCCTGCCCCGCTCCGTCGAGCACCGTGGACGTGGTCAACCGCCCCAGTATCGCGTCCTTCTGCTCCCTGGTGAGCGCGCCCTTTTTCACCTGGCGGTCGAGGTTCACACCGATCGTCTCCTGCGCCTTGTCGAGCTGCTCCCCCGAGACGTCCACCAGCAGCGTGTCCCAGCCGTGCTGGGCGAAGACATGGGCGATGCCGTTCCCCATCGTGCCGGCGCCCACTACCGTGACCTTGGTCACGTGGCCGCCTGGGCGAGCCAGTCGGCCGGCCGGCGCACGCCGCGACCGAGCACGAGGGCGCTGCCGAGGAGAAAGACGAGCGTGCCGATGATGCCGCCCTCCGGACCGAACCGCCCGCCGTCGAGCCACATGTGCGCACCCGGGGTGTACGCCACGCCCGGCATGGCGAACGCGATCCCGCTCACCGGCGCGTCGAACACGAGACTCAACCCCGCGTTCCACCCGAAGTGCAGCCCCCACGCGAGCGCCATGCCGCCGTTGGAGAAGAACGCGACGCCGAGCCACACCGCGGCGAGCGCAATGTTCACGGTGCTGAGCAGATCGACCTCGGGATTGGCGAGGTGCGCGGCGCTGAAAGCGACCGCCAGCAGGACGGTCGCCGTGCCGGGCCCCGCGGCATCGGCCAGACGCCGCAGCGGGTAGCCGCGGAACATCAGTTCCTCGGCGAGCGCCGCCGTGAGCAGCCCGACGCCGATCGGCAGCGCCACGTACCAGAAACCGCCGCTCGCCGAGAGGTGCACGGTGGCCTGGTTCGTCACCACGGCGAGCAGCACGGCGACGGCCGCCATTCCCGCGCCCAGTGCCAGGCCGTACAGGAAGCGCCAGGGAAACGTGCGCGGCGAGCGCCAGCCGAGCCGGCTCCAGCTGTGCCGGTCGAGCATCCGGCCGACGACCAGCGTGGCGACCGCAAACCCGACGAGTCGGAAGACTCCATCGCGCGCGAGCCACCAGAGCGGCCCGCCCAGCGTCGGGACCAATTCCCCGAGCCCGATCGTGACGCCGATGCCGATGCAGGCAAACAGCCCGAGCCAGAGGAGCGCGATACCCAGCGGTTTCAGCTGGTCCATAAACGACTCGCGCGCCCTCAGAGGCGCGCGCGGACGGGTCGGATCGTGGGACGCAGGATGAGCACCGCCAGGATCAGTTTGACGGAGTCCCCCAGGAGAAAGGGCAGCGTGCCGAACTGTGCCGCGCGACTCAGGGATCCGGTCAGCACCAGGAGCTGCGCCAGGCCTCCCAGGTGGATCAGCACGAGCCCGAGCAGGGCGGCCAGCGCGATCCTTCCCAGCCGTGCACCATCGCCCGCGAGCCTTCCGACGGCGTACGCGGCCAGCGGATAGGCGAGGAGATAGCCGCCGGTCGGCCCGATCAGCCGGGCGACGCCGGGCAATCCGACCGGCGTGAACACCGGCAATCCGGCGGCGCCGAGGGCCAGATAGAGGATGAGACTCGAGGCGCCGAGCCAGGGGCCGAGCACGCCGCCGACGATCAGCACGGCGAGCGGCTGCAGCGTCAGCGGCACGGGGGTCCCCGGCAGCGGCACGGCCACCTGCGCCGCCGCCGCGACCAGCGCGGTGCCGAGCAGGACGGCGACGGTGCGCCGCAGGGGCAGCGTCGAATTCCGCAGGGCCAGCACCTGTTCCATTACATCGCCTCCACGCTGAGAGCGACGGCATTGCCGCCGCCCAGACAGAGAGTGGCGAGACCGGTGCGCTTCGCGCGGTCTCGCATCGCATAGAGCAGTGTCGTCAGCACGCGCGCGCCCGACGCGCCAATCGGGTGCCCGAGGGCGATCGCGCCCCCGTTGACATTGACCCGGTCCCAATCCCATCCCAGCGCCCGGCCATCGGCGAGCGCCTGCACCGCGAAGGCCTCGTTCGCCTCGATCAGATCGTAATCCGCGATCGTTGTGCCGGCCTTCTTCATGAGATTCTGGACCGCCACGATCGGCGCGAAAAAGAGGTCCTGCGGCTCACCGCCGCCGGTCGCGTACGCCGTGACGCGCGCGAGCGGGGCGAGTCCGTGGGCCCGCGCGAAAGCGAGCGAGGAGACGACGAGCGCCGACGCTCCGTCGTTCAGGCCCGGGGCGTTGCCGGCAGTGACCGAGCCGTCCTTCTCGAAGGACGGCTTGAGGGCGCCCAACGCCTCGAGGCTCGTGTCGGCACGCGGTCCCTCGTCCTTGTCGACGACGGTCGCGCTCTTCTTCCCGGCGATCTCGACCGGCACCGTCTCGGCCTTGAAGCGGCAGGCCTGTATGGCGGCGACGGCCTTCTGGTGGCTCGCCAGGGCGAAGGCGTCCTGATCGGCGCGCGACACCTTCGCCTTGCGCGCCGTGTATTCCGCCAGGTTGCCCATGTGCTGGTTGGAGAACGAGTCCCATAGCCCGTCGTGGATCATGCCGTCGACGAGCGACTGGTTCCCCGCCTTGATCCCGCCCCGCATGCCGTAGACGTAGAAAGGGGCGTTCGACATCGACTCCATGCCGCCCGCCACGATGCACTGGGCGTCGCCCGCTTTCACGGCCTGCGCCGCGAGCATCACCGCCTTGAGCCCCGAGCCACACACCTTGTTCACGGTGAGGCTCGGGATGGTTCCCGCGAGCCCGGAGTGAATCGCCGCCTGCCGCGCGGGCGCCTGACCGACGCCACCCTGCAGCACGTTCCCGAGGACCACCTCGTCGACCGTCTCGTCGGGAACGCCGGCCCGGCGCACCGCCTCGCGTACCACCAGCGCGCCCAGCTTCGGGGCCGGCAGCGGGGAGAGGCCGCCCAGAAACCGCCCGATCGGCGTCCGGCACGCGCTGAGAATGACGGGTGTGGTTTGATCGGTCTGCATTCTCGATCCGTTCCTCCCCGGGCTTACGCCCGGGGTTAGCCTGGACCTCGCCCGGGGTGGACTGACCCCGGGCGCAAGCCCGGGGAATGCCTGGCAGTCAAACTAACGGGGTGAGCGACCGCGTGTGAACCTCTCGCTGGAGCCGCTCCACGAAATCCGCGACCGGCAGCACCTCCTGCTTCTTCCCCGCTCCGCGGGCGCGCACCGCCACCGTGCCGGTGTCAGCCTCCCGCTGACCCACCACGGCAAGGTAGGGCACCTTCTGCATCTCGCCGTCGCGGACGCGGTAGTTCAGCGTCTCGTTGCGCTCGTCCAGGTGCACGCGCAACCCCGCGTCCACGAGTTTGCCCGCGACCGTGCGCGCCGCCTCGAGCTGGGCGTCGGAGATCGGGAGCACCCGCACCTGCTCCGGTGAGAGCCACAGCGGGAACGCTCCCGCGAAGTGCTCGATCAGGAAGCCGACGAACCGCTCGAGTGTGCCGTAGATCGCGCGGTGAATCATGACGGGACGATGCGGCCGGTTGTCGGCGCCCGTGTACTCGAGCAGGAAGCGCTCCGGCAGCTCGTAGTCCAGCTGGATCGTGGCGCCCTGCCACTCCCGCCCGATCGCGTCGTTGAACTTCACGTCGATCTTGGGACCGTAGAAAGCGCCGCCGCCGTGGTCGATGCGATAGCTGAGCCCGCGGCGCTTGAGCGCCTGCTCGAGCCCCCGCTCCGCCACGTCCCACACCGCGTCGTCGCCCAGCTTCTTCAAGGGACGCGTCGCCAGGTCGAGCCGGTAGGCGAGGCCGAAGGTCTTGCCGAGCACCAGATCGACGATGTCCAACAGGGCAAAGATCTCTTCCTCGATCTGGTCTTCGCGCAGAAAGACGTGCGCGTCGTCCATCGAGAGGCCGCGCACTCGCAGCATGCCGTGCAGCGTCCCGGAGCGCTCGTTGCGGTACACGTTGGCGATCTCGGCGAGCCGGATCGGCAGGTCGCGATAGCTGCGCTGTTGCGAGGCGTAGACGAGAATGTGCATCGGGCAATTCATCGGCTTCACCCGGTACTTCACTTCCTCCGACTCTCCCTCGCCGGCCGCCATCGGCGGGAACTGATTCTCCGCATACAACGGCAGGTGCCCCGAGCGCAGAAACAGCTGCTCGCGCGTGACGTGCGGCGTGTACACCAGCTGGTAGCCGCGCGCCAGGATCACATCCTCGATGAAACGGCGCAGCTGGAAGTTGATCATCGCCCCTTTGGGGTGCCAGAAGATCAACCCCGGCCCGACGTCCTCCTGAATCGAGAACAGGTCGAGCTGCTTGCCGATCACGCGATGATCGCGCTTCTTCGCCTCCTCGAGCCGTCGCAGGTAGGCGTCGAGGTCGTCTTTCGAGAACCAGGCCGTCCCGTAGATACGCTGCAGCATCTGACGCCGCTCGTCGCCGCGCCAGTACGCTCCCGCCCCGTGCAGCAGCTTGAAGTGCTTCACCTTGCTCGTGCTGGCGACGTGGGGGCCGCGGCAGAGATCGACGAACGGGCCGTCGGTGTAGACGGAAATGATTTCATTGTCGCCCAAGTCATCGATCCGTTCCAGCTTCAACGGGTCGTCGACGAAGCGCGCGCGCGCCGCTTCGCGGCTCACCTCTTCCCGCACGA
>Ga0310811_10008106_pt1 | contig 13502 bp, 12 predicted proteins | sample YCmetagenome_FD_207642 | JGI IMG/M metagenome (GOLD analysis project Ga0310811, IMG submission 207642) | Soil microbial communities from experimental microcosm in Duke University, North Carolina, United States - YC | ecosystem: Engineered > Artificial ecosystem > Soil microcosm > Unclassified ... | reverse complement strand
TTCGACGTGTTCTACGCCGGCGAGGACGAAGGCTCCAACGTCACCGACAAGAACGAGGTGCTGTACGCGGCCCTGACCGTCGGCGGCGAGACCAAGAAATATTACCGCTTCCAGACCCCCGACGACAACGCGGTCGACTACTACGACGAGACCGGCAAGAGCGCGAAGAAGTTCCTGGTGCGCAAGCCCGTCAACAACGCGATCATGCGCTCGGGTTTCGGCGGCCGCAGGCATCCGATCCTGGGCTATGTGAAGATGCACACCGGCGTCGACTGGGCGACCGCCTATGGCACGCCGATCTTCGCCGCCGGCAACGGCGTCCTGGAAAAGGTCGGCCTCGAGGGCGGCTACGGCAAATATATCCGCATCAAGCACAACAACGGCTATGAGACCGCCTACGGCCACATGTCGGCCTTCGCCAAGGGCATGGAAGTCGGCAAGCGCGTCCGCCAGGGCCAGGTCATCGGCTTCGTCGGCTCGACCGGCATGTCGACCGGTCCCCACGTCCACTACGAAATCCTCGTCAACGGCCGCTTCGTCGACCCGATGCGCGTCAAGCTGCCGCGCGGCCGCGCGCTCGAAGGGCCGATGATGGCGAGCTTCGAGAAGGAGCGCGACCGGCTCGACGCGATGATGAGCGGCCGCAACGGGGCGCGCATCTCCGACGCCGGCCCGCTGCAGATGAGCAACCGCTGATCTTCTTCGGTCAGGCTACAGACGCCCTCACGATCACGAAGACGATCCCGATCGCGGTCAGGCCGAACGACACGGCCATCAGCGGCAGCAGCACGTCGATGGCGGCATGCGTACCGCGAAGCTTTGCGCCCCAGACCACGAAATCGCCGTGCCGCCAATCGCGCAGCGATGGCTCTTGCGCATGCCGCTCATAGGGCGTCCGGGATTTCTTCCAGACCAGCGAGAGCGTCCACGTCAGCACCACCGCGACGATGAACAGCACGGTCATGAACGTCAGCGACAGGCTGGTCTGGCCGCCATGGTCGAACAGGATCCAGGCCATCAGTGCAAACCACGCGATCAGGCCGACCGCTGCGCCATAGAATTTTGGATGCAGTCGATCGAACACAGGTCTGTTATGGGCAACGAGATCCCGCGACATACGGCGTCTCCCTTGCAAGCTAGGACGGCGCCGGCGTTGGCCTCGCCTGGTCGCGAAACGCGCGATCTGGCGCTTCTTGCTGCGGCGCAATGTTTCTTGCGCCGATCCAACACTGGCAATGAGCTAACGGGCGCTGCACCGCCACAGTTGCATTAAATTTGGCTCACCTCCCTTGGAACAGGTACGGCGATTGCTAGCTTAGACTCAAGGGGCACCTTCGATGGAGGGTGTGATGGAGAATTGGACGAACGCAAGATATTGCGACGTCGCCAATCTGATCCTCGGCGCCTTTCTTTTCGTGTCACCCTGGATCTTCGGATTTGGCGGCACCACAGCCGCTGTAAACGCCAACATCGCCGGCATCGTGATCGCCGCGCTCGCCATTGCGGCGCTGGCGGCTTTCGCTGTCTGGGAAGAGTGGCTGAACCTGATCGTGGGCCTGTGGAGCCTGGTCTCGCCCTGGGTCCTGGGCTTCCACGCGGAAACGAAAGCCATGACGGTCAGCGTCATAGTTGGTATCGCGGTCGCCGTGCTCGCGGCGATCGAGCTGTGGATGATGTCGCAGCTTCCGCCGCGGCTCACTGCGGGCCGCTGACGCGCAACACGACAACTGCGACCCCGCTTTTGGCGGGGTCGCGTGAGCCGAACGGGAGCGCTGAACCATGAGACGCATCACGCGTAACGACGCGATTCGCGCCGTCCGCGGTGCCAACGATTTTGTGATTGCGCAGATCATCGGCACCGCCGCAACTGTCGGCGAATTGGCCGAGGCGCAGGCCTGGATCGCCAATGACGAGCCGTTGATGAATGCCGGCAGGCCGCTGCCGAGCGGCCGCGTCGGCGAGCTCGTGGAAATTCTAAACGAGCTTGCGGCGGACGAGGACGACGGCGAACCCGATGCGAACGCTGTCATCAAGGAATTCTGAACGCCTCTACGCGAAAAGGCGCGGCTTTCACCGCGCCTTCGACTTCATTCAGCTTGCGCCTCAGTTCAGCTTGCGCTTCGGCACGGGCGCCTCGAACTGCGCGATCTCGGCGGTCGAGGGCGCCTTGCCGTTGAAGGTCAGCACATTGCCCTGCTCCGAGATCGCGACCTTGTCGCCATCCTTCACCTCGCCGGCCAAAATCATCTCGGCCAGCGGGTCCTGCACGCTGCGCTGGATCACGCGCTTCAGGGGGCGCGCGCCATAGGCCGGATCCCAGCCCTTGGCAGCGAGCCAGTCACGCGCCTTGTCGTCCAAAGTCAGCGTGATCTTGCGCTCTTCCAGCAGCTTCGTGAGCCGCGCGAACTGGATCTCGACGATCCGGCCCATCTCGCTCCTCTGCAAGCGGTGGAACAGGATGATCTCGTCGACGCGGTTCAGGAATTCGGGCCTGAAATGTGCCCGCACCATCGCCATCACCTGCTCGCGCACCGCGGAGGTATCCTCGCCTTCCGGCTGGTTCACCAGGAACTCCGAACCGAGGTTCGAGGTCATGATGATCAGCGTGTTGCGGAAGTCGACGGTGCGGCCCTGACCATCGGTCAGGCGGCCGTCGTCGAGCACCTGCAACAGCACGTTGAAGACATCGGGATGCGCCTTCTCGATCTCGTCGAACAGCACGACCTGGTACGGCCGACGCCGCACCGCTTCGGTGAGCGCGCCGCCCTCGTCATAGCCGACATAGCCCGGAGGCGCGCCGATCAGGCGCGACACCGAATGCTTCTCCATGTACTCGGACATGTCGAGACGGACCATCGCGGTCTCGTCGTTGAAGAGATATTGCGCAAGCGCCTTGGTCAGCTCGGTCTTGCCGACGCCGGTGGGCCCTAAGAACATGAACGAGCCCATCGGCCGGTTCGGGTCCTGCAGCCCGGCACGCGAGCGGCGCACGGCGGTCGCCACCGCACGCACGGCTTCGGCCTGGCCGACGACACGCTTGCCGAGTTGCTCCTCCATCTTGAGGAGCTTGTCCTTTTCGCCCTCGAGCATCTTGTCGACGGGAACGCCGGTCCAGCGCGACACCACTTGCGCGATGTTGTTGGCGGTTACCGCCTCCTGCATCACCTGGCCGGCGTTCTCGCTGGCCTCGATATCCGCAAGCTGCTTCTCCAGCGCCGGGATCCTGCCATAGGCAAGCTCACCGGCCTTCTGGAATTCGCCGCGGCGCTGCGCGTTGGCTAGCTCCACGCGCAAGCCGTCGAGCTCGCTCTTGATCTTCTGCGCGTTCGACAGCTTGTTCTTTTCCGCACTCCAGCGCGCCGTCAGGGCCGCCGATTTCTCCTCGAGCTCGGCCAGTTCCTTCTCCAGCGTCTTGAGCCGGCTCCTGGAGCCCGCATCGTTCTCCTTCTTCAGTGCCTCCTGCTCGATCTTGAGGCGGATGATCTCGCGGTCGAGCGAGTCCAACTCCTCGGGCTTGGAATCGACCTGCATCTTCAGCCGCGCCGCCGCCTCGTCCATCAGGTCGATGGCCTTGTCGGGCAGGAAACGGTCGGTGATGTAGCGGTTCGACAGCGTCGCCGCCGCCACCAGCGCGGAATCGGTGATACGCACGCCGTGATGCTGCTCGTATTTGTCCTTCAGGCCGCGCAGGATCGAGATGGTGTCCTCGACGGTCGGCTCATTGACATAGACGGGCTGGAAGCGCCGCGCGAGCGCCGCATCCTTCTCGACATGCTTCTGGTATTCATCGAGCGTGGTCGCGCCGATGCAATGCAATTCACCGCGCGCCAGCGCGGGCTTGAGCAGGTTGGACGCATCCATCGCGCCGTCGGCCTTGCCGGCGCCGATCAGCGTATGCATCTCGTCGATGAACAGGATGATGTTGCCTTCGGCCGAGGTGACCTCCTGCAACACGGATTTCAGCCGCTCCTCGAACTCGCCGCGGTATTTCGCGCCGGCAATCAGCGCGCCGAGGTCGAGCGAGAGCAGCTTCTTGTCCTTGAGACTCTCCGGCACGTCGCCATTGACGATGCGCAGCGCCAGGCCCTCGACAATGGCGGTCTTGCCGACGCCCGGCTCGCCGATCAGGACCGGATTGTTCTTGGTACGGCGGGAGAGCACCTGGATGGTGCGGCGGATTTCCTCGTCGCGGCCGATCACGGGGTCGAGCTTGCCGTCCCGCGCGGCCTGGGTCAGGTCGCGGGCATATTTCTTCAGCGCGTCATAGGCATTCTCGGCCGTGGCGGAATCCGCCGTGCGGCCCTTGCGCAGCGTCTCGATCGCCGCGTTCAGATTCTGCGGCGTGACGCCTCCCTTGGCGAGAATCTTGCCCGCTTCGCTGCCCTTCTCGAGCGTGAGCCCGAGCAGCAGCCGCTCGACGGTGACGAAGCTGTCGCCGGCCTTCTCGGCCGCCTTCTCCGCAGCGTCGAAGGCGCGCGCCAGCTCCGGCGCAAGATAGACTTGCCCGGCACCGCTTCCGGAAACTTTTGGGAGTTTGCCCAGCGCATCCTCGGTTGCCTTGAGGATCGCGCGGGAATTGCCGCCGGCGCGGTCGATCAGGCCGCCGGCGAGGCCCTCGCTGTCGTCCAGCAGGACTTTCAGCATATGCAACGGCGAAAACTGCTGGTGGCCTTCGCGCATCGCCAGCGACTGCGCAGATTGGATAAATCCGCGCGCGCGCTCGGTGTATTTCTCAATATTCATGTCATTCCCTCAGCCTGCCGCCTGGCCCCGAAGGCACCGAAGCAGCATCTTCATTGGGTTTCCTCTGGCCGCGTTGACATTCCTCAACCAGCCAGCGGTCGTCGCCATCATCATTTTTCAGGCTTGCGGCAAATGTGGGCATGAGGTTTGGGTTCCGAAAGAGGCTCGCTCACAAATTCGTGTGCCGTAGCGCGGACGCGCGGAATTTCCTAAAAAGGCCCGATGACCCAGCCCCTTCTCGCCGAGATCGCCGGCCTTTACCGCTACCCGGTCAAGGGCCTCACCGCCGAAGCGCTTCAGTCGGTCCCCTTGCGCCCCGGCCAGACGCTGCCGGCCGACCGCCGCTATGCCATCGAGAACGGCCCGAGCGGTTTCGACCCCACAGCGCCCGCCTGGCTACCCAAGAGCGTCTTCCTGATGCTGATGCGGGACGAATGGCTGGCGGCGTTGCAGACGCATTTTGACGATCGCACCTCTATCCTCACCATCCGCGAGAACGGCGCGGTCGCCGTGGAAGGCAATCTGGAGACGCCGGAGGGCCGCGCCGCGATCGAGCGCTTCTTCGCCGAGCGCCACGCCGGCCGGATCAAGGGAGCGCCAAAGGTGCTGGTGAGCCCCGGCCACAGCTTTTCCGATGTCGCCAGGAATGTGGTCTCGATCATCAATCTCGGCAGCCTTGCCGCGATCGAGGACATGGTCGGCGGTCCGGTCCATCCCCTGCGCTTCCGGGCCAATGTCTATGTCCGGGGATGGCCGGCCTGGCATGAAGCGAGCCTCCTCGGCAAGACGATCGCGATCGGGAACGCGCGGCTCAAGGTGGTCAAGCGCATCACCCGCTGCGCGGCCGTGAATGTCGACCCTGATCTCGCCGTGCGCGACATGGAAATCCCGAACACGCTGATGCGCCGCTTTGGCAACAACGAATGCGGCATCTATGCCGAAGTACTCGAAGGCGGCCAGATTGCCGTCGGCGACAAGGTCGCCGTCCAGCAGCCGGCGCTGGTGTAGCGCCGGACAGAGAAAAACCCCGCGCAGGGAGCAACGGGGTTCTTCAAAGCCGACAAGCGGCGAACTGCCGGCACCACTCGATTTCCGCGATTTCAATTCACCCGCCTAGCGGTTGGTTCCTCCGGCCAATCCGCCCCGCCTGTGGATAGCTGTGCATAGCCACCCATGCCCGCTCGTTGCGTTGCGGAACGGTACCGTTTAGGAAAAACGGATGACGAACGAACTCGATGAGAAATGGGACGGAGTGGACCAACCGGTGGCCCTGCATCGGCGCCGGCGCGCGCCCTGGATCGTGGCCCTGCTGGTAGGCGTTGCCATGGCCGGCGCGGGCGGGGCCTTCCTCTGGCTGAACATGGACAAGCTCATCCAGCTCTCGAGCCGCGATGCGTCCGACAGCGCCGCCGGCGACAAGGCAATGCTGACCGATCTGCTCGCCACCCAGCAGAAGACCGGCGAAGACCTGGATACCCTCAAGGCGGCCGTCGAGGATCAACAGGGACAACTCAAGTCGATCACCGATCAGATCGCCGCGTTGAGCGCGAAGCTCGATGCGCTGCAGACGCCGGCTTCTCCGCCCCCGCCGCCAACACCACCCCCGCCGGCGCCGCCAAGCGCGAGAGCACAGCAGCTCGCCCCCAGGGTCGCAGCCAGGAAACCGCCGCGTGCCGCAAGACCGGCCGGCCCGATCTCGGTCGGCGGCGCACCGCTCAGCGCTGCGCCGGAGGCCAACGCGCATTAGCTGAGAGCTCGTCTTCATCTTCGTGAAGCCGTCCGCACGCGCTGGCTGAGAGAGGCGTCCGCCAATCCCGGCAAGTTGGCCTATGCATCATTCTCCAGGAAGCAACTTCAGCCTCGCTCCTCACGGGAGAGAGGCTGAAGCAATTGAAGCGCGTGCTTCTCAGTTCGGCATCACGTAGGCGTAGATGCGGCCCCGCGAGACCGGCGCTTCGCGGACGCGATTGCCGTTGTTGCCGGAGATCATGATCGGATTGCCGTGAGCATCGACGCCGGTGATGATGCCGACATGGCCGCCGCCGCGACGACCCATGACGGCGATGGCGCCGACCTCGGGGCCGGAAACGCGATGGCCGTAGCTTGCGAACGAGTTCGCCATGGCCGATCCGGTGCCGTGATGGCCCGTCTTCTCCAGCACCATGTTCATGAAGCGCGCGCACCACAGGCTGCCGCCCATGCCGCTCGGCTTGGTGCCGAGAAACTGGCGCGCCTCCATCACGAGGCCCGACGAGCCGCCTGACGCGGCCAAGCCGCCACCGGGCTCATAGGGCGTCGCGCTCGCTTGTGTATCGGCATATTTGCGCAAGCGCGCCAGCGCCTCGCGCTGCTCGATGTGGTGGCGCGCGACCCGTGGACGATACGCGGCCCGCGGATAGGACACGGCCTGCGGGTACGACGCGGTCTGCGGATAGGACTGGACCTGCGAGTAAGCCGGCTGACCAAAGAATTGCGTCTGCGCGAACTGCGGCTGCCGTGCGAAGTGCCGCGGCACATGACGATACGCATGTCGCGCATGCACATGGCGATAGGCACCGTGATGAGATCTTGCAGAAGCGGGAGAAGCGGAGACGGCGAATGCCGAGGAGAGGAGAGCCAGCACGACAAGGGGCCGGCAGAACGCAGAGAACACAACCATCATAGATCCTTCGTACACACCCCTTTTTCCCCATCGGCCCCAAGTCGAAGCCGACATCCGGTCGCCCGTAAAATGTGAGGATGTGGCGAGAAAAAGACTGCGGCGCAGCAATGCAGCAATGCGTGGAACGAATTTCAGCGGGCATTTTCGCGAACAAAGGGAGGCCATGCCGCCGCATTGCAGTCACGAGCATTAACTGCAAGGCTCCAATCGCGCGCATGATCGCGAAAAAAGTGTGCAGCGGTTTACCGCCATGGCAAATGCGTGGCGTTTGCGCTGACACCATGCGCCAACGACAAGGCCTCACGAGAAGGAAACTCAAATGCCCCACGCCGTCACGTCGGACAATGTTCGCCTGTATTTCGAAGAAGCGGGCAGCGGGACGCCCATCCTCTTCCTCCACGAATTCGCGGCCGACCACACCAATTGGAAGCCGCAGATGCGGTATTTCTCGCGCGGCCACCGCTGCATCGCCTATTCCGCGCGCGGCTATACGCCTTCCGACGTGCCGCCATCGGCCGAGAGCTACAGCTACAAACATTTCTATACCGACGCGATTGCCGTGCTCGACCATCTCAAGATTCCCAAGGCGCACTTCGTCGGGCTCTCGATGGGCTCCTATTCATCGCTGCATGCGGCGATGAACGCGCCCGAGCGCGTGATGTCGATGACGCTCGCCGGTGTCGGCTCCGGCTCGAGCCTGGAAAACCTTGAAACGTTCCGGAAGAGCTGCCGCGAGACCGCCGAACAGTTCGAAAAAATCGGCTCGGTGGAAGTCGCCAAGGTGACGCGCGAAGCGCCGGGCCGCATTCCCTTCCTGGTGAAGGATCCGCGCGGCCACGCCGACTTCTACGCGGCGCTGGCGCGCCACGATGCCAAGGGCTCGGCGAACACGATGCGCGGATTCCAGGGCGGACGGCCCTCGCTCTACACCATGCCCGATGCGATCAAGAAGGTGGCGACACCGGCGCTAATCATCTGCGGCGACGAGGACGACGCCTGCGTCGAGCCGAGCCTGTTCCTGAAGAAGCATCTGCCGGCGTCAGGGCTGACCTTCTTTCCGAAGTCGGGCCATGTGCTCAATCTGGAAGAGCCGGCGCTGTTCAACGAGACGGTGGAGCGCTTCATCGCGCTGGTGGAGGCGGGGCGCTGGGGAGCGCGTGATCCGAGGTCGGTGCTACCACACTAAGCTGTCATTCCGGGGCGCGCGATAGCGCGAACCCGGAATCTCGAGATTCCGGGTTCGATGCTGCGCATCGCCCCGGAATGACAGCTAACCCCGGCTCAGCAAAAACACCCCCTGCTCGCCGAACATGTTCCAGACCCACCAGGGCAGGTTCAGCGGCACCGGACGGCCGTAAAGATCGAGCGCGACCGCGCGCTCCATCTTGACGTTGATCTCATCGCAGAGCTGCACGAAATCCTTGATGGTGCAGAAATGGATGTTCGGCGTGTCGTACCAGGTGGCCGGCAGATTCTCCGTGCGCGGCATGTGGCCGCCGATCAGGAGCTGCAGGCGCATCTTCCAGAAGCCGAAATTCGGGAAGGAGACGATGGCGCGGCGGCCGATGCGCAGCAGGTTTTCCAGCACCGCCTTGGGCTGGCGCGTCGCCTGCAAGGTCTGCGACAGGATCACGTAGTCGAAGGCGTCATCGGGATAGTTGACGAGGTCGGTGTCGGCGTCGCCCTGCACCACCGCGAGCCCCTTGGCGACACAGCGGTTGACGCCCTCGCGCGACAGCTCGATGCCCCGCCCGTCGATGCCGCGGCTTTCGAGCAGCTGCAACAGATCGCCATCGCCGCAGCCGACGTCGAGCACCTTCGAGCCACGCTCGACCATGTTGGCGACGAGCAGATGATCGCTGCGGTAATTCTCGGTGCGATGCGGCGTAACGCCGTTGAGCGGCAGGCCCTGCTCCCCGAGCGCCATCGCTAGCCTCCAAGCCCCCGCGCCTTGCCGACCGATTGCAGGAAGGCGCGCGAAATGTCGAAGAACTCGGGCACGTCGAGCAGGAAAGCGTCATGGCCGCGATCGGTTTCGATCTCGGCAAACGACACCCGCGCACTGGAGGCGTTGAGCGCATGCACCAGCGCACGCGATTCCGAGGTCGGAAAAAGCCAGTCGGAGGTGAACGACACCACGCAGAAGCGGGTCTTGATGCCGCGGAACGCCCGCGCCAGCACGCCGTCATGGTCGGCGGCGATGTCGAAATAGTCCATCGCGCGGGTGAGATAGAGATAAGCGTTGGCGTCGAAGCGCTCGACAAAGGACGAGCCCTGATAGCGCAGATAGCTCTCGACCTGGAAATCCGCATCGAAGGAAAAGGTCGGCAGCTCGCGGTCCTGCATACGGCGGCCGAATTTGCGATGCAGTGCCGCGTCCGAGAGATAGGTGATGTGCGCGGCCATGCGTGCGACCGCGAGCCCGCGATGCGGATGCAGGCCGAAGTCTGCATAGTGGCCGCCGCGCCAATCGGGATCGGCCATCACGGCCTGCCGGCCGAGCTCATGGAAGGCGATGTTCTGCGCCGAGTGCCGCGTCGAGCAGGCGATCGGCAGCGCGGAAAACACGCGCTCCGGATAGGCCGCGGTCCATTGCAGCACCTGCATGCCGCCCATCGAACCGCCGACCACGGCAAACAGCGTATCGATGCCGAGCCGGTCGATCAGCATCGCCTGCGCGCGCACCATGTCGGGAATGGTGATGATCGGGAAATCGAGTCCCCACGGCTTGCCCGTCGCGGGATTGGTCGAGGCGGGGCCGGTCGAGCCCATGCAGCCGCCGATCACATTGGCGCAGATGATGAAGTATTGATCGGTATCGAGGGGGCGACCGGGGCCGACCATGGTCTCCCACCAGCCGGGCTTGCCGGTGACGGGATGCTTGTTGAACACATGCTGGTCGCCGGTCAGCGCATGGCAGACCACAATGGCGTTGCTGCGCGCCGCGTTCAGCGTGCCGTAGGTCTGATAGGCGATCTGGAACGGCGAGAGATCGATGCCGCAATCGAGCTTGAGCGGCGCCTCCGGGCCAAACTGCGCGACCTGTGACGTCGGGTGATCGGCCTCGTGCGAGCGCTCTTCGGCGATCGCTGGGCTTGGTATCGACTTTACGCTCACCATCTTGTTTCGACGCCGCTTCCGCGGCGCCTCCCGAGGCGGAACAGAAATCAGGCCAATAAAAAACCGGCCTGAACGAAAGGTTCGGCCGGGATCATTCTGTCCCCGGCCTGTTTAGCGAGTTGTTTAACGTGGCTGCAAGCCGGCCGGCTCAAATGACCACGGAACGACCTAAAATTAGTCGCTTGTTCCCTTTGCGTCAAGCCGAGCACAGGGTTAACGCAGGGCGGTTTGACCCTCATGGTGAGGAGGCGGACCGCAGACAAGCCTGCGCAGTCTGCGTATACTTGACTGCGCCGCCGCCTCGAACCCTGAGGCCAAGATGGGGCCTCATGCTTCGAGACGCGCGTACCGCGCTCCTCAGGATGAGGAAAAGGATTTCTCCAGGTTTCCCAACATGTCCAAGCCTTCCTCCCCGCCATCGCTTGCCGAGCTGCGCAAGGAAATCGACGCCATCGATGAAGGCGTGCACCGCCTCTTGATGCAGCGCGGCGACATCATCGATCGCCTGATCCAGGTAAAGCAGACACAGGAAGTGGGCTCGGCGTTCCGGCCCGCGCGCGAAGCCGACATGATGCGTCGCCTCGTCGAACGTCATCGCGGCATTCTGCCGATCGACACGGTCGAGAGCATCTGGCGCGTCATCATCTCGACCTTCACCTATGTGCAGGCGCCGTTCGCGGTGCATGCCGATGTCTCCGTCGGCGAAAGCGCGATGCGGGATTCGGCGCGGTTTCATTTCGGCTTCGTGGTGCCATACGTGTCGCATTTCAGCGCGCAAGCCGCGGTTGAAGCGGTGGCGAAATCCAAGGGCGACCTCGCGCTGGTGTCCGCGATTTCGAGCCGCACACCATGGTGGAGCGAGCTCGAGGCCGACGGCGCGCCGAAGATCATCGCGCGGCTGCCGTTCCTGGAGCGCGCCGATCATCCCGCCGCGCTTCCGGTCTTCGTGATCTCGCGGGTTGCTGACGATGCCATGGTGACCGAGGTGCAGACCTGGAGCGTGCGCGTCTCCGGCTGGAACGCCGATACCGCCCGCGCGCTGGCACCGCTCGCCGAGATCGTGGCGGTCCCCGACACCGCCTTCGACGGCGCGGCGCTGCTGGTGTCGGTCGCCGGCACCGGGATCGAGAAGATCAAGCTCGCTCTGCTCCAGGCGGGGGCGTCGGTGCGCTCGACGGCCCTCGTCGGCAGCCATGCCACGCGCTATACGGTCCTTTCCAACGGGACTTCCAGGCCGTAAAAACCGCCCGTTACCTCCGGAGACCATGATGAATCGTCCCGTGCCGAATCCCGGCATTCTCGATATTGCGCCCTACACGCCCGGCAAGAGCCCAGTGCCGGAGCCGGGCCGCAAGGTGTTCAAGCTGTCGGCCAACGAGACGCCGTTCGGGCCCTCGCCCAAGGCGAAGGAGGCCTACAAGCACGCCGTCGAGCATCTTGAGGATTATCCGGAAGGCACCTCGCGCGTGCTGCGCGAAGCGATCGGCCGCGCCTTCGGGCTCGATCCGGACCGCATCATCTGCGGCGCGGGCTCGGACGAAATCCTCAACCTGCTGGCGCACACCTATCTCAAACATGGCGACGAGGCGATCTCGACCACACACGGCTTCCTGGTCTACCCGATCGCGACCATGGCGAACGGCGGCAAGAACGTGGTCGCGGCGGAGAAGAATTTCACCGCTGACGTGGACTCGATCCTGACAGCCGTGACGCCGAAGACCAAACTGGTCTGGCTCGCCAACCCGAACAATCCGACCGGAACCTATATTTCGTTCGACGAGGTCAAGCGGCTACGCGCCGCCCTGCCCTCGCATGTCGTGCTGGTGCTGGACGCGGCCTATTCCGACTATGTCTCGCGCAACGACTACGAGCTCGGCATCGAGCTGGTCGCGACGTCAGACAATACGGTGGTCACGCATACCTTCTCGAAGATCCATGGCCTCGCGGCGCTGCGCGTCGGCTGGATGTTCGGCCCCGCGCACATCGTCGATGCGGTGAACCGCATCCGCGGCCCCTTCAACGTCTCGACCCCGGCGATGCTCGCCGCCGTCGCGGCGATCGAGGACAGCGCGCACCAGCAGATGTCGAAGGTGCACACCGAGAAGTGGCGCAACTGGCTCACGGAAGAGATTTCCAGGCTCGGGCTCAAGGTGACGCCGAGCGTCGCCAACTTCGTGCTGATCCATTTCCCGACTGAAAAGGGCAAGACCTCGGACGAGGCGGATGCGTTCCTGACCAAGCGCGGCCTCGTTCTGCGCGCGCTGAAAAACTATCAGCTGCCGCATTCGCTGCGCATGACCATCGGCACCGAGGAAGCCAATCGCCTCGTGGTCGAGGCCTTACACGAATTCATGGCGGGCAAGTGAACACACAGCCGCAATTCAAACGCCTCGCGCTGATCGGCTTTGGCCTGATCGGCGGCTCGATCGCGCGCGCGGCGAAGGCACATGGCTTGGTCGGCGAGATCGTCGCCACCGCGCGCTCGGAGAAGACCCGCGCACGGGTGAAAGAACTCGGCGTTGTCGATGCCGTGGTCGAGACCAATGTCGAGGCCGTGAAAGGCGCCGACCTCGTCATCCTCTGCATCCCCGTCGGCGCCTGCGGTCCCGTGGCGGCCGAGGTCGCTGCGTATCTTGCCCCGGGCGCGATCATTTCCGACGTCGGCTCGGTCAAGGGCGCGGTCGTGCGCGAGATGGCGCCGCATCTGCCGGCCAACATTCATTTCGTGCCGGCGCATCCCGTGGCCGGCACCGAACATTCCGGTCCCGACTCCGGCTTCGCGGAGCTCTTCATCAACCGCTGGTGCATCCTGACGCCACCGGAAGGGACAGAGGCGAGCGCAACCGAGAAGCTGCGCGCGTTCTGGGCGGCGATGGGTGCCAAGGTCGAGGTGATGACGCCGGATCATCATGATCTCGTGCTCGCCATCACCAGCCATTTGCCGCATCTGATCGCCTACACCATCGTCGGCACGGCG
>Ga0310811_10008105_pt1 | contig 13502 bp, 15 predicted proteins | sample YCmetagenome_FD_207642 | JGI IMG/M metagenome (GOLD analysis project Ga0310811, IMG submission 207642) | Soil microbial communities from experimental microcosm in Duke University, North Carolina, United States - YC | ecosystem: Engineered > Artificial ecosystem > Soil microcosm > Unclassified ... | reverse complement strand
CTGAACAACATCGCCCGGGTGGCGCTGCAGGCACTGGCAGCGGTGCTGGGCGGCGCCCAGTCGCTGCACACCAACTCCTACGACGAGACGTGGGCGCTGCCCACCGAGGACGCGGTGACGGTGGCGCTGCGCACGCAGCAGATCATCGCCGAGGAGACGGGCGCGCCGCTGACGGTCGATCCGCTGGGCGGCTCCTACTATCTCGAGTCGATGACCGACAAGATGGAGGCCGGCGCGCTCGAGTACATCGCACGCATCGACGCCATGGGCGGCATGGTCCGCGCGATCGATCAGGGCTACCCCCAGAAGGAGATCGCGGATGCGGCCTACCGCTACCAGCTCATGGAGGACCGCGGCGAGAAGGTGACGGTCGGCGTGAACAAGTACGCGATGGCCGAGGGTCAGCCGATCCACTACTTGAAGATCGACGAGGCGGTCGAGCTCGAGCAGATCGAGCGCGTGGGCCGCTTCAAGGCCTCGCGCGACATGGCCAAGGTGCAGCGTCGTCTCGCCCAGCTCACCCAGACCTGCCGCGACGACGGCAACGTCATGCCGGTGCTGGTCGACGCGGTCAAGGACTACGTGAGCCTCGGAGAGATCTCGGACGTCTATCGCCAGACGTTCGGTCTCTACCGCGAGCCGATCATTTTTTAGAGCGGGGGAAGACAGATGAGCGAGCCGATCCGGATCACGAAGACGACGCACGGGAAGGACAAGCCGAAGGACAAGGACCTGGCCTTCGGCAACGTGTTCACCGATCACATGTTCGTCGCCAACTTCGAGGAGGAGAAGGGCTGGTACGACCCGCGCGTCGAGCCCTACGGGCCGTTCCCGCTCGATCCGGCGACGGCGGTGCTGCACTACGGCCAGTCGCTCTTCGAGGGTCTGAAGGGCTTCCGCGGCAAGGACGGCAAGATCCGGCTGTTCCGGCCCGACAAGCATGTCGCCCGGCTCAACCGCACGGCGGAGAGGATGTGCATCCCGGCCATCGATCCCGACCTGATCCTCAAATCGTGGACGACGCTGGTCGACGTCGACCGCGACTGGGTGCCGTCGGCCGTCGGCACCTCGCTCTACATCCGCCCGACCGTGATCGCCAGCGAACCGTTCCTGGGCGTGCGCCCGGCCCATCAGTACCTCTACTACGTGATCCTGTCGCCGGTCGGGCCGTACTACCCCGAGGGGCTGGCGCCCACGAAGATCAAGGTGATCGACAACTACGTCCGGGCGGTGGCGGGCGGGCTCGGCGAGGCCAAGACCTCGGCGAACTACGCGGCCAGCCTCTACGCCGCCGAGGAGGCCAAGCACGAGGGCTTCACCCAGGTGCTCTGGCTCGACGGGGTGCAGCACAAGTACATCGAGGAGGTCGGCACCTCCAACATCATGCTGCGCATCCGGGACGAGGTGATCACCCCGCCGCTGGCCGGCACCATCCTGGCCGGCGTCACCCGCGATTCGTCGCTGGCCCTGCTGCGGAGCTGGGGCGTGCGTGTCTCGGAGCGGCCGATCACGATCGACGAGGTCGTGGCCGCCGCCGCCGACGGCTCGCTGCAGGAGGTGTGGGCGACCGGCACGGCCGCGGTCATCTCGCCGGTGGGTGAGCTGGCCTACAAGGGCCGGCGCCACGTCGTCAACCAGGGCCGCATCGGTGAGCTGGCCCAGAAGCTCTACGACACGATCGTCGCCATCCAGTACGGCGCGGCCGCCGACCCGCACGGCTGGACCGTGACGGTCTAGGCGCACGCATGACGCTGGACTGCGTGTTCTGCAAGATCCGGGACGGGGACATCCCGTCCATGCGCATCTACGAGGACGATCGCACGCTCGGGTTCATGGACATCAACCCGGTGAACTCTGGCCACTGCCTGATCATCACCAAGACGCACGCGCCGACCGTCTGGGATTCGGATCCGGAGGATCTGCAGGCGGCGATCACGGCGGCCCAGAAGGTGGCCGTGGCGCTGAAGACGGCGGTGAAGCCCGACGGGCTCAACATGCTGCAGGCCAACGGGCCGGCCGCGTTCCAGTCGGTACCGCACTATCACCTGCACCTCATCCCCCGCTGGCACAACGACGGCAAGGGCTTCGACTGGCCGCTGGTGCCCGGCGATCGCGCCCAGATCCAGGCCATCGGCCTGCGGCTGCGCGAGGCGCTCGGATGATGGCCGAGCGACCCGTCCGCATCGTCGTCGCCAAGCCCGGGCTCGACGGCCACGACCGGGGCGCCAAGATCGTCGCCCGGGCCCTGCGCGATGCCGGGTTCGAGGTCATCTACACCGGCCTGCACCAGACGCCCGAGCAGGTCGTGGCCACGGCGCTGCAGGAGGACGCCGACGCCATCGGGCTCAGCGTCCTCTCCGGCGCCCACAACTACCTGTTCAAGCGCGTGCTCGATCTCCTGGCCGAGAAGGGCGCCAGCGACGTCGCCGTGTTCGGCGGCGGCATCATCCCGCCCGAGGACATCGGCAGCCTCAAGGCGATCGGCGTGAAGGAGATCTTCACCCCCGGGACGTCCACGCAGGACATCGTCCGCTTCGTCCGCGAGAACATTCGCGCCGCGGTCTGAGCCGGCCGCGGCGCCGGCGGTGATTTCATGGACTTCGAGCTGACCGACGACCAGCGCCGCATCCGCGACGTCGCGCGGGAGTTCGCCGACGCCGAGCTGCACGACAAGATCGCGCCCTACGACGAGCGGCAGGAGTTCCCTCACGCCATCGTCGCCAAGCTGGGACCGCTCGGCTTCCTCGGCGTGCTGGTCCCCGAGGCGTACGGCGGCGCCGGTCTCGACTACGTCTCCTACGCCCTGATCGTCGAGGAGCTCAACCGCGGCGATGCGTCCGTCGGCATCACGATGTGGGGCCACAACTCGCTCTGCACGAATCACATCGCGCTCTTTGGCTCCGACGCTCAGAAGCGGCGCTGGCTGCCGAAGCTGGCGAGCGGCGAGATGCTGGGCGCGTGGGGGCTGACCGAGCCCGGCTCGGGCTCCGACGCCGCTGCGCTGCGGACGCGGGCCGAGGCGCGGGACGGCGGCTTCGTGCTCAACGGCAGCAAGGCGTTCATCACCAACGCCTCGGTCGGCGGTCTGGCGGTGGTGATGGCGCGGACCGATCCGGCCCGGAAGGCGCGCGGCATCTCGGCGATCGTCGTCGAGAAGGGCACACAAGGCTTCACGGCCGGCCGGCCCTACCGCAAGCTCGGGCTGCACGCCTCCGACACCGCCGAGCTGATCTTCGAGGACGCCCGCGTGCCCGGCGATCACCTGCTCGGCGAGCCCGGCCAGGGTTTCGTGCAGGCCATGCAGGTCCTCGAGGGCGGGCGCATCGCCATGGCGGCGATGGCGGTCGGCATCGCCCAGGCCGCCGTCGATGAGGCCACGAAGTACATGAAGCAGCGCTCGGCCTTCGGCAAGACGCTGGCCGAGTTCAACGGCCTGCAGGGGATGCTGGCGGAGATCGCCACCGAGGTCGAGGTCTCCCGGCTGCTGACCCTGCGCGCGGCATGGCTGAAGGACCACGGCCGGCCGGCGATGCACGCGGCGGCGATGGCCAAGGTGTTCGCCTCCGAGGCCGCCATGAAGGCCGCGACCAAGGCCGTGCAGATCCACGGCGGCGCCGGATACATCACCGAGTTCCCGGTCGAGCGCATCTTCCGCGACGCCAAGCTCACCGAGATCGGCGAGGGCACCTCCGAGATCCAGCGCATGGTGATCGCCCGCGAGATCCTGCAGCTCTCGTGAGCGAGCTGATCGCGGTCGAGCGCGTCGGCAAGCGCTACCGGACCAGCTCGGGACCCGTCGAGGCCCTCCGCGACGTTTCGCTCACCGTGAGCGCGGGCGAGTTCTGCACCTTGCTGGGCCCCTCCGGCTGCGGCAAGTCGACCCTGCTGGGCATGCTGGGCGGACTGGTCGTGCCCGACGACGGCCGCGTGCTCGTCGGCGGGCGCCCGGTCGCCGGCCCCGATCCCCGCCGCACCGCCACGGTGTTCCAGGAGCCCGGCCTCTTTCCGTGGCGGACCACGCTGGAGAACATCGAGTTCGGGCTGGAGCTGCAGGGGGCGCCGCGCGAGCGCCGGCGCGCCGTCGCCACCGAGCTGCTGGGCCCGCTGGGCCTGCGCGACTTCGGCGCCAGGTATCCGCGCGAGCTCTCCGGAGGCATGCGCCAGCGCGTCGCCATCGGCCGGGCCCTGGCCATCGACACGCCGATCGTGCTGATGGACGAGCCGTTCGGCGCGCTCGATGAACAGACGCGCCTGCTGATGGGCGAGTGGCTGCTCGACATCTGGCGCCGCACCCGCAAGACCGTCGTCTTCGTCACCCACAGCCTGTACGAGGCGCTGGCCCTCTCGACACGGATCGTCGTCATGACGGCGCGGCCGGGGCGGATCAAGAGCGTGCTCGAGCTGCCGCTGGGGTATCCGCGATCGATGGAGTCGGGCGAGATCGTCGCCCTGCGCGCCAAGCTCTGGGCCGAGATCCGCGACGAATCACTCCGGGCGATGGGGGAGCCTTGAACGGTACTCCGATCGTCGTCGGCGGCGGGCTCGGAGTGCCGTGAAGATCTTGGGGCTTCGGATCTTGATCTTGGGCGCGCTCCTCGCTGCATGGGAGGTCGCGGCGAGGGTGATGAATCCGCTTCTTTATGTGCCGCCTTCGGCTGTCGTGCCGGCTTTGGTGAGGCTTCTCACCTTGGAGTCGTATCCGGAGCTGGTGCCGAGTTTGTTGCTGACGTTGCGGGAGATTCTCGTTGCGTATGCGATGGCGATCCTGGCGGGTGTTGGGGTGGGGGCGGTGCTGGGGTTGAATCGAACGGTCGGGCGGATCTATGCGCCGATCGTGGGGGCGCTGTACGCGGTGCCGGCGGTGGTCTGGTATCCGTCGCTGATGCTGTTCTTCGGGCTGGATGCGGCGTCGAAGATCGCGTTCGGATTCCTGCTCGGGTTCTTTCCGATCACCCTGGCGGTGCTGGCGGGCATCCGGCAGGTGAGTCCGCACATGATCGCGGTGGCGCGGGCGTTCGGCGCGCGGCCGGCGGTGGTGTTCGTCAAGGTCATGCTGCCGGCGATGATGTTCACGCTCGTGGGCGGGCTGCGCACGGGCCTGGCCCTGACGGTCATCGGCGTGATCGTCGGCGAGATCCTCGGCTCCAAGTCCGGGATGGGCGCGCTCATCAACCACGCCTACGGGCTCTTCCGCACCTCAGACTACGTCGCCCTCGTGTGCGTGACCCTGGTGCTCATCATCGGCTCCGACGCGCTCGCCAGCCTGGTCGAGCGCCGCGCCCAGCGGTGGACCGAATGAGCCGCACACGCGTGCTCGCGCTGCAGGCGGCGAGCGTGCTGGTCCTGCTCGCCGCCTGGGAAACGGTGGCGCGGGCCGGCTGGGTCGATCCGCTCTTCGTGCCGGCGCCCAGCGCCGTCGCCCGGGCCTTCGCCCGGATGGGCCGGGGCGCACTCATCGGCCTGGGGGACACCCTGGTCAAGACCGCCATCGCCTATGCGCTCTCGGTGATCCTGGGTGTGTCGTTCGGCATCGTGCTGGGCTCGGCGCGGCCGCTGCGCGAGGTCCTCAACCCGTTCGTCGTCGCGCTCTACGGCATGCCGAAGATCCTGGTGCTGCCGTGGATCATGCTGCTGCTCGGCTTCGGCGCAGCACCGGCCATCGTCTACGGCACGATCCACGGCTTCTTCCCGATCCTGGTCCTGGTGGCGGGCGCGGTTCGCGACGTGGACCGCACCCTGCTCGGGGTGGCCCATTCCTTCGGGGCCCGCCGCTGGCAGCTGTACTGGAAGGTCGTGCTGCCGGCGATCGTGCCCACGGTCCTGGCCGGCATGCGCCTGGGCATCGTCTTCTGCCTGCTCGGCGTGCTCATCGTCGAGATGTTCGCGGGCGTGCGGGGCATGGGCCACGTCCTCAACTCTTTCGCCAACGGCTTCCAGGCCCCCGAGCTGTTCGCCGCCACCGCGCTCGTCTCGGCGGCCTCGATCGCGATCGTCCTCGGACTGGACGGCCTCAACGAGCGCCTCGCCCACTGGCGCGGCTGACCACCGCCGCCGGCCAGGAACTGGCCGGCGGCGCTGATCACCCGCCCGAGAACTGACCGGTCCGGGACCGGTCACCTCACGTATCTCCGTAGAATCACGCGGCAGAAGCGCGTGCCGAGGTCTGGAATACCGCTTGCTATTTTCCCCGCCCGAGATGCTGACCTGGACCGAGCTCACCGCGTACCTCGCCGTCGTCGCCGCGCTGTCGAGCGGCGGGTTGGCCGTGTGCTGGGCGGTCCTGTGGCGCGGGTAGCGCCTGGAGGGTGAGATGGCAACCGTACCGGTGAAGGTGACCAAGCCCAGCACGAACGGTCGGACGGCGATGCCGCCCGTGACCACGGTGCACCGCGGCCCCGACGGCTCGCTCCATCACGCGCGCTGCGCGCGACGCATGGAGTTCCAGGGCTCGCGCGGGGGCGTGGAGCTGGACTTCTACTGCTACGCCTGCTGCGAGCACATCACGCTGAATCCCTACGTCGTGATGCGCCTGCCCGAGCCCAAGCCCAGCAACGTCACGCCGTTTCCGGCGCGTTGAGGCGCGAGCGCGTCACGCGCGCCTGGACGTCCTTCACGACGTCCCGCTCGAGCTCGATCTCGACCTCGTGCTGCTCGGCGTCCCAGTGGCCGACGGTGGTCAGCCACCCGAACGCCCGCCGGCGCCGCGGCACCACGCGGCGCCCGCGATAGACCAGGCGGCGGCGCTCCGGCTCCGCCGAGCGCGAGCGTACCTCCACCTCCGGCCCCGCCAGGCGTAGCACCTCCTCGTAGGTCGTCACGCCCGGCACGATCCGCTCCAGCACCGACGGCCCCAGCACCGTGCCCTGCTGCCGGGCGGCCGGCTCCTCGCGCCCCCGGCGGAACAGCACCCGGCCCGTCCAGCGCTTGCTGAACCGCTCGGCCAGGTTGCGCACCAGCACGCCCGCCACGTTGCCGAGCACGAAGAAGAGGGTGGGGATGAGGATCGGCGCCCACGATTGCAGCCCCGTGAAGTAGCCGAACTGCACGCTCAGCACCTGGGGGGTGATGCCTTCGGTGCGATCGAGGAAGAGGGCGATCGTGTCGGTGTTGTCCAGCGCCTCGCTGAGCTGGCGCCGCGCCGTCGAGGGTGACATCTCGTCGACCTTCAGGTGATCGGCGCTGGCAAAGTCCAGCATGATCTGGGCGGGCTCGTCGCCCAGCCGGATCACGTGGTCGCGGTGCTGGAAATACATCGGGAACACCGCGCGCTGCCGGGTCTCGTTGAACGACAGGGTCACGCGGTGGCGCGGGCCCCACAAGGTGCGCTCCACCCACGTGCCCGGCTTCTGGCGGATGAGCCCCCGCGTGTTGAGGTGCAGCGCCATCAGGTACACCTTGTTGGCCAGGCGCGGGTTCCAGGGAATGCGGATCCAGGAGGCCGGGGCCGACAGTCCGAGCGCGCTGTTCTCGCGCACGAAGGTGACGAACGGCGCGCCGCCCGCGATGGGCTCGGCGGCCCGGCCCGCCCCGGCTTGATAGAGGTTGCGCGCCGATAGCGCGACGCGCCCGCCGTCGATCACCTCGAAGCCGCGCTCGGTGACGTGCTTCTCCAGCGCCGGATCGGCCTTGCCGATCTTGGGGTCGGGCGTGACGGCGCCGGGCCAGAGCAGGAATAGATCCTGCTCGATGTCGCCGGCACTCTTGCCGGCCGGCACGTCGATGGAGAAGAAGATGTCGACGGCCACCTGCTCGAGGGCCGGCGTCACGCTGCCGCGGATGAACAGCGGGCCGATGGCGAAGCTCGGATTGGCCCGGGAGGCGACGAAGATCTGGGCGTGGGCGGCGGCCGGCATCGCCACGGTGAGCAGGGCGGCCAGCGCCCACGCCCGCGGGCGCATCAGAGCTTCACGGGGGTGAAGTCCTTCGCGACGTGCTCCTCGATCGGTAGCTTCTTCTTGATCACGTTGAACTCGAGCAGGGTCTCCTGCATCGAGCGCAGCGCCTCCATGCTGATCGTGCCGTCGTGGGACATGAGGGGGCCGGAGATCTTGTGGGCGCCCAGCACCGCCTCCGGGCTCCAGCCGATCTTCTTGGCGACGATCTCCGCCGCGTCGTTCGTCTGGTCGTTCATGAAGCGGATCGCGCTGAACAGGCCCTTCATCACCTTGCGGATGTCGTCGCCCTGCTTGCGGATGCCGTCCTCGGAAACGTACTGGATCTGGCTGATCCAGCGCGCCGTGACCTTGTCCAGGCGCATGAGCACCTTGGACTTGCCGGCCAGCTGGGTGACCGCGCCGCCGTCGCCCCACACGAAGGCGTGGATCTCCTTGCGCGAGAGCGCGGCCAGCTGGGCGTCGAGACCGCCCAGGCCGACGATCTTCACGTCCTTGTCGGCATCCCAGCCCTGCTGCTTGGCGATCATGCGCGCGAAGACCCAGGTGGTGGCGCCGACCGAGGTGACGCCGATGGCCTTGCCCTTGAGCTCTCCGACAGCGCCAACGTCGGGCGCCACGTTGAGCGTGAAGTGATTGCCCTCGGTATGGGTGGCGACCATCTTGAGCGGCATCCCCGCCTCGCGGAAGACGAGGATGTCGGTGCTGCCGGCCGCGCCCAGCAGGACCTCGCCGGCGATCACGGCCTTCACCAGATTGGGCCCGCCGCGGAACGGCACGAACTCCACGTTGATGTTCTGCTGGCGGAAGAAGCCCTTCTCCTCGGCGACGATGAAGGGGCCGGCCAGCGCATAGTCACCGAGCACGGCGGTGCCGACCTTGACGGAGCTCTGAGCCCGCGCGAACGCGGGAGCCAGCGCGCCGGCGACGGCGGCGCCGGTGGTGGTGGCGAGAAAGTGGCGCCGGCTCATCGAGGACATACGGTGGCCTCCTTGACATCATCTCGTTTATTCCATACGTTAGGCCGCACTCTCGATGAGCGACGGCCGACATCGGCGATCGTACAACCTGCATACCGCCCTCGACAATCGACGATGAGCCCAGCCCCCGTGACCTACCGGACCGCGGACGGGGTCGCGTGGATCACGCTGAACCGTCCCGGCGTGCTCAACGCCCTCGACACCGACCTGGCGGCGACGCTCGCCGAGCACGCCGAGCGCGCGGCGCTCGATCCCGACGTCATCGCCGTCGTGCTCAGCGGGGCCGGGCGGGCCTTCTGCTCGGGGATGGATCGCACCGCGATGGCCGGCGGTTCCATCGGCGAGGCGTTCTATCGCCACTGGGTCCGAGCGCTCAACTGCCTGGAGGACATGCCCAAGGTCTCCCTCGCCGTGCTGCACGGCTACTCGATCGGCGGCGGGCTGCAGCTCGGCCTGGCCTGTGACGTGCGCATCGCCACCGACGACGCCATCCTGGGGCTGGGCGCCTCCCGCCACGGCATCATCCCCGACGGCGCCGTGCTGCGCCTGGCCCGCATCGTGGGGCTGGGCCGTGCCAAGGAGCTGGCGCTCTTCAACGAGGACGTCACGCCGGCGGCCGCGCTGGCCATGGGGCTCGTGAACTGGGTGTGCGCGCCCGCCGAGCTCGACCCGACCCTGGCCCGCGTGCTGGGGACGCTCCGCCACCAGGCGCCGACGGCCAACGCCCACATCAAGCGGCTGCTCAACGAGTCCTTCCACCGCGATCCGCGCGCCGCCATCGAGGACGTGATGGCCGCGCAGCGCGACTGCATGGAGTCCTGGGAGACCGCGGAGGCCAACCGCGCCTGGAAGGACAGGCGGGAAGCGCTCTTCTATCCGCGTCCGTCCCGCTAGATGCCGGCCGACGTCATCCTGCAGACGACCGGGCTCACGAAGGAGTTCCGGGGCTTCGTCGCGGTCAAGAACGTCGATCTGCGGGTGCGCCGCTTCTCGATCCACGCGCTGATCGGCCCCAACGGCGCCGGCAAGACGACCTGCTTCAACTTGCTCACGCACTTCCTGGCCCCGACCCGCGGCCGCATCACCTTCAACGGGCGCGACATCACGGGCAGCCGGCCGGCCGACATCGCGCGGCTGGGGCTGGTGCGCTCGTTCCAGATCTCCGCGGTATTCCCGCATCTCACGGTGCTGGAGAATGTCCGCATCGGGCTGCAGCGCCGGCGGGGCCGCTCGTTCGACTTCTGGCGCTCGGAGCGCGTGCTCGACGCGCTCGACGGCCGGGCCCGCGAGCTGCTCGAGGCGGTGGGACTGGCGGCCTTCGCGGCCACGCCGGCCGGCGAGCTGCCCTACGGGCGCAAGCGCGCGCTGGAGATCGCCACCACCCTGGCCCTCGATCCCGAGCTATTGCTGCTCGACGAGCCGACCGCCGGCATGGCCCACGACGACGTCGGCCGCATCGCCGCGCTGATCAAGCAGGTGGCGAAGAACCGCACGGTGCTGATGGTCGAGCACAACCTGCGCGTGGTCGAGCACCTCTCGGACACGATCACGGTGCTGGCCCGCGGCGAGGTGCTCGCCGAGGGCGACTACGCCACCGTGGCCCGCGATCCGCAGGTGATCCAGGCCTACATGGGGACCGCGCATGCCTGATCCGCTTCTGGCGGTGCGCGATCTCCACGCCTGGTATGGCGAGTCGCAGGTGCTGCACGGCATCGACTTCGACGTGCTCCCGGGCGAGGTCGTCACCCTGCTCGGACGCAACGGCGCGGGCAAGACCACGACGCTCAAGGCGATCATGGGGATCGTCCGCCATCGCACCGGCTCGGTACGCTTCTCCGGGCGCGAGCTGATCGGGCTGCCGTCCAACGCCATCGCCCGGCTCGGCCTGGCGTTCTGTCCCGAGGAGCGGGGGATCTTCGCCAGCCTCACCGTGCAGGAGAACCTCCTGCTGCCGCCGCGCGTGCAGCCGGGCGGGCTCGACGTCGAGGTGATCCTCGGCCTGTTCCCGAACCTCCGGGAGCGGCTGCGCAGCCCCGGAACGAAGCTCTCCGGCGGCGAGCAGCAGATGCTGGCCATCGGGCGAATCTTGAGGACCGGCGCCCGGCTGCTGCTGCTGGACGAGCCGACCGAGGGACTGGCCCCCGTGATCGTGCAGCAGATCGGCCGCACCATCGCCCGGCTCAAGGCCGAGGGCTTCACGATCCTGCTCGTGGAGCAGAACTTCCACTTCGCGGCCACCGTGGCCGATCGCCACTACGTCGTCGAGCACGGCCGTGTCGTCGATCTCGTCCCCAACGCGCAGCTCGGCGCCAGCATGGACCGGCTGCACGAGTACCTCGGCGTCTAGGCGCCGGCCCATCCCGAAAGGAGCGCATCCATGACCGTCACCCGTCTCGCCATCCTCACCCTCGTCGCCATCCTGGCGGCGGCGCCGGCCTCGGCCCAGGTCTCCGACGGCGTCGTCAAGATCGGTATCCTCAACGACCAGTCGAGCCTCTATGCCGACCTCTCCGGCCAGGGCTCGGTGGTCGCCGCCCGCATGGCGGCCGAGGACTTCGGCGCCGACAAGAAGGGGATCAAGGTCGAGTTCGTCTCGGCGGATCACCAGAACAAGCCCGACGTCGGCTCGCAGATCGCCCGGCAGTGGTTCGACACCGACAAGGTCGACGTGATCGTCGACGTGCCGAACTCCGGCGTGGCTCTGGCCGTCAACCAGATCGCCCGCGAGAAGGGCAAGGCGCTGCTGATCTCCGGCGCGGCGACCGCCGACCTCACCGGCAAGGCCTGCTCGCCGAACACGATCCACTGGGCCTACGACACGTGGGCGCTCGCCAACGGGACGGGCAACGCGATCGTGAAGACCGGCGGCGACACCTGGTTCTTCCTGACCTCCGACTACGCGTTCGGTCACGCGCTGGAGCGCGACACCGAGGCGGTGGTGATCAAGGCCGGCGGCAAGGTGGTCGGCAAGGTCCGGCACCCGCTGAACACGCAGGACTTCTCGTCGTTCCTGCTGCAGGCCCAGGCCTCCAAGGCCAAGATCATCGGCCTGGCCAACGCCGGCGGCGACACCACCAACGCCATCAAGCAGGGTGCGGAGTTCGGCATCGTCAAGGGCGGCCAGAACTTCGCGGGGCTGCTCGTGTTCGTCACCGACGTGCACGCCCTCGGCCTGCAGGCGGCCCAGGGCTTGATCCTCACCGAGACCTTCTACTGGGACCAGAACGACAGCACGCGCGCCTTCGCCAAGCGCTTCGCCGAGCGCGATCGCGGCATCCATCCCACGATGGTCCACGCCGGCGTGTACGGCGCGGTGCTGCACTACCTGAAGGCCGTCGAGGCGCTGAAGGGCGACGACGGCACCAAGGTCATCGCGAAGATGAAGGAGCTGCCGACCGACGACCCGCTCTTCGGCAAGGGCAGCATCCGCGTCGACGGCCGCAAGATCCATCCCGCCTATCTCTTCGAGGTGAAGAAGCCCTCGGAATCCAAGGGCCCCTGGGACTACTACAAGCTGCGCGCGACCATCCCCGCCGAGCAGGCCTTCCGCCCTCTCGAGGCGGGCGATTGTCCGCTGGTGAAGAAGTAACGGGGACGGAGCCGTGAACCTTCCAAGACAGCCCACCCACGCTTCACGGCGGGCTGTCGCTCCGTTTCCATGACAACCCAGGCGCTGTTCGGTCAGCTCCTCATCGGGCTGATCAACGGCGCCTTCTACGCCCTGCTGAGCCTCGGGCTGTCCGTCATCTTCGGGCTGCTCAACATCATCAACTTCGCCCACGGCGCGCTCTACATGATGGGCGCGTTCGTGGCGTACTTCCTCCTGCAATGGGCCGGGCTGGGGTACTGGTGGGCGCTGCTGGCCGCGCCGCTGGTGGTCGGCCTGGTCGGCATCGGGCTGGAGCGGGCGATGCTCCGCTGGCTCTACCAGCTCGATCACCTCTACGGCCTCTTGCTGACGTTCGGGCTGGCCCTGGTGATCGAGGGGCTGTTCCGCAACCAGTTCGGCTCCTCGGGCCTGCCCTACGGGATCCCGCCGCAGCTCGTGGGCACCTACAACCTTGGCTTCATGTTCCTGCCGGTCTATCGCGCGTGGGTCGTGGTGTTCTCGCTCGTCGTGTGCCTGGCCACCTGGTTCGTCATCGAGCGCACGCGCCTGGGCGCCTACCTGCGCGCCGCCACCGAGAACCCGACCCTCGTGCAGGCGTTCGGCATCAACGTGCCACGGATGATCACGCTCACCTACGGCTTCGGGGTGGCGCTGGCCGCGCTGGCCGGTGTGCTGGCCGCGCCGATCTACCAGGTGAACCCGCTGATGGGCGCCAACATGATCATCGTCGTGTTCGCGGTCGTCGTCATCGGCGGGATGGGCTCGATCATGGGCTCGATCGTCACCGGCTTCGCGCTCGGCATCGTCGAGGGCTTCACCAAGGTCTTCTATCCCGAGGCCTCGAACACCGTGATCTTCGTGATCATGGCCCTCGTGCTGCTGGTGCGCCCGGCCGGGCTGTTCGGCCGCACCGCCTGATGGTGACCGCCGCGCCCGGCCACCAGCGGCTGGCCTTCGCGGTCATGCTGATCGTGCTGATCGTGGCGCCGTTCGTGGTCTACCCGGTGTTCCTCATGAAGG
>Ga0310811_10008104_pt1 | contig 13502 bp, 9 predicted proteins | sample YCmetagenome_FD_207642 | JGI IMG/M metagenome (GOLD analysis project Ga0310811, IMG submission 207642) | Soil microbial communities from experimental microcosm in Duke University, North Carolina, United States - YC | ecosystem: Engineered > Artificial ecosystem > Soil microcosm > Unclassified ... | reverse complement strand
CACCGCCTATCTGCAGACTCATCCAAATGCCGGCTGGAACGAAATCGCCGCGGCGAGCCCGCAGGCCATCGACCAATCCTACACCTGGCTGTTCCGGCGCGGCAAAACCTTCCAGCAGAATGTCCGCATCCAGACCATCATCGAGCAGGACGCGTTCGCGCGCATCTGGCAGGATTGGCGGCGCCAGGGCTATCCGTTCGACCATCTCGTGCCCTCGCTGGGCACCACGCTCGGCGCCTCGGGCGACCGCCCGGATGCGCTCGCCACCCTGATGGGCATCATTCTGAATGGCGGCGTCCGGCAGCCGACCGTCGATTTCGACCGCCTCAATTTCGCCGACGGCACACCCTACCAAACCGACTTCACCAGCAAACCGGACCCCAAGCCTGTGATCGACCCGGCGGTCGCAGAGATCGAACGGCAGGCTTTGATGGGCGTGGTCCAGAACGGCACCGCCAAGCTGCTGGCCGGGTCCTATCATCTGGCGGACGGCAAGCCGATGATGCTCGGCGGCAAGACCGGCAGCGGCGATAATCGGTTTCATATTTACGGCCCCGGCGGCGCGCTGCGCGGGGAGCGGGTGGTGGACCGCACAGCCACCTTCGTCTTCTTCCTCGGCAACCAGTATTTCGGCACCGTCACCGCCTATGTTCCCGGCCCGCACGCCGCCGGCTTCAGCTTCACTAGCGCGATGGCCGCGCAACTCCTGAAGGCGTTGCAGCCACAATTGGACCCGCTGCTGGGCGTGCCCATTCCCACCGCGCCGCCGCCCAAGGCGGTGGTGCAGTCCGGGCCGGCGGACTAACGAAAGGAAGTAAGAATCTACTTTTTGTGAACAAAAAGTAGCAAAAAAATTTTGTTTACGCTGGGCCATGGGCATTGTCGGGGACAACGCCCATGCCCTCCGGGGCTATTCCAACGGTGCTACGCACCGCTGGAACCTTCAGCCCCTCCGCCCAGCATAGTAAAAGTTTTTGGTGCCGCTTTTTTAAAAAGCGGCTGCTTTCTTGACCCCGATCCCACCCGTGCCATGTTTGCACTCGATCCAACAGCTAGAGGATTGTGGGGATGAAAATTTCGGTAATGGGGGCCGGGGCCGTCGGCAGTTATTATGGCGCCATGCTGGCCCAGGCCGGGCATGATGTGACGTTCATCGGCCGGCCGGCCCAGGTGGCGGCCTTGCGCGAACACGGCCTGCTGGTCGAAAAAGGCGGCAACGTGACGCGCCTTGTCGTGCAGGCATCCTCCGAGCCCAGCGCGGTTTCATCGTCGGACATCGTGATTTTTTCCGTGAAGTCGAGCGATACGGAGGCCGCCGCCAAGGCGATCGGACCCTTCCTGCGGCCCGACGCCCTGGTTTTGAGTTTTCAAAATGGCGTGGAAAATACCGAGCGGCTGCAGCTTCTTCTGCCCCAGACCATCGTCGCCACCGTGGTGTATGTCGGCACGGATATGGCCGCCCCCAACCATGTCCGCTATCGCGGCGGCGGAAACCTGGTCATCGCCGCCTCGGCGCGCAGCCCGGAAATCGCCGACCTGTTCAACGAAGCTGAAATTTCCACGGAAATTTCAGAGAATGCCGCAGGCGCGCTCTGGGCCAAATTCATTCTGAACTGCGCTTATAACGCCCTTTCGGCGATCACCCAGATGCCCTACGGCACACTGGCGCAGGGCCCGGAAATCGACGGCGTGTTGCATGACGCCGTACAGGAATGCCTCTCGATCGCCGCCGCCCTGGGCGTCTCCGTGCCCGGAGACACGTGGGGCATGGTCGCCCAGGTCCCGGTGACGATGGCCGCGCAACGCTCATCGACCGCGCAGGATCTCGCACGGCAAAAACCCAGCGAGATCGATTATCTGAACGGCTACATCGTTCGGAAAGGACGCGAACTGAACATTCCCGTTCCGGTAAACCGCACGCTTTATGCTCTGGTGAAATTGCTGGAGGCGAAGAAAGAAAGTTAAGAAAGTAAGCAGCCGCTTTTTAAAAAAAGCGGCGCAAAAACTTTCTTGAAACTGGGCCCGTGCCGGCGAAACCAGCACGGCCCAGAACAATAAAGTTTTTTTGCTACTTTTTGTTCACAAAAAGTAGCGCTTCCCTTACCTTCCCTTCTCTTTCCTCACGGATACTTTCTGCGCGTATACAGCCACGCAATAACGTAAAACAGCAAGTAAATCAGCGGCACGACGAGGATGAAGCTTTCGAGCATATCGGGCATTGTCTGCGCTCCCGGTCAGGACTTGGCGGCGTCGCGCGGACCCCGCGCGGCCTCCTGGGTTTCGAACAGCACCGCGCCCGCCACGGCGATCAGGATGATCATCATCGTGCCGACCAGCCAGGCGAAATACCAAGGGGCATAGTCGCCGGTGACCACCGCGAGCATGATGCAAAAGGCAAGGATGAAGGCCAGGGCCACAAATTTGATCAACTGGGTCATTGCAATGATTCCTTGAAAACAGTTGGCCGCCGCTCAATAGGAGTGGTCATTGTCGGCGGCGCCGATCCGCACCTTTCCGGACATCACGCGGAACGCCCAGGCGGTGTAGCAGAGGATGATCGGCACGAAGATCACCGCGAAGACCAGCATCCAACCGAGCGTGTACTGGCTGCTGGACGCGTTCCAGATCGTCAGGCCCTGGCTCGGTGCGGTGCTGGACGGCATCAGGAAGGGGAACATGGCGGCGCCGGTCGTGCCGATCGTGCCGATCCAGGCGAGCGCGCCCAGCCACCAGCCGAGAATCGGCTTGCGCACGACCAACGCCAGCGGGCCCAGCACCATGCATGCCACACCCAGCACCGGCAACAGCCAGAGCGCCGGCATGGCATGGAAATTATTCATCCAGGCACCGCCTTGCATGGCCACCGCCGGGCCGCCGAGCGGGGTCGCTTCCATGCCGGGATTGACCGGCGCCGTATAGACGAACCCCTTGATACTCCGGACCCAGACGCCGCCGATGACGAACAGCAGCCCCGCGACCAAACCCGCGATTGTGGCGAAGTGCCGGGCCCGCCCATAGATCGGCTCTTCGCCCCGAATCATCAGCATCGCCCCGCCCTGGAAAACCGACAGCGCCAGCGAGAGCAAGCCGCATAAGATCGCAAAAGGGTTGAGCAGATACCAGATGAAGGACTCATCCTGGTGGTACTGCCCGTCCCAATCGAAGTGGAATCCCACCCCCTGCAACACGTTGCCCATGGCCGCGCCGTAAATGATCATCGGCAGCGCGCCGGAGATGAGGAACACCCAGTCCCAGCTCTGCCGCCAATGCGTGGCGTCGACCTTCGAGCGATATTCGAACGCCACCGGCCGCATGATCATGCTGAACAGCAGCAGGATCATCACGATGTAAAAAATCGAGAACGAGGTCGCGTACAGGGTCGGGAAGGCAGCGAAGATCGCGCCGCCGCCGAGGATGAACCACACCTGGTTTCCGTCCCAATGCGGACCGATGATGTTCAGCGCCGCCCGCCGCTCGCCATCGGTCTTGCCGACGAAGCGCAGCAGGGCGCCCACCCCCATATCCATGCCCACCATCACACCGAGGCCGATGAGAAGGATGCCGAGCAGCAGGGCCCAGATCAGTTTCAAGACAACATAGAGTTCCATGACGGGGTTCCTTCTCCGCTCAACTCATTTCCACGATTTGGCGGCGTAGCCCGGTTCGCCGAACACATGGCGCGGCGTCGACGTGGATTCGGGCACCGGCTCCGGCGTTTCGCCATGCGGCGTGGGGCCCAAGCGGGCGAACCTGAACATCAGATAAAGCTCGACCGCGATGAACAGGCTGTAGAGCAGCACGAAACCCGCCAGCGAAAACACCATGTAGCCGACCGAATGCGAGGAGGCGGACATGAAGGTCGGCAGCATGCCGAACACGCTCCAGGGCTGGCGCCCGTTCTCGGCCGTGATCCAGCCATATTCGCAGGCCAGCACCGGCAGCGGGATCGCCCACATTGCGGCCTTCAGCACCCAGCGGTTCTGTTCCAGCTGGTTCTTCAGGCTGTAATAGGCGGCAAAGGCGAACACCAGGACGAAGAGCAGGCCGAGCCCCACCATCAGCCGGAACGCCCAGAATTCGACGAACACGTTGGGGATCGAGGCGCGCGCTGTCTTATCCAGCACGCCCGGCAGCGTCGCCGGGGTGATCTTGGTCAGGTCCTGGTCCGGGGCGTAGCGCTGGGCCAGGAAGCCATAGCCCATATCGCCTTCATATTGGCGGAAGGTCGCGAGCGCGGCGGGGCTTTTGGTGCTGGCATAATCCTGCAGCGCGATCACCGCTTTCATGCCGTTCATGGCTTTTTGCTTGGCCTGGTCCTCGAGCTCGAAAATGCCGGGGATCGGCGTGCTTAGCGAATGCGTCACCAGTGGCGTCAGCACATAGGGTACGCCGATGGAGAAAATGTCCTTCTGCGCATTCTGGTCCGGAAGGGCGATGACCTTCCACGCCTCCGCCGGCTTGGTGGTGTGCCAGGTATCCTCCATCGCCGCGAGCTTGGTCGGCTGCACGAGATCGTCGAGACGGCCCAGCGCATCGCCGAGCGTAATGACCGCAAGCGACGAAATCACCCCGAACAACGCCGCCATGCGGAACGAGCGCAGCGCGAATCCGCGATGACGTTGGTGGAGCAGATAAAACGCGCTGATGCCCATCACGAACATCGCCGCCGTAACGAAGCCGGCGATGGAGGTGTGCACGAACTTCGCCTGGGCATCGTCGCTGAAAATCAGCGCGCCGATGTCGGTGAATTCCAGGCGCATCGTGTCGGGATTGAACTTCGCCCCGACCGGGTCCTGCATGAAACCGTTGGCGATCAGGATCCACAAAGCCGAAAGATTGGAGCCGAGCGCAACGAGATACGTGACCGCGAGATGCGCCGGCTTGCTTAAGCGGTCCCAGCCGAAAAACATCAGGCCGATGAAAGTGCTTTCCATGAAAAAGGCCATCAGCCCTTCGATCGCCAACGGCGTGCCGAACACGTCACCCATGAAATGCGAGTACATCGACCAGTTGGTGCCGAACTCGAACTCCATCGTCAGGCCGGTGGCCACGCCGATCGCGAAATTGATGGCGAACAGCTTGCCCCAGAAGAGCGTCATGTCCTTATAAATCTGCTTGCCGGAGATCACGTAGACCGTCTCCATGGAGGCCAGCAACAGGGTCATGCCGAGCGTCAGCGGCACAAACAGGAAGTGATACAACGCGGTAAGCGCGAATTGCAGTCGTGAGAGCTCGACAACCGTTGAACTTATCATCGCGTCGTTCCTGGTCCTGTTTCTGGATGCGGCCACATGGCCGCGCGCGGGCAACCGCGGCTACAGGAACCTCTCTAGAACATGAACAACGCGGCAACCTTGATCTGCATCAAGACGGTCGGGTCGGAAGGGAAGGAAGCGCTACTTTTTGTGAACAAAAAGTAGCAAAAAGACTTTATTTACTCTGGGCGGGGGGCTGAAGGTTCCGGCGGTGCGTAGTACCGTTGGAATAGCCCCGGAGGGCATGGGCGTTGTCGCCGACATTGCCCATGACCCAGCGCAACAAAAGTTTTTGCGCCGCTTACTTACTTTACTACGTCCCCAACCCCGCCAGGGCCGTGCATAGTTGCGGCCAGTCGATCGGTTTGGTCAGGGTTCCGTTCATGCCGGCCGCCAGATAACGCGCCTGCTCCTCGGGCAGGACATTGGCGCTCAAGGCGAGCACCGGCACCGTTCCGGCCGGCGGCGGCAGCTTCCGGATCTGGCGGGTCGCCTCCACCCCATCCATTCCCGGCATCCGCACATCCATCAACACCACGTCGAACCGCTCCCGTGCGGCCAGCGCGACGGCCTCCTGCCCGTCCTCAGCGGTCACGACCTCATGGCCGTATGAGCGGAGCTTATCGGCGATGAGCACCCGGTTCAGCTCGACATCCTCCACCAGCAGCACCCGGCGCGGCGGGCTCGGCTCGGGCACGCGCGGGGCCGCTTGCGGCGGCGGGAGGCTGCCCCGCTCCAGCGGGATCTCGAACCAGAAAAGGCTGCCCATGTCCGGCCGGCTTTCGACCCCGATCTCACCGCCCATCGCTTCGACCAGCGTCTTGGAAATCGCCAGGCCCAACCCGCTGCCGCCATAGCGCCGGACCGTCGAGGCATCCATCTGCGTGAAGGCCGTGAACAGGTTCCGCTGCTGCTCCAGCGGGATGCCGATCCCCGTGTCGCGCACGTCGAAGCGGAACCGCTCGCGCCCGTCGCTGCCCCGGCGGCGGCCGATGGTGACCGTGACGCCGCCGCGCGGCGTGAATTTCAACCCGTTGCCGACCAGATTGACCAGCACCTGCTGGAGCCGGGTCGGGTCCCCGCGGAGCATGAAAGGGGATGCGAAATCGCCGTCGAACCGCAGCTTCAGCCCGCGTTCGGCTGCCTGCGGCGCCAGCAGAGAGCGCACCTGCTCGATGATTTCGGCCAGGTCGAAATCGATGGTCTCCAGCTTCAGCTTTTTCGCCTCGCCCCTGGAGAAGTCGAGAATGTCATTGAGCAGCGCCAGGAGATGCCGGCCCGACCTGTGAATGCCGGCCGCATATTCGTGCTCCCTGGTGGGCAGGCCAGCCTCCAGAAGCAGATCCGCCATGCCCAGGACACCGGTCATGGGGGTGCGGATTTCGTGACTCATGACCGCCATGAACTCCGATTTGGCACGCGCCGCTGCCTGGGCGGTCTCTGTGGCCTCCCGCAACTGCCCCATGAGTTTCTCGCGCTGCTCGAGAAACCTGGCCACCGGCAGGGTCGTGAGCAGCACCGACGTGATGAAAACCTGCAGGAGCTGCACTTTCACGACCGCATCCGGACCGGAATGCCGTGCGATCCCCCCATGCCCGAGCATGGTGCCCCAAACCACGACCGCGGACAAAGCGGCCGCAGCCGTCGTCGCACCAAGCAGCCGGCCCTTGAAGGTGGCGAGCAGCAGGAAGGGGAAGACCAGATACAACCCCACCAGTTGCCGTTCGCAAACCAAATACCCGACCAGGGCGACCAAAGCTGCGAGAAGCAAGGCCTGCCCCGCCTGCCGGCCGAAATGGTCTGTCCATAAAGCGGGCTCGCTCCAGCTCAGTAATAACGGCACCACGATCAACAGGCCGCCGACGTCGGAGAGATACCACGTCACCCATCCGCTGAGAAAAGGGGCGCCGTACATAAGGGCGAGCCAGCCGGCGCCTCCGACCGCGCACAACACCGGCACCGACAGGCATACCAAAATGAATCTGAATTGCTGCCAGACATTCTGGTCCGGCGAGATCGATTCATCGGCACCCGACAGGACAACCACGAGCCAGATTTCGGCGATGTTCACAAGACCGAGGATGATCCCGGTCATGAAGGTCATTTGTGTCGCAACTTCATTCGCCCCACAGCTGGCCGCCATCACCAACGCCAGCAGAACCAGCCAGGTTGAACGTTTGTTGCGCAGCAAGGCCGCCACGGCGAATCCGTTGGAAACCCAGATCGGCGTATCGGCGCCGAAGGCCCCAATGGAGAACACGGCGGACGTAAAATAAGCCAGCGGCAGCACAACCGCCAGCCAGAGGGGCGGAAGCGCGATCTTGAAGCCGCTCACGGATTTGAACGAATCTGCGTGCAGCACGGCGTACGGTCGGCTCCTCCAGCCTGGTTCCGAGAAACATTTTATTAGCTGTTAGCACAGATGGTTCTGACGTCAGACTACTCAACCTAGGGTCGAAAAAATGTCGCCAGAATTTCGCTTCACAACTTGACCGTTCTCGGGTTATGAGACTTTCACTTCGTGGTTGGCGCATGCTGGCTTGGCCGCCGGCAGTCTTCCCGAGCGTGCGACCATCCCTGTACGGTAATATGTGTTACCGGAAATCTAATGATAAAGGCGCCTGGAACTTTGATCCAGACCAATATGACCGCGAAGCCGCCCAAACACCACAAACCGGCCGGCGTCACCATATCGCCCGTCGATTGTTGAAACTGGTGGCTCCATCTGCGCCCACGGCATCGCCGCTCGCCCCTCCTCCCAAAACGCCCTTTGGCCCCTCCCGAAACGACCCATGACCGACACTCAATATTTTCTTGGACGACAGCCCATTGTCGGGCGCAATCGTGAACTGGTCGCCTACGAATTGCTGTTCCGCAGCAGCATGGCCAATGCGGCGACGGTGCTCGACGACATCGGCGCCAGCGCCACCGTCATTCAACACACCTTTTCGGATCTGGGCATGCCCCTGGCCCTGGGCGACAAGCAGGGTTTCATCAACCTCCCCACATCGCTGCTGATGAGCGACCTCATCGAAGCGCTGCCCCCCGACCGGGTCGTCCTGGAAATCCTGGAAAGCGTCACCTTGACGCCGGACGTGCTGGCGCGGTGCCAGCAATTGCGCGAAGCCGGCTATGCCCTGGCGCTCGACGATGTCGTGGGGCTCTCGCCCGAGCAACAGGCGATTCTGCCGCTGGTCAAACTGGTCAAGCTCGACATGATGGCGCTGAGCCAGGAGCAGATCGCCGATCTGGTGCGCGATCTGCGACCCCACGGCGTGACCCTGTTAGCCGAAAAAGTCGAAACGTTGGAGCAGTACGAGTTTTGCCGGGAGCTCGGCTGCGACCTGTTCCAGGGCTATTTCTTCGCCAAACCGGTGATCCTGACCGGGCGAACCGTGCCGCCCTCATCCTTGGCATTGCTCAGGCTGCTCAGCCTGATCGTCGCCGACGCCGAGGTCGAAGAGCTCGAACATGCCTTGAAGCAAGCGCCGAGCCTGACGCTGCGCCTGCTCAAAATGGTCAACGCCGCAGCGTTCGGCATGAAGAAAAAAATCTCCACCCTGCGCGAAGCCATTTTCATGCTCGGCCGGCTGCAGCTGAGCCGCCTGGTTCAGATTATGTTGTTCGCCCAGCAGAACGATGTCGCCATGACGGCGGATCCGGTGCTGCAAACCGCCATCGTCCGCGCCCGCCTGATGGAAGGGCTGGCCGATGCGCTCGATCGGTCGGCGCTGCGCGACCGCGCCTTCATGGTCGGCATGCTCAGCCTGATCGACGTCGTGTTTCAGCAGTCCATGGCGGACTTGCTCGCCCTCATCAACCTCGAGGAAAGCCTGCAAAGCGCCATCATGCGCCGCAGCGGGCAGCTCGGCAGCCTGTTGCAGTTGGTGATGGCCAGCGAGGCCGCCGACGGCACGGAACTCCTGGCCCTGTTGCCGCAGTTCCCACAGCTGTGTGCCGACCAGTTCAACCAACTGCAGGTGGAAGCGCTCAACTGGGCGAACCACATTTGAAATAACCCTGGCGCCCCGCATCTGGCTAACAATGCTTATGGCTCGGCTGACATGGGCTGACACCCGGATCAGCCGCCCCAGACCCAGGTGACAGCGACAAAAACACAATCAAAGGTTGAATAATCATCGATGTGTTGCTATCCTCGTTGCATCGCTCACGTATCTTGTAACTAACCCCTGTTCGGTATCCCCATTCATCCGACGCAAAATTGCCGTCAGGCAACGCTTATGTCTCGGCGTTTCGTGTTCGTCCCGGAGTCCGCCACGCGCGAGCCTGCCGGATACGCCACCTCTCCCGCCACAAGGATCTGCGTCTTTCGCGTCGGAAAACACCGGACCGTGTCGTCCATGGTGCGGGGAAAGCCTTTGTTATTGGAGTGAAGATCTTATGTCGGAACAACATGATACGATCCTTGACCCGTCCAGCGCAGCTGGCGCACGGCCAGGACGCCGCCGTCTGCTTCAAGGTGCCGCGGCGCTTGGCGGCGCCGGTTTTCTAGGCCTTCACAACGCCTTCGCCGCAAACCCCGCCCCGGTGGTGGAAACCACCTGCGGCAAGCTGCGCGGTGTGCGAAACGGCGCCAGCATCAGCTTCAAGGGCATCCCCTATGCCGCCTCGCCGGGTGGCGCGAACCGCTTTCTACCGCCTGCGCCGGTCACCCCCTGGGCCGGCATTCGTGATGCCGATACGTTCGGAAACTCCGCGCCGCAGCACCCGGAAAAGCTCTCACCACTGAACGACTGGTATTCGTCGTTGCAGCCCATGAGCGAAGACTGCCTGTTCCTCAATGTCTGGACGCCGGAACTGAAGGCGCGGAAGTTGCGCCCGGTCATGGTGTGGCTGCATGGCGGCGGCTGGGTCACGTGCTCGGGCACGGCTCCCGGCTTCGACGGCAGCGCACTCGCCGCCCATGGCGATGTGGTGGTGGTCACCATCAACCACCGGCTGAACGTGTTCGGCTATCTGGATTTGAGCGGCAGCGACGAACGCTTCGCCGATGCCGGCAATGCCGGCGTGCTCGACATGGTGGCCGCTTTGCGCTGGGTCCGCGACAATGCGCAAGCCTTCGGCGGCGATCCGAACAATGTGACGATTTTCGGTCAATCGGGCGGTTCGTCCAAAGTGGTCACCTTGATGGAGATGCCGGCGGCGAAAGGGCTGTTCCACAAAGCGATCGCGCAAAGCATCTCCGGCGGCCTGCGCCTGGACGGCCCGGACGAGGCCGCGCGCCAGGCGGCGCAACTCGCTGCAGCGCTCGGCCTGCCCCGCGCCGATGGGGCGACCTTGCAAAAACTGCCGATGGCGCAATTGCTGGCCGCGATGAAAAAGGTGCCCGATTCGTTCCGGCCCGTCCTCGACCAACGTTCCTTCACCCGCAACCCGTTCGATCCCGATGCCGCCAGCCCCGGCCTGGATATCCCGCTGCTGATCGGCAATGCCGCGACCGAAACCACCCTGTTCCTCGGCTCCAATCCGGCCAATTTCGCGATCACGACGCCGGACGTGCAAAACCGCCTCAGCCGCTTCCTGCGTATCGACTCGGCGCGCGCCGGGCAGGTGATGGAAGCGTACCAAACCGATCTCCCCGGCGCGTCACCCTTCGACCTGCTGGCACAAGTCACCACCGATTACATCTTCCGCCGCAACACCACGGAAATCGCCGTGCGCCAGGCCGCCCGCGCCAAGGCGCCGGTCTATGCTTACGTGTTCGATTGGCACACGCCCGTGCTCGGCGGCCGGCTGCATTCGCCGCACACGTCGGAAGTGCCGTTCGTGTTTGGCACGACAGCGACCGCTCCGGGGCTGCTCGGCACTGGCGCCGCTCTCGCGCCGCTGACGCGCCGGATGATGACGACCTGGGCCAGCTTCGCGCACGCCGGCAACCCGAACAACGCGACCTTGCCGCATTGGCCGCGCTTCAACGGCAACACGCGCGAGACCATGCTGCTCGATCTGCACAGCCGGGTTGCCCGCAATCCGGGCGGCGCCGAGCGCGCGGCGCTCAATGCCCTGCCGTTCTACGAATACAGCATGGGTTTCGGCAGTTTCATCCACGCATAAACGGATTTTTCCCGGGAGATACGACCCTCGTATCTCCCGCCCACACTGGTTTCCCGGTCTGATCATGGCCGCGAGGCACCGAATATTCTGACAACAGGGACTTGAGGCTATGAAGAACATTCCGATCCTTGGAAAAATTGGCGCGATCCTGGCCGTGTTCGGCGTGTTTTCCATCGCCGTCGCCATCTATTCCACGACCCAGATGCGGGCCCTGAACACCGGCTACCTCGCCATGCGCGCCGGCCCGACGGACACGCTGCTGCAACTGATCCGCGCCAACATCGATATTCAGTTCATCCGCGAGAACGCCACCGTGGCGATGACATCAACGGATCCCGCCACCGTCCAGAAAGCGCTCGCGACCGTGAAGACAGACGCCGCGCGTTTTGCCGAGTTCACGGGGTTGGCCGCCGTGGATGACCCGGCGGACGCCGACGCCATCAACGCCATCAATGTGAAATTGCAACAGTTCGCGACTGGGGCTTGCGCGAACCCGAGCGCGCTCGCCACCAGCGGCGGCACCGGCGCTAACGCACCGAGTCTTGCAGATCTGTTCCGCACCCGATGCACGCCTGAGTTGGTCGCCCTGACCAGCGGCATTCAGCCGAGCATCGACCACGCCCGGAGTGCCGAAAACGCCGATGTCGCGGCGTTGAAATCCGCAACCAACAACTCCATCGCCTTGACGTTTTATCTGATCATCGGCGGCATCGCCGCGGTGATGATCGGCGCTTTCTTCGCCATCCGCGCCTGGCTCATCGCCCCGGTCAACGGGCTGCAGGCGACGATGAACAGGCTCGCAAAAGGCGATCTGCAGACCAGGGTGATCGGCATCGACCGCAAGGACGAGATCGGCGGCATGGCCCGGGCCGTGCAGGTGTTCAAAGAGGCGGGCCTTGAGAAACTGCGTCTGGAAGAGGAAGCCAAGGCGGCCGCCGTGCAGATGGATACGGAGCGCGCGGCGAACGAGGCCGAGCGTGAGGCGGCAGCGAAACAGCAGGAATTTGTCGTGCATGCGGTCGCCACGGGGTTGGAGAAGCTCTCCGGCGGCGACCTGATGTTCCGCCTGACCGAAGCGTTCTCGGCCGATTACGAAAAGCTGCGCGGCGATTTCAATGCGGCGATGGAGAAGCTGCAGGTGACGATGCAGGCCATCGCCACCAACACGCAAGGCGTGCGCTCGGGTGCTGAAGAAATCACCCAGGCGTCGGACGATTTGTCGCGGCGCACCGAGCAGCAGGCGGCGAGCCTGGAAGAAACGGCGGCCGCCCTCGATGAGATCACCGCGACGGTGCGGCGCACCGCCGAGGTGGCGAACGAGGCGCGCGACCTGGTCTCGACCTCGAAGACCGACGCCGAGCGCTCCGGCGAGGTGGTGCGCCAGACGGTGGGGGCGATGGACGGGATCGAGACCTCGTCCAAGCAGATCGCCAACATCATCGGCGTGATCGACGAGATCGCCTTCCAGACCAACCTGCTGGCGCTCAATGCCGGGGTGGAAGCGGCGCGCGCCGGCGATGCCGGGCGTGGCTTCGCGGTGGTGGCGACGGAAGTGCGGGCGCTGGCGCAGCGTTCGGCCGATGCGGCGAAGGAGATCAAGACGCTGATTTCGGCCTCGACGCAGCAGGTCGATACCGGCGTGAAGCTGGTGAGCGAGACCGGCCAGGCGCTGGGCCGCATCGTCGCGCAGGTGAGCCAACTGAACGGGCTGGTGGTGGAGCTGGCAGCCTCGGCCAAGGAACAATCCACCGGGCTTGGCGAAGTAAACGCGGCGGTGAACCAGATGGACCAGGTGACGCAGCAGAACGCGGCGATGGTCGAGCAATCCACCGCGGCAAGCCATGGGCTTTCGGGCGAAGCCCAGGAACTCGCCCGCCTGGTCGGACAATTCAACATCGGCGAGGAAACGGCAGAACCTCCCTCCCGCAAGGCGCTGCCCCCCATTGTCAGAGGCGGCGCTGAACGTTCCTCCAACCGCAGGCTCCTCGCTTCGCCGCGCCGCACCGCGCAACAGCCGGCCTTGGTCTCGGCCGCTGGCGACGAAAGCGAATTTTAAAACGAAACGGGAAGCACTCGTTTTTGTGAACACAAAGTAGCAAAAAAACTTGTCGAATTTGGGCCCGTGCGATTCCACCGCCGGGCCCAATTTAACAAGGGGCCGGCATAGATAAC
>Ga0310811_10008103_pt1 | contig 13503 bp, 11 predicted proteins | sample YCmetagenome_FD_207642 | JGI IMG/M metagenome (GOLD analysis project Ga0310811, IMG submission 207642) | Soil microbial communities from experimental microcosm in Duke University, North Carolina, United States - YC | ecosystem: Engineered > Artificial ecosystem > Soil microcosm > Unclassified ... | reverse complement strand
CTGAGCAAGCATGAAAGTGCTGATCTAATGGCATTAGCGGGAGTGGCTCAGTGGTAGAGCATCTCCTTGCCAAGGAGAAAGTCGCGGGTTCGATCCCCGTCTCCCGCTCCCTTTACATTCATCTGGCGTCTCACGCCAAACATCCGGCGACGTCGCCAAGTGGTAAGGCACGGCTCTGCAAAAGCTGCACCAGCGGTTCGAGTCCGCTCGTCGCCTCCCAAAAGAGATGTGCTTCTATCACATCTCTTTTTTGTTTTCTCTCTCATAACTTTGTTTTTCTCTCTCAGGACTCCACTGTATGCGTCAGCAACGTAGTTATTCTACTGAAGCTATCATTCTCAAACATTCCGATCTCGGCGAGGCCGATCGCGTGCTTACCTTGCTCACGCCCTACAAAGGCAAGCTGCACGCAATCGCCAAGGGGACTCGTCGGGTCATTAGCAAAAAAGCTGGCCATCTGGAGTTGCTCTATCATAGCCAGCTTCAGATAGCTCATGGCCGCAATCTGGAGATTATCACGCAGGCTCAGGGCATCGACAGTTTTCACCATCTGCGCAACGAGCTCTGGCATATGACCTGTGGCTTCTATCTCGCCGAACTGGTCGAGCGCTTTATCGAGGATGAGACGCAGCATCTTGATGTCTATACGCTTTTGCTCGCAGCATTGCACATTCTGGACGAAGACGCGGGCGAACTCGCTCGACTTCGTGCAACTGACCAGCCGCTCCCAACACATGATCGTACGCAACTGCTCATGCGCTATTTCGAAATTCATCTCTTGACTTCGGTCGGCTACGAGCCCGTCCTACGTAATTGCGCACACTGCAATACTGAGCTGCAACCCGTAGAGAATGGCTTTACGCCCGCCCTTGGAGGCGCACTCTGTCCCAACTGTAGGAGCCTCTGGGGCCAATCTCTTTCGATGAATGCCCTCAAGATCCTGCGTATCCTGCATCGCACCCAATGGCCACAGGTGCCACACTTTCAACTCACCGCTTCCCTGCATGCAGAAATCGAAGCGGCAATGCATGGCCTGATCCGCTATCACCTTGAGCGCGACCTCAAATCCTGGAGCTTCCTGGAAATGCTCACGACGAAATCTGCTGGACAGGGATGAACCCTTATGCGTTTTTGCTTACGTTTGGGGTCTGAACCAGTTTAAAATATTCTTCTGCCTCCGCAAGCATTGTACCCTGCGTGTTTTCCAGGAGCTGTTCTGTCGCCGTGACCATGATTTCTATGCCTTTTTGTGCATCCAGCTCGTGTTTGGCCTCTGCGATCCTTAAATTCCATACCCATACCATATGCTCAAGCGTGAGCTTTGCCTGAATAGACCCCTTCCAGCTGTTCTCCCAGCGGAAGAATGCATTCAATCCGGTCAGACCTGCAATCGTCAGGGCGACGATCGGGAGGACAAGATTTCTCCAGAGTCCTTCGAGTGTTGCTAAAAAAGGGATGCTTACGCTGAGAATAATAATGAGCGTGCTGACAAAACGGAAATAATGTTTTGCTTTGGTCGAATGATCCTCGTACCATTTTAACTGTTTTACGATATACTCTTCTTTAATATGGGTTAATTCTTTGAGCATAGAAATAAAACGTGCGTCATCCTGCTGATAAATAGCCCTTCCTTGCTCTTGATCCAAGATCTCTTCTCCTCATTTTGATCTCTTCACACGCTCAGCACTGAGTGATTGCCCACTACATTCCCTGTATGATCATAGAGTTCGGCGCGAATCGGCAGGGTCACTTGCTCTTCGCTCACAAATACGACCAGCCCGTCGTCAACGTTATCCTCCATCACCGTGCCATTTCCGGCAATGAGGCGCACCTGCACGATGCTATATCCTTGTTCGATGACAGTCCCGCCCGCGAAAAAATAGTCTGGCCAGCCTCCTCCTCCCAGACGCACTGAGGGGTGATTGCGCACTGGCCCACCCTGTTCTCCCTCGCCACCCGCAGCGCCACTGAACTGCCACTCACCACGCACATTCTGGAGCAGATAACAGATCATCTGCGTTCTTCTGCCAGAGACCGTCTCAAAGCTGATCGCCTGTACCATTCTTCGCCCACTGGTCCGCGCCTTGAGAAATACCAGCGTCTCTCTCTTCGCGCCAAATCCTCCCCGACTCTGTCTTCCTGACGCCGGAAAGAGACGCTCGATAATTGCTTGCCTGGGATCACTATTTGCCATAAGATCCTCTCCTTCGAAAATATCGTATGGGGGACGATAATTCTACCTATCCCTTCTCGAATTTGCATTATAACACTGTCCTTTTGTTCTCGTCCCCATTTTGTGATCTTTCGACAACGACCACATCGCGCCCGTCCCCCATCGGCCATCGCGCCTGGAAACAAGAAAAAGCAATAATCCGGCCTATCTGGATCAAATTGGTGTCTCCACACTTTTAGAACGATATCATGGTATTCTATTGATATGTTGACTCGTATGGAATTATGCTGTTATACTGCGCTCGTTAGCGCATTGGTTGTTGTATTTTTCTAGAGACGAAACCATTGCAAGTGCCAATGTATGCTCATTTTGCACACTTCAAGATATTCCACATATGGTTTGCCCTCTACAAAGGATCAACTGGAGCATTTCTTAAAGAAGTAGTTTTCACGTAGCGCCGTTTCAGGAGGTTCCCGTGAGTGAGATCGCGACATCTACGAGTACATCTGCGCACTCTACCTCTCGTATCCCCATCTCTTACACACGTTATGTCTTCTTCGTGATGTTTGCTATCAGTTTCCTGAATTATCTGGACCGCTATATGCTCTCCGGCTCGATTAATATCATTGCCGGAGAACTCCATTTCACCGTTGCCGAGGTCGGCTATATTTCTTCGGCCTTTCTCGTGATCTATACGCTCGGGACGTTGCCTCTGGGCATCTGGGCAGACCGGGCCAAACGCAAAAATGTCGTCGCGATCAGCGTAGCAGCCTGGAGTCTGATCACGGCTCTCACTGCGCTGGCAAATAGTTTTGCGACGCTTTTCCTGACACGTATGCTTCTGGGCATCGGTGAGGCTGGCTATTTTCCGGCAGGTACGGCGCTGATGAGCGACTATTTTCGCCGTAGTGTACGTTCACGTGTGCTGAGCTGGTGGAGCATTGCTCAGGTGTTTGGCATTCTCTTTGGTACTGCGCTTGGCGGCGTGCTGGCTGGTCTGTATGTAGGAAGCTGGCGTCTTGGCTTTCTAATTACTGGCATCCCTGGTCTTTTCTTTGCCTGGTTGGCCTGGCGCTTACGTGAGCCGCGCCGCAATCAGGCCGACGAGGAAGCATTTGAGCGCGAACCATTGCCTGTCCAGTTTGCCGGAAGAGAAGAGGCTTTCCCTGTCCAGACCGACGTAGAAAAAGAGATTGTGTCTACCTCGAGCGTTCAGGCCCAGATTGGCCCTTCTTTGCGTACCAAATTGCTAATTATAGAGACCTTTCTTGCGAGCGTCTGGGCGCAGATCCGTTCTCTGTTGCGCATCAAAACGCTGATTGTGCTGACGACGATGCAGATCTTTGCCTATTTTGTCGTGTATGTCTGCGTCGTTTTCCTCTCGACCTATCTTCAGCAGCAGGATAGCTATCATATGACTTCTGCTCAGGCGGGCATTTATTCTGGCGGCATTATTGCGCTTGCCGGTATGGTGGGCACGATTGCCGGTGGCTACCTGTCTGATCTGCTCGGTCGGCGCTATGCGGGGGCGCGAGTGCTGGTCTGCGGTATTGGTTTTCTGATTGCCGCCCCGTCCCTGGCAGTGACGTTGTTATCCGGCAAACTGACACTTTTTACGATCTTTTTTGTCTTATCCAGCATTCTCATCACGATCTATCAGGGACCCAGTACTGCCGCTTTGACCGATGTTGTCCCGGCCCGTTTGCGTTCCACCGCAATTTGTGTCTCACTTCTGATTGCTCATTTGCTTGGTGATGCTTTTTCTCCCACCGTGGTTGGCGTGCTCGCTAGCTCCTTTGATCCCACCAATGGCGAACATTTTGCGCAGCATGTGGCCGGTCATGATATTGCGCAGGCCCTCATTGTTACCTGTGTGCCTGCTCTGGTTCTTGCCGGTCTCATCGGTATTTTCGGTTCGCGCTGGATGGGGGCCGATGTCGTAGCCGCTGAACGCGCCTCGGCTGTGGCAGCGTAAGTACAGCTATGGACAAGGTTAGTCTCCTCGCGTATCATTACATATTGAGGAGACGACCTTAGCGGATATCATAGTTCTGTTCTCCACATTTTTGTATCCCAGGGAATGAAGGAAAAGCTGTATGATTCATTTTTATAAATTAGCTCAACTGGATGCCACGCAGCGCGCTCGCTTGATGCGCCGGGCAGAGGTTGAGATTGATGATTTGCTGGAGTATGTGCGCCCGATTGTGCGCGCCGTTCGCGAACGTGGTGATGAGGCCCTGGTCGAGTTTATGGAACGCTTCGATCATGTCAAACTTTCGCCTGATCAACTGCGCGTGTCGCGTGCTGAGATCGATCATGCACACGAGGTGTTGGATAAACAGGTCTATGCCGCGATCAAACATGCCATTCACAATATTCGCACCCTTCACCAGCGCCAGATGCCGCACGAGCAGTGGCTCACGGAAGTTGCACCAGGGATAATCGCAGGCGAGAAGATCACTCCGATTAGTGATGTTGCTTTGTATGTGCCGCGAGGCAAGGGCGCGTTCCCCTCGGTAATGTATATGCTCGCCACGCCCGCGAGCATTGCCGGAGTGCCGCGTATCGTCGTCGCCACCCCTCCGGGCCCTGATGGCTCGGTCGATCCCGCTTCACTGGTTGCAGCCGACCTGTGTGGCGTTCACGAGATCTACCGGATTGGCGGACCGCATGCGATCGCCGCGCTTGCTTATGGTACAGCCAGCATTGCCCGCGTGCACAAGATTACCGGTCCTGGCAATCCCTACGTCTCGGCGGCCAAACGTTTGCTCTATGGCACCGTCGATGTCGGCCTGCCAGCTGGTCCGAGCGAGTCGATATTGCTGGCCGATAAAACGGCCGATCCTGAGTTGGTCGCCCGTGATCTTGTCGTCGAGGCCGAGCATGGTCCCGATTCCTCCGGCTTGCTCGTCACGGATAGCGCCGAACTCGTCGAGGCTGTTCTGCGTCTGCTGCCGGAGAAGATCTCCGCTCTGCCTGAGCCCCGCCAGAGTTTCTGCCGTAATGGCTTCGAGGGCGAGAAGGGCACAGGTGGCATTGTGCTGACGGCAACGATGCAGGAGGCCATTGCGTTTGCGAACGAGTATGCGCCCGAGCATCTGGAAGTGCAGGTCAAAGAGCCCTTTGCGATCTTGCCTCAGCTCAAAAATGCCGGAGAGATTTTGCTTGGTCCCTATACACCCTATCCGATCTGTAATTATAGCCTGGGCACCAACGCGATCCTGCCAACTGGCGGTTTCGCCCATACTTTCTCCTGTACCTCCGTATACGATTTCCTGAAGCGGACTGGTATCGGCTATCTGACCGCGGAGGGATTCGGTTCCTTGAGCGAGACGACGCGTATCCTTGCCGAATTTGAGGGTTTCCCCGCCCACGCAGCCGCCGTAACCAATCGTCCCGTATCACCCGCATAATCCTGTAGAGGCGCTGCTTGTCCGGACCCAATACGCATCAACCTAAGGTCCGAGAGGGCCGGTGGGGCTCGCGGGCAGGGATAAACCGCGGCCCCTACCTGTTCTGTTGAGCGGAACCGGATCTCGTGAGGCACGGGGGACATGTGATTCCCTCCCCTCGAAGAAAGGCAGAGGTAGGGATCGGGCTTTATGCCGATCCACGTCCCCCACCGGCTTTGTTATTTTTTGTCTTGCGGTTTCGGGATGATCCATACAATTTCGCTAAATGGGCTACCCCTTTGCTCTCTTCTCTATACAACTGACCTCAGCTAGCATATACTAGCTGTTAAATACCAGTATCCGACACCGATCATATGATCTCAAATATTCCAGATCAGTGTGGTTTAGTATGCGCAATGTTCCTTACTTAGCATTATATTTGTGAAGTCTACTACTGCTTACACATAACAAGATATGTTATAATGCCCCAAAGTAAGGTATCGTTTTGTGCTCAAGATTGTTTATTAAGGCGAACTCCATTTGCTGACGGATGCAGTGTCAATAAAATAGAGTAACAACGGAGTTCTATTCTATAGCGCGGTGTAATAAAAAATATGGCAAATTTTTATTCATTTGATCCAAATAATGCTTCGCCTCTAGCATCCCAGAGCGGAACAGGTGGCTCCGGGCCTGAGTATCCTATGAGTTCTTCTCAGCCTCCTGCTGACGCTTCTGGGGCATCTGCAACTCCTGCATTCGCTGCTGACAGTGGACGTAGCAAGCAGAGGCGTCTCGCTCCCGGCACGGAACTCTCTTCCGCACGCTATAAAATCGAACGCATAATAGCCTCTGGCGGCATGGGGGCAGTCTATCGAGCCATTGATACCCGTTTTAATCGTCCCTGCGCAGTAAAAGAAATGTTGGATGAATTCCAGCAAGAATCCGAACGCGCTCAGGCAGTGGAATGGTTCTCTCGTGAGGCAACCTTGCTTCTCGATCTGAACCATCCCTGCATTCCGCGTGTGCGCGACTTTTTTGTGGAACAGGGCAGACACTATCTGGTGATGGATTTTATTGAAGGCTGGACCCTGGCTCAATTGTTGGAGAAGGAAGGGAATGTCGTTGGCGTAAATGGTGCCCATGGTATCCCTGAGGTCCGCGCACGGAGCTGGGCTCAGCAGGTTTGTAGTGTGTTGACCTATCTGCACCGTCAGACTCCGCCAATTATCTTCCGTGATCTGAAGCCTGCAAATATTATGGTAACGGATCGCGACGAGATAAAACTGATCGACTTTGGTATTGCGCGTACTTTTCAGTCGCAACGCCAATCTACGATTATTTTGACCATTGGCTATGCACCTCCTGAGCAATTACATGGCATGCCTGAACCTCGCAGCGATCTCTATGCATTGGGGGCAACGTTGCATCGTGTGCTTACTCATCACGATGCCGCTAGCAATAAGCCCAGTATCTTCTCCTTTCCCCCTTTGCGTACGTTGCGTCCAGATCTCTCGCCAGCTTTTGAGCAGGTGGTGATGCGTGCTCTTGAGCCCATCATCGATCGCCGCTGGCCAGGTGCTCAGGAGATGGAGCGCGCCCTTCTCAATCTTCCGCCTGTGACGGTGGTTCCTCCGGTCGCCCCGGTTGGTTCGCCTCTGGTCGCCGGTCAACGTCCTTCAGGTCCTCAACATCTGACACCCAATAGCGTCCCGGTCTCTGGCTCCGAGATTTCATCTCCTCAGACCTTTGGTACTACTGGCCCTGCCGGTTTGCATATCTTGAATGCACAGCGAAACATTACTGCCCACCTGGTAGAGAATGCCTATACTGATGTGCAAAAAGCCTATATGGCTGAGCCGGGCAATGCGCTGGTCCATAAACTCTTTGGTCAGATCTATGCGCTGCGTGTGCCCCCTCAACCAGATGTCGCGGTACGTGCTTACAACAGGTCTCTTGAGTTGAACCCGGATGACGCTGAGACGCATAAACTGGTTGGTGATGTCTATCTTTACATTCTACAGCAACCTTTGAACGGTATTCCTGCGTATGTCAAATCTACGAATCTGAATGCCAGGGATTATGAAACGCATCAACGCCTGGCTATTTGCTATGAGCGAACAAATCAACTAGAACTTGCCCTTCGTGCCTATCAGGAGGCTGCGCGCCTCCTTCCAGAACAACCACCCCAACCGGCTCTGTTCTATTCGCTTGGTCAACTTGCAATGCGTTTGAATCAATGGCCCGTTGCTGAACATGCTTTTGTGCGCGTGTTGATTATCAACCCTGGCGATCATATGACGCGTTTCCTTCTTAGTCAGGTGTATGAATATGAAAATAAGCTCGAAGAAGCTTTCCGTGAATGTAGTTATGTGGTAGGACCCCTGAATGCGAATCCGGCTGTGCAGCAGATGCACCAGCGTTTACGGACTCTTCTCAGAAAATAATGCTGGTGCCTCTGGTGTCGTTTCACTGGATTAAGAAGGGAAGGTCATGATGAGTACGCATCGTAAAATTTTTAAGGAGAGAAGACTGTGGAGTATACTCTTTCGCACACTCCCTTTCTCTGTCTGTCTCCTGCTTACTGTACAGCTGTTTTTGCTACCCCTCTCTGCTACTACCCTTGCTGCTCCACGGCTCTCCGCTGATCCTCCCGAGGATCTGGCGCTCGCTGGCGTCTCTCTGGTTCGCTTACTGGTGAGTTACAATGATACTGATAGCCAGCCGCAGAGTCTGCTCTGGTGCACCGGGCTGGGTGTTCTGGTCGATAATTGGAGCGCCCCTGATCCTCAGCTGAATACGACTATTCTGACGGATGGTAATCTCGTCAATACCAATAATAGCGCGTCGTGTGTGTCTGGTACGCATAAGAATGCACCTATCGAGGGTCTGCAAATCTTTTTCAATGGTCTCTATAATGGTACGAAGGTGGTCAGTACGCCTCTGCTCGAGAAGAGCGCCTTTACCGTGACCTGTAGTGATACGAAGGCTTGCGAGAATGGTCCGGCGCTGGTTTCTTTTCATTCCGCTCTTCAGCTTCCGTTCGTGACGCCTTCTCCAGATACCAATATGACCAATGCTTTCAGGCTGGCGCTCACGAATAAGGCGGGCGCAATGATGCTGCTGACGCAATCTTCCAATACGGAACAATCCGTGCAGTTGATCAATCAGGTGCCTCTCTTCTTGACTCCTACGCAGACCGCTCTTAACAATGACGATGTTCATGGCGAGTCAGGCGCTCCTCTGGTGAGTGGACAGGGCCAATTGCTCGGCGTCCATCTTGCGAACGGCGAGGATGTCACCAGTCAGGGCATTACGACGTTTTTGCAACAAGAGCATGTTTCTACTCACCCTAAAACAACGGTACAACAAAATTGGTCTCTCGGCGTGATAAAATATTATGAGGCTCCAATTAATCTGTCTGCGGCAAAAAGTGCTTTTCAAAAGGCTGCTGCCGCCAATCCGCAGTTTCTCGCGGCAAGCGATTTTGCATCACGTGCGAATTCGCCTGGAAGTAATACTAATGGGAATGGTGGGAAAACTCCTGTGAGTACTCCTGTTGCTACACCTGAGACAAGTACGTCTCCCGTTGCATTGCCAGGATTTTTATTGAATCTGGTTTCCTTTGGGCCAGTCTCTTTTCCTTTGTGGCTTTTGCTTGTTGCTGGCATTCTGGCTCTTCTGGTCTTGTTTGCTGTAATCTCTTTGCTGGTTACTGCCGCTCGCCGTCGTCAAGAATATGCTGCTGCTGAACGCAAAGCGACCATCGAGGCTCAACGGATTGCTGCTATGGAGGCAAACTCTCATTCTGCCCAGCCTCAGCAGGGAGCCCAATCTCCGGACTGGTTGGGACAGCCGACGATTCCGATCCAGCAGAGCCCTGTTTTGCCAAATCCGGCTCTGGCTCGCACTCCTCAATCACCATCCAGGATTGATTTACGCTGCCCCCGCTGTAAAGAGCCGGTCCCGGCTGAGGCAAATTATTGCTCGAATTGTAGTTTGATGCTCTCTCCGACCGAATCCGGTTTCCATTTGCGCATCAAATTACGGGATACAGCGCCACATCCTATTGTGCTTCCTTCAGCTCCGGCTGGCGCTCCTTTCCCTCCGAATGTACAGTCTCAGCCAACGCAAACCTCTCAACTGGCTGCTGTGCGTCCTGCTTCGGTGACGGAGCATCCAACGCTCGAGATGCATCCACCTGAAGGCGTGCCCAATGGCGCTTATGAGGCCGTTGAACCAACCACTCCTCTGGTGCAGATGCAAGGCCGCCGTCTGGGATTTGCCGTAGGGACGCATTCTGATCCCGGCATTAAACGCAAGTTTAAACCCAATGAGGATAGTCTTTTTGCCGCTCAAGGCCCTCGCGATACTGGCACTGTGCAAACTCCCTTTGGCCTTTTTGTGGTTGCCGATGGTATGGGCGGCCACGCGATGGGACAGGATGCCAGCCGACGTGCTATTCAAAATCTGATCGATTATATGCTGCCACGCCTGTTGCATAGCGCCGATGCCTCTTCCGAAAATTTGCAGGCTCTCTTACAAGAGGGGGTGCAGCAGGCAAATCTGGCCGTGCATTCCCATAATATGGAGCTACGGGCTGATATGGGTACGACGATTACGGCAACGCTGGTTGTTGACTCTACTGCCTATGTCTGCAATGTCGGTGATAGCCGTACCTATCTCTACCGCCCGAGCGAGGGGCTGCGCAAGGTGACGAATGACCATTCTGTGGTCGCCAGTCTGGTCGAAGCCGGTATCATTAAACCTGATGATATCTATACGCACCCGAAGCGCAACCAGATCTATCGCAGTTTAGGTGAAAAGGCGAATGTTGAAGTGGATGCGTTCCAGGTCGCGCTTCAGCCGGGCGATAAAATGTTGCTCTGTTCGGATGGCCTCTGGGATATGGTTCGCGATCCAAAAATCGAGGATGTAATAAAAAGTCCTATGCCTGATCCTAATCAGACTGCCTCTGCACTTATCAATGCGGCCCTGGAAGGTGGCGGCGAAGATAATGTCAGTGTGATTGTGATTTCGATGATTGAGTCCGCTCAGCATGGCCTCAGTCCTGATTTCCGGCTTATTGCCAAGCCTGATACTGTGCAACTGCCGCAACTATAGCTGTAATCTTGCCAGGATAGGGCTGCATGGGCTTTGCAGGCCCTTTCCTATCCTGGTGGGACTCCTGATTGCTGATACCATCAGCAAATTGTCGCACCTTCCCCCCTGTGCTATAATCAATGCAGCATCTTCTAGCCTTTGTTAGGGTAACAAAGGCTATTTGTTGGGAGGAAAAGCTCTTGTCTACACCAGCTAATATCGGGTACTTGTTCGCAGGTATCTTGTTGGTGGCAGGGTTTGTATTCGTTATTGTTGCAACCGTGCTTGCTAACTTACTTGCCCCTCATAAGAGCACGAAAGAAAAATTGCAAACATATGAATCCGGTGAGACCCCCATTGGCTCGGCCTGGGTACAGTATCCTCTGGGTTTCTATATTTTTGCACTGCTCTTCGTGGCTTTCGATGTTGATATTGTTTTTATCATTTCATGGGCCGTTATCTTTAAACAGTTAAGTTTCTTTGGTTTCTTTGAAATTCTCTTCTTTATTGTTGTTCTGGCACTTGGCCTTGTCTATGCCTGGAAGAAGGGAGTGACACGATGGATCTAGTACCTCGTTCTACGAGCTTGCCCAGCGCAACAACTGGCTATCGTGATCAGAATGCTGCGCTCGCTCGCGATCTGGCTCCCATCGCTCAGATTACTGGCAAGGACATCCAACCCCGGACACAAAAGGGGGATTATCTTGGTCTTGAGGTCGCAGCCGAAAATCTGGTTGCGGTCTGCCGCTTTCTGCGCGATCAGCTCAGTTTTGATCTGCTCTCTTGTATCTCTGGCGTCGATATGCTTGATCATCTGGAAACGGTCTATCATCTCCGCTCTACGACACGCGGCCAGCTCCTACAACTGAAGGTTCGCATTGCGAATGAAAACCCTGAAGTTGATAGTGTAGTCTCTGTCTGGCCAACAGCGAACTGGTTGGAGCGCGAGACCTATGATATGTATGGTATTCGTTTCGCCGGTCATCCCGATCTACGCCGCATGTTGCTTGATGACGATTTTGAAGGCTATCCTTTGCTCAAAAGCTTCCATCAGGTGCCTATGACTGTGAAGCCTCCTGCTACGACTCAGGTCGATCCTAATATGGCTGTTGCCGGTCAGTTCCAGCAGCAGAATGTTGAGCGCGTCGTGCAGAAGAAGCTTGGTCAGGGCCAGGAGGAGCGCCTGCATCCTGGTACTCCTACCTTTGGTCATGCTTTTGAGGGCTATCAAGAGGAGACAAAGTAAGATCCCTCTTCCTGAGTTTCTATGGCTGAATCAAACGATGTAATTTGGCGGCCAGAATTGGATTGGTCTTATGGCAAAGGCGAAAACACGAAAGCGAGGAACTGGTAGAGGAGGCTCGGTGCGCTCTCGTTCCGGGCGTACGGCTCAAGCCACTACTGCTCCACTTCTTGTTGATACTGCCGATGAAGTGGCGCTCGCAGGTTCACATACGACACGCGTACGCAAAAGCCCTGCTACCCGGCTCGGTGCTTTTAGTTCATCCGGTGTGTTGATGACTGGCATGGTGACTCTTGGCTGTTGGGGGATGATGATCTTCTTTTTCTTCCTCTATCCTGACCCCAATCATGTGCTGTTCGGCTGTTTCGCTGCTTTTATGGCGCTTATCTGGTCATATAGCTTGAGCGTTCGTGTACGCAAGCTACTGCGGCGCACTTAGACGATTGCCATCTTTCTTTCTTTTGCTGCCCATCCTCGGCGCGGAGGTCTGGCGTCTTGCTTCAGTATGGTATTGGTAATAGTGTAGGACGTTTTTATGAAGTGCATGAACAATTACGCACGTACATTCTGTGCCATCTCTGACGCTTCACGCGCTTTTTGTATGGGCCTGCATTGACATGAATGAACCTGGATTTGAAATACTAAGAGGAACTTATGGCTACAAACCAAGAAATGGAAATGCATTCCGATGCAACGGAATCGACTGGAGGTATTCAGTCGCAGGAGATGTTGCTGAACATGGGACCGCAGCACCCGAGTACGCATGGTGTGCTGCGCCTGGTGCTTTCCCTGGAAGGTGAGACGATTACTGGTTGTACGCCAGTGATTGGCTATCTCCATCGTGGCATTGAGAAGATTCTCGAGAACCGCCCGATTATGGGGGGTATCCGCTACATGGACAATGCCGACTACCTTTCGCCCATGCTTAATGAGACGGCTTATGCCGGGGCGGTTGAACAGGCGATGGGCATTGAGCCCCCTCGCCGCGCTCAATATATTCGGCTGCTTACCAATGAGATGCAGCGTATTGCCAGCCATCTGGTGGCTATCGGGACCTATCTGGTCGACCTGGGCGCTTTTACGCCTATTCTCTGGACCTTCCGCGATCGCGAGGGTATTCTTTCCCTGTTTGAAGCTCTGGGCGGTAGCCGCTTTAATGTGAACTATATGCGCGTCGGTGGGGTGCTTCACGATTTTCCCAAAAATTGGCTCAGTGAGTGCGAGGCTTTCCTGGATCAGCTTGAGAAGAACATGGTTGAGCTGAATGAGCTGATCACTGGCAATGAGATTTTCGAGGCGCGCACACAGGGCGTCGGCTACATCGATCCTCAGCAGGCAATTGCCTATGGCATGACTGGCCCTATCCTGCGTGCCTGTGGCATCAACTGGGATCTCCGCGTGAATCGCCCCTACATGGCCTATCGCGAGGTGCCGGTGAATGTTCAGATCCGCCAGGAAGGCGATTGCTACGCTCGCTATTGCGTTCGCTTGCAGGAGATCAGTGAGAGTATTCGCCTTTGCCGCGTCGCGATTGATAAGATGCCGGGTGGCCCTATCGGGACACGTACGCCGATTGCGCTGCGTCCTCCTCGTGG